>OFFW01001600.1_pt1 | contig 13573 bp, 12 predicted proteins | sample 1521501 | NCBI WGS metagenome assembly OFFW01 (sample SAMEA3504107, study PRJEB24116) | mouse gut metagenome | biome: mouse gut; feature: mouse-associated habitat; material: faeces | place: Denmark | collected 2011
TTTTCCAAAGTAGGTGTATGTTCTTTAAACCAAGCCTTTCAATTAGTGATCGTTGATAAAACTGAAGACATCCACGATTATAACGAGAAAATAACGACTGAGCTTGGTGATGTATACTACAAAGGCTACTCTGACATGTACTTAGATCAAGTCATGCAGCTCAAATTAAATCCACAAAATATGACTTTGCGACTTGTAGGTAACAGTTCAGGGGAATTGACTCCAGTATTGAATGTTATCGATCTACGCAAAAATAGTTAAGTCTAATAAAATAGCCTAGGAGTTTCCATTCTCCCAGGCTATTTTTTATTTAGACAAAAGCTTTGATCAAGTAAATGATCCAAAGGTGAACTGGATAAAAGATATTATGTGGTCCAAGAAACAGTAAGTAATTTGGCTGATGATCGAACGGACCGATATATGACTTAATCAAGAGATCATAGACAATGTTATCGATCCCTACAACTAACGCTCCGATCAATAGACGCTTTAAATATCGTCGCTTATTACGCGTGTGAAAATGCTGGGGCCACGAAACGTCCTAAGAAATTGATCCATAAAGGCCAATGTAACTCTGGCCCAAAATACATATTCAAATGATCCACCAACATAAAAATCATTGCTAAAACTTTTAGCTGATAACCAGTTAGACCTTTTTAAGAAAACTAATCTTCTTTCTCTGCTGCATTTTTACTACTTAACGTTCAACTAGACGATAATAGACCCGAGCAGTTAGTTGATACACAACATAATACAGAATACTAAAGATCAGTGCAACCACGAGCGTAACAACTAAGAATAGTTGCCAGTTGGTGATCCCAAATAAAACCAACATCTTTTTGATCAGTGGAAAAGCAAAAGCAACGTGTAACATCGCAAAAGCTAATGGGAAAATGAAGACCATCATGATCTGACTGTGGATCACACGTTTGACTTCAGCTTCATCCATCCCAACTTTTTGTAAGATCACAAAACGTTTGCGATCATCCATCCCTTCAGACACTTGCTTGTAATAGATGATCAATGTCGTAGCTAATAAGAAAGCTATCCCTAAAATGATCCCTAAAAAGAAGAACCCACCATCAAAGCGCTTGACACTTTCACGATAGCTATCCTTATCCTGAAAGGAATACCATTGTTTATCCGCAGTTTTAGCAAACTCTTTGCTTAGTCCCCGGATGAATGCTTTACGTTTAGCTTGATCTTTAAGCTCAATATTGAAATTTAATTGATAAGCAGGGGCTAAGTAGGCGGCTGTTTCCTTAGTTTTGTATAATTCTTTTAATAATCCCTCGATCTGTTTTTGATCTTTCATAATTACAATATAGGAATCTACCGGGGAGGCATTAAGTAAGCCTGTGTCTTTCAATTTGTTGACCTGTTGCTTGATTTGATACTTATGGCCATTTAATATCATTGTCTTTTCAGGATAATTCTGCGTGGTAGTGTACATAAAGATATCATTTGGTTTAGTTAAGGTCAAATTATCTTTTGTTAAAGTATTATATTCACTCAAGCTGATCAAGACTACATTAGCAGCTTTATCAACATTTGAGACAGAATAATTCATCCGGTCAGCAGCTTTAAAATCATTAGCTTTTTTTGTAAACAATAAAGATTGACTAGTCTGGATATATTGCATATCACTTAATTTAACATCTTCTTTAGTAGCATAGTTTTTAGCTACTTGTTCGAGTTTTGTCAGTGGTTTTTCTGAACTGATCATGATATCGCGTGGAAACGCCTGTTGAACTTGATCGTTTGCTCCAAAAAAGAGCCCCGCTGTTGTTGAAACAGTAACTAAGACCATCGTTGATAAGACACAGATGCTAGCCAAACCGACCGCATTTTGTTTCATCCGATAGATCATCCCGGATACAGGGATGAAATGTTTAACATTATAGTAGTAGTTTTCATTTTTACGCAATAATTTTAAAACAACGATGCTTCCGGCTGTAAATATTAAGTAAGTCCCGATGATCACTAAAAGTACTGCTATAAAGAAATTAGTGACCGCTGAAACTGGAGATTTGATCGTAAGCGCGATCCAGTACCCCCAAATCAAAGTGACTAGGCCGACCAAAGCCAAGAACCATTTAGCTTTAGGCTCTTTTTCACCTTTTTGCTCAGCATGTAACAACTCGATCGGATCACTTTTAAAAATATTAAAAGCGTTGATCAAATATAACCATGCGTAAACCCCAGCGATAAATAAGATCGTAAGCATCAAGATCGAAGTATTCAAAGTAAATTTGAATTCACTTCCGATCCCCATCAATTTCTTGATGATCAGATACGCTAGCCGGGAAAAAATCACACCACTTGTGACACCTAAAACAATTGTTATAACCAAATTGATCACTTTTTCAAAGAAGGTCAACTTATATAGTTCACGTTTGCCCATACCTAAAACATTGTACAGACCTAGCTCGTTTTTACGTTGTTTGTTTAATATCGTTTCCGTATAAGTAGCAAATACCACTGAAAAGATCAATACGATCACAGAACCAAAACCAAAAAGTTGAGTGATCGCTTCAGCACCTTGGAGTTTAGCCAAGCCTGGATCATTGGCGACCATCAACATCAAAGTATTTAAGGCCGTCAAAAAGATCATTGACAGTAAAAATGGTAAAAAGGCCTGTTTATTTTTACGAATATTTTGAAAAGCTAATTTAGCATAAAACATACAGATCCCCTCCTGACTAACGTGGTAATAATGACGCCATCGTCATATTGATCTTTTCTAAGAACGCCTTGGAGTCAAGTTCTCCCCGGTAAAGTTGATGATAAACGATCCCGTCTTTGATAAATAAGACCCGCTTATGATCTTTCCGTCGTTTAAAAAATATACGTCCTTCGCATAAGAAGCGCAGAAGGGGTCATGGGTGACCATCAAGATCGTTTGACCATTTTGATTTAACTGTTCAAAGATATCTAACAATTGATCTGAGGTCTTTGAATCTAACGCCCCCGTCGGTTCATCGGCTAAAAGTAGTGCTGGATCGGTAATGATCGCCCGGGCGACTGCCACACGTTGCTTTTGTCCACCAGATAATTCGTACGGATATTTTTCTAATAAAGTAGTGATCTCTAATTTTTCTGCTAATTCTTGTAATTTAGGTTTAGCCACTTTGATACTTTTACGTGATAAAACTAATGGGAGTAGGATATTATCTTTGACAGAGATCGTGTCTAATAAGTTAAAATCTTGGAAAACAAAACCCAAATGTTCACGTCTAAATGCTGCTGCAGCTTTCTCCTTGATCTGTGTCAGATCGTCACCGTTCAAATACAATTTACCTGACGTTGGTTTATCCAAAGTGGCGATCATATTCAACAAGGTACTCTTCCCAGAACCAGATTCGCCCATAATTGCTGTATATTCACCCTTATTTACTTCAAGTTGGATATCTTTTAAAGCTTCAACTTGAACGCCCTTAAAACGACTCTGATAAACTTTGCGTGCATGTTCGATTTTTAGTAATTCATTCATGATTATTTCCTCCGTTGTTCTAATTGATATATTAATCATAACAAGCCCCGTTACTTATGCCTACTTACAAAATAAATGGCAACCTTACAAAATTGTAAGGTTGCCATTTTTAAATAACATTAAAGTTAAAGTAACAACTTATTTATAATGTTTTGGGAAATAAATTTTGACCGTCGTTCCTTGGCCAACTTTAGATGTCAATTCGAGTTTACACCCTAATTTGAGCGCAACTTTTTGACTCAAATATAAGCCCAGACCACTTGCACGTTGATCTTGACGTCCATTATAACCGGTAAAACCTTTTTCAAAAACACGTGGAATATCCTGTGACTGGATCCCGATCCCAGTATCTTTGATCGCCAAATGATCACCGTTAAAAATAAACGTGATCGTTCCAGTGTTGGTATATTTGATCGCATTGAAGATCAATTGCTCTAAAATAAAGATCAACCACTTCTTATCGGTCGTAACTGTGGTGGTATCAAGGTCGATAAATTCCACGCGTAGCCCTTTTTGCGCAAAAAAGAGTGCATACTTTTTCAAGACTTCCTTGATCACTTTATCTAAAGCAACTTGCTCAAAAACAAGGTCAGAATTATCCAATTGTTGGCGCAAGTAATTTAACATCAGCTGAAGATACTCATTGACTTTGAACAACTCAGCTCGCATCTTAGGATCGTTTCCTTGCGCTTGGATCAAAAGGTCTAAGGCCGATACTGGTGTTTTGACTTGGTGCAACCAAATTCCAAAATCTTCTAACATCTCTTGTTTTTTCAAACGGCTATGTTCTAATTCTGCTACTAATTTTTGCTCTAATTCTTCAGCGATCTGTTGATAAAGTATTTCTACCTGACTGGTGCTTGAGGGTAAAAGCTCATGTGAAAAATTAGTCTGTAAAAGTTGTAACTGCCTGAGCTTTTTTTGCCACCGATCAAAGGCAACTAACGTATAGCTAAAAATTATCAAACAGCTAAACAGGAGGGTATCGCCTAAGATCACTTGGGTCTGATCATATAGGTATAACGTCAGACTTTGAGTTCCCAATAATAATACCCATACTAGATAAGTCGCTTTATGCTCCCATATAAAAGCTTTGGTCAATTTAAGCACTTGTTTCATTCTCGATCAAATACCCCTTTCCCTTGACCGTTTGGATCAGATCCTTGATCCCGACTGAAGCTAATTTCTTGCGGATCCGGGTGATATTGACCGCTAACGTATTACTATCGATAAAGTCATCGGCTTGCCATAACGCTTCGACCATCTGTGTCTTTGAGACGATCTGGCCACGCTCACGTAATAAAATAACCAAGATCTTAGTTTCATTGGGCGATAGATTCAACTTACTCTCAGCATTTGCGATCACGTTTTCTTCAGGCGTAAAAGTAAATCCTTGTAGATCGTAAGTATCGACTGTCTGTACTTGATTGTACTGGTAACTTCGCCGTAATAAAGCTTGGATCTTAGCTACTAACAAATTGAGATCAAATGGTTTGACGATAAAATCATCGGCACCTAAATTGATCGCCATGATCTGATTCATTTGATCAGCAGCTGATGAGATAAAAATGATCGGCACCTGCGAATGTTTTCTGATCTCTTGACACCAATGAAAGCCATTAAAATAAGGCAATGAAATATCCAACAAGATCAATTGTGGAGCAAGTTCTAAACATTCACTTAGTATATTTTGAAAATCAGTCACACCTTTGCAATCGTACCCCCAAGAGTTCAATTTCTCGCTGACGACTTGAATAATAGTTGCATCATCTTCTACTATAAAAATAGTTTGCATATTACCCACCTCGTTTTATACGTTTTAAGATCGTCATTAACAGTCCGATCGATAAAAACATACTGATAAAAATAATTATGAGCCAGCCAAATGGACTATCTTTAAATGGTAGTAAGACATTCATCCCAAAAAAGCCCGTCACAATGGTCGGGACCGTCAATAATAACGACCAGATCGTCAATAAACGCATCGTGTCATTTAAGTTATTATTCAACAAGTTATTATAGGTCTCCGAGACCTGGCCTAAGATCTGATCGGATAAATTAGCCATTGCTACCAACTGATCTGCTTCGATCTCAACATCTTCTAACTCTTCTCGTTCATTTTCTGTCAAAGAGCGGTAAATTGAAAGCTTTTTTAATTGGGCCAGTAGCAAGGAATTTTGTTGGGTCGCATTGACTAAATAAACTAAACCCATTCCTAGATCTGAAAGTTCCAACAAATTACGATTGGTCGTCTTGGTTTTTAATTTTTCTGTCAAAATCAAACGTTTTTTATCGATCTCTTTGATCACTGGGAAAAATGCTCCCACGATCTGATAAAGCGTCTTAAAGATCAAACTCAAGCGACTAAGATCGGGCTTGCGTGTGATCAACCCTTCAATAAACTCAGTCACATAAGCTGTTTTAGCTGTCGTAAAACTGTACAGCTCATTTTGCTTGACGATAAAAGCCACCGGTGCCGTTTCATAACGTTCACTATGTTTTTTGATCACATTAAAAACGATCAACAAAAGCTCTTCTTTTGCATCATATTCCACGTGAGCATTTTCGTGTTCATCAAGAGCATAACTCAATAGTTCTTGATCGAGCTTGGCTTGGTTTTTTAACTCCTGGACCACGTTTTCATCATCTTTTTTGATATCGATCCAAATAAAATCTTTTTTTGGACCAAAAACGATCTTCTTGCTCATCTTTCCAACCCCTAGCATTTATATATCTACCACAAATAATTTTAGCATAGCACAAAAAGCTAGCTGGATAAAGTTGCAAGACACTTTCTAATGGATGATAAAATTCATATATTAAGTGCAAAATTCTTTTGATCTTAGTATTAGTGTATCTATGTAACGCCTCTTGCTCATTTTAGCTTCAGTATTTTTTAATACAAAAAAGACCCTTGATAGATCAAGGGTCCTAAGCTAAAATAAGTCAATCTTATTTAACAGCATCTTTAAGCGCCTTACCTGGTTTGAATGCAGGCACCTTGCTTGCTGGGATTTGGATCTCTTTACCAGTTTGTGGGTTGCGACCCTTACGAGCTGCACGTTCACGAACTTCAAAGTTACCAAAGCCGATCAATTGAACTTTTTCGCCTTCTTTAAGGTAGTCTTGGATAGAACCAAAAACTGCGTCAACTGCAACAGTTGCTTCCTTCTTTGTCAAACCTGTCTTTTCAGCAACAGTTTCGATCAATTGTGCTTTGTTTGCCATGTGTTTCACCTCCTCAAGTGAAGATAAAGATATAGACATATCTTCTTGTCCATTTCTAAACTAGCCAGAAATGGTGAAACAATGACTAACAAATCATTGCTCAGTTAATAAGATATCATAGAAAGCCTAATATAGCAACGTTTTTAATCTTTTTTTTGAAAAAGAATACAACTTTAGATATAATTAAAAACTTTGAATATCGAAAATCACAAAAACATTATAAAGTAATTAAATTACATTCGACAAATCGTGTTATTTTTCTCTTTAATGGACAATATAATCAAAATACACTTACTCAGACCCAGTTACCACAGTTATGACAGCCTAATGATGTTCTTTCAAACAAAGTTCTCCTGCATCTGCTAACATCTTCAAACACTAACAAAAAGCTAATTGTTAAGTATGATAAAAGTCACCAACATTGGCTGAACCTTTTTTTAGACCATACATTATGATATGCTTATAATTATAAAATCAGTTCTATTTTTATCACTTATTATGGAAAAGAGGGTAACTACACATGGCTAAATATCAAATGAAATACTCCTTCGAATGGGGTAGTGGGGTCTGCCTTTGGTCCACAAATGAAGCTGCAGAAATTAAGTTTAGGGATGTTGTTGATGAACGACAACTACCGATTTCTCATAAATTAAAAGATTTACTTTGGTATCTAGTGGCTTATTATGATACTATGCTGGATATGGACAATGCGCCAGCTATATCTCCTTGGTGGACCGATGAAGATGAACTCATGTTTAATAAAAAACAAAAGTTTGCGTACGCTCAACTTTGTCAAGAATTAGGAAAAGAATATGAGATCATTTATGCTGCCGAAAATTGTATATAAAGTAAAAACCGCTCTGTACCACAGTTTTATTAAGACTTGGTGCAGAGCGGTCTCATCTGTTTTTGACTATAGATTTATCATTTAATTCTAAGCGTAGATAGTTTTAATTATTCCCACTATCTTCCACTGGCTTCTTCGACGAATAGTTGTTTTCCGTCAGTTCCTCTACACCACGCAATGTACGATTAATAGCTCTTGTACGTCTACCAACAATTTCAGTAAGAGTTTTATCGGCAGTTTGAAGCTGTCGCTGTGCTTTCTCAAGTACGCCACCAAATTTATCAAATTCTAACTTAACAGCTCGCAACTTTTCCCACACCTCTTGTGAACGTTGCTCAATAGCAAGCGTTTTAAAGCCCATCTGCAAAGATGCAAGAAATGCTGAAAGTGTTGTTGCACCGACTACTGTGACTTTATATTTATCACGTAGTTCCTCAAAAAGTGCCACATTCTGTATAACTTCTGCGTATAGTCCTTCTGTCGGTAGAAACATAAGGGCAAAATCTGCCGTTTTCGGAGGAACAATGTATTTATCATGAATATCTTTGGCAAAAGTTCTAATCTTGGCAGTAAGCGATCGTCTTGCTATATCGATCGCAGCTTTATCTCCTGCATCAAGTAACCTATTATAATCTTCTATTGGAAACTTACTATCAATTGGCAAAAGTAACGGTACATCCCCGTTGCCTGGGAGCTTTACAGCAAATTCCACTCGTTTACCACTTGCGATTTCAACATTCATCTCATATTGATTAGGCGCAAGAATATCCGAAAGTAACTTTTCAAGGCGAACTTCACCGTATGTGCCTCGTTCTTTAACATTTGTCAGAGCATTTTTCAGTGACTTTGTGTCGGCCGCCAGAGCTTTCATTTCTCCTAGACCCTGCCCTACACTTTCAAGCTGCTTATTTACTATTTCAAAAGACTTAGACAAACGTGATTCAAGTGTTTTCTGTAATTTTTCATCCACTATGCCTTGCATCTGCTCAAGCCTTTTTTCATTACTTTCTTGCAATGAATTCATCCTATCCTCAAGGGTCGTATTGATCTTCTCGATATTTTCGATATTCGCACGCTGAATAGCTGAAAGACGACTGTCTACTTTTTCGCTAAACACATGAAATTGATCATTTTGCTCTTTACGGCTATCTTGTAAGGCAGTCACTACTGTCTTTCTGATCTGCTCATTTTTTTCGACACTCACATCTTGAATGTTTGCTGATCTTTGTTCCATCTGTTGTTGAAATTCGCTAAGCTGCCTATTTAATTCATGGCGATTTTCGGATAATGTTTTTTGAATACTTGCTTGAATAACTTCAAAACGTTGGAACTGTTCCGTTGTACCACTTTCGATTTGTTTTCGAACTCCATCACGTTGTTCTTCAGCAGTACGCTGTAGTATAACTTTTAGTTCTTCAATATTGCTTTTCTTAGTTATATTCCATAGTTGCAATGCGATAACCACTAAAAGTAACACGATAGTTATACTATCCACCAAATACCTTACCTCCTACTCCTAATAATTCCTAAATCGTTCTGCACAATTAAAAGTACGCGTTTTCATTAGCATGCCATTATATTATAACATTTCCTGCAATATCATTTATTAACTTATCTTATAAATTTATATTTAGTTAAATAATTTTATTTAAAGATACACTTGTAATTATCAAATTGTAGTTTTATATAGCATTCTAAGTAGCAAAAAAACTCCCCACATTTCTGTAGGAAGTGTTGTGCGGGTCATCGATATCAGTTGACGGACACCCATTTTTTGATTGAAAAGGTGGCGTAAATTATATGCTCCCCTTAGAGTGGACCCAGAAATAATAGATTCTGCGAATACTCTAGGGAAGCATATCAATTTTTTATTTTCGTCGTCTTTCGATCACATGGATCGGTGTCCCCTCAAAATCAAATGCTGCTCGGATCTGATTTTCCAAGAAACGTTCATATGAAAAATGCATCAATTCTGGATCATTTACAAAGACGACAAATGTTGGTGGCTTAGTTGCCACTTGAGTCGCATAGTAGACCCGTAAGCGGCGCCCATTGTCTGTTGGGGTTGGATTATGCGCGATCGCATCCATGATAACATCATTTAAAACAGCCGATGAGATGCGACGTTCATGGTTGTGATTTACCCGCTCGATCAATTTTGGTAATTGTTCTAAGCGTTGATGAGTCTTAGCGGAAACAAACACGATCGGCGCATAACTCAAATACTGGAATTCTTGCCGGATCGTCTTTTCAAACTCTTTCATCGTATGATTATCTTTTTTCAAAGTATCCCATTTATTGACAACGATGATGATCCCACGTCCCGCTTCATGTGCATAGCCGGCTACATGTTTATCTTGTTCACGAATGCCTTCTTCAGCATTTAAAACAACACAAACCACATCAGAACGATCGATCGCACGCATGGCCCGTAAAACAGAATATTTTTCCGTATTTTCATAAACTTTGCCTTTTTTACGGATCCCTGCAGTATCGATCATGGTAAATTCCGTTCCATCTTCAGCAACAAATTTCGTATCGATCGCATCCCGTGTTGTCCCTTCAACGTTAGAGACGATCACGCGGTTTTCACCTAAAATTGCGTTGACTAAAGAAGATTTACCCACATTAGGTCGACCGATGAAACTAAATTTGATCGAATCGTCCTGTTCTTTAGCTCCATCTTTAGGAAATGCCTGGCAGACCTTATCTAATAGGTCACCAGTACCGATCCCATGAGTTCCAGAAAGTGGCATTGGGTCGCCAAAACCTAATGAGTAGAAATCATAGATCTCACTTCTAAGTTCAGGATTATCCACTTTATTTACCGCTAAAATAACTGGTTTATCAGTTCGATACAAAATCTTTGCTACTTTTTCATCAGCATCTGTGACCCCTTCTTTGACACTAGTCACAAAGACGATCACATCAGCTTCATCGATCGCGATTTGAGCTTGCTCGGTAATTTGGGCTAAAAATGGTTCATCCCCCATATCGATCCCACCTGTATCGATCAAATTAAAGGGTTGTCCGAGCCATTCGCCCTTCGCATAAATACGATCACGGGTCACACCAGGGGTATCTTCAACGATAGAGATCCGCTCACCAGCGATCCGGTTAAAAACCGTTGATTTCCCTACATTCGGACGTCCAACGATCGCAACGACTGGATTAGCCATTTTAATTCACTCCTTATAGTAATGTTTTAGCAAAAAAACTGACCCAAAACCTTTTACGCTTGGGCCAGTCAAAATGAATCTCAATACGTGAGATTAGTCTTCATTTTTCAAGTCGTCACCGACTAAGTCACCTAAAGTAAAACCTGTATCTTCTTCTGGGATCTCAACATGTTCTTCTTCGACAACTTCAACTTCTTTTTTATCAGCTGCTGGTTTTTCTTGTAAAGCTTTGATGGATAATGCTAAACGACGATCTTCACCGTTAACATTCAAGACCTTGACTTTAACGTCTTGGCCTGATGTCAAAACTTCATTTGGTGTAGCAATATGTTTGTGTGAAATTTGTGAAATGTGTACCAAGCCTTCAACACCTGGGAATACTTCAACAAATGCACCAAAGCTTGTCAAACGTTTTACCTTACCATCAAGAACGTCGCCTTCAGCAACTTTTTCTTCAATATCGTCCCAAGGTTGTGGCAATGTTTGTTTGATAGAAAGTGAAATGCGATCTTTTTCAGGATCAACAGCTAACACTTTAACTTTAACGTCTTCGCCAACTTTCAAGACATCAGAAGGCTTGCCTACACGTTCGTAAGAAATTTCAGAAACGTGAACTAAGCCATCAACGCCACCAAGGTCGATGAACGCACCAAAGTTAGTTAAGCGTGCAACTTTACCATCAAGCACATCGCCTGCTGCAAGTTGTGACATAACTTCTTGTTTCTTAGCTTCACGTTCTTGTTGAACGATTTCTTTATGCGATAAGATCAAACGGTTTTCGCTTGGTTCGATCTCAACGATCTTAAGTTCAAGTTCTTGACCCTTGTATTGGTTGAAATCTTCAACAAAATGGTCAGAAACCATTGATGCAGGGACAAAGCCACGAACGCCAGCGTCAACAACTAAGCCACCCTTTACAATTTGAGTTACAGGAACTGTGAGTGTTTCACCTGCTTCAAATTTCTTTTCGATTTCATCCCATACTTTACGGGCTTCGAGGCGACGTTGTGATAATAAGTAGCTACCGCCTTCTTTGTCAGAACCGATCTTAGAGATAACAACCAAGTCAAGCACATCGCCAACTTTGATGTTATCTTCGATCTCGTCTGCTTTAACGCTCAATTCGCGTGCAGGAACAACACCTTCAACACCGGTGCCTTCGATCCCTACGATAACTTGCTTTTTATCATCAAATGCCAACACTTCGCCTTTGACAACGTCGCCAACCTTAACTGGTTTAACGCTGTTTAAAGCTTCTAATAAATCCTTGTTTTCTGATTCACTCATGGACTTTGTCCTCCTTAACGACTAACTCTAATAACCATTTTAACTGAAAGCAGTTCAAAATGCTAGTTAAATTACCTATTTCTCTGTATTTTTAACAATTTTCATGATTTCATCGGTAACTTGCGCAATATCTAGTGAAGTAGTATCTAATAAAATCGCATCATCTGCCTTGATCAATGGCGAAACTTCACGGTGTGAGTCCTTATAATCGCGCGCTTCGATCTCAGCTTCTAGTTTAGCTAATGGTGTATCGATACCCTTAGCTTGATTTTCTTTAAAGCGACGTAAAGCTCTTTCGTGTACACTCGCAACTAAAAAGATCTTTACTTGAGCATTTGGCAAAACAGTTGTACCAATATCACGCCCATCCATCACGATCCCACCTTCACTTGCAATCTGTTGCTGACGCTCAGTTAAATTTTTGCGCACGCTAGGTTGAGCTGAGACAAGTGAAACATTATTAGTGATCTCTGGCAACCTGATCGCAGTAGTCACATCTGTCCCATCGACAAATACTAATTGTTCTGGCTCGTTAGGCTTAAAGCTTAATTCCATCGTTTCAAGCATTTTTCCTAGAGCTTGATCGTCATCTAGTGAAACACCCATTTGTAGTGCCTTCCAAGTTGTGGCGCGATACATTGCACCTGTATCGCAATAAATGTAATTTAATTTTTTAGCGACCAACTTTGCAACGGTACTTTTACCTGCAGAAGCAGGACCATCGATCGCAATTTGCATTTTTGTTTGCATACTATAATATATCCCATTTAAACATATAAAAATGTGTCCCAAGAAAAATAAGGACACATTTTTATTGTTTTTCCTCTCTTTTATTATTCTAAAGCTTATTTTACACGGATCTGTTGTCCTGGTGAAATACTCGAATTAGCTGTTAAACCTGGATTCAACTGTAATAACTGATCTAGCGTCAAACCATTATTGACCGCGACCCGATACAAGCCTTGACCTGCCGGAACAGAGATATACTGCTCTTGTTGGGAAGATTGTTCTGAAGAGTGTTCTTCTGAATGTTGCGATTCTTGTGAGCTTTCGGATGCATGTTGTTCAGCATTGGCTTGATTTTCGTGATCTGCAGGCTGTTCGCTACTTGCTTGTGCTTGGGTTGTATCTTGTGGTGCTACTGCTTGTGATGTGCTGTCAGACCGAGTATCTGAGCTTTTCTTTGTAGTCTTCTTTTTACTTGAACTCTTCTTTGCTACAGATTTTTTTTCGCTTGAAGAGACCACTTCGATCGAATCATCGTTACTTACAGTTTGCTTAGAAGCCCGTTGTGAAACAAAATAAAATACGATCGTACTGATAATGATGACTACAAAAACGCCTAATAAGATCGTTGTCAACATCGTGTTTCGTCTATTGCTCTGTCGACTAGCTCTTCGCGAGTAGTTTCCCTTATCATCTTTTATCTCTTCAAAGGTCTTTTCCCAAGGCTTTTTGGTGTGGTCGTTATTCTTTCGACTCATTTTTATTAAAATCCCCACTATATAAATATGGAATCATGTTACTAAGATCACTTAG
>OFFW01001603.1_pt1 | contig 13546 bp, 9 predicted proteins | sample 1521501 | NCBI WGS metagenome assembly OFFW01 (sample SAMEA3504107, study PRJEB24116) | mouse gut metagenome | biome: mouse gut; feature: mouse-associated habitat; material: faeces | place: Denmark | collected 2011
AAAACTAAGAACCGGATAGAATCCTTTCGTTTTAGGTGTCTATGCTGGCGGGGACGGGTCAAATTAATGTATGAGACAATAATTGAAATCTTTAATGAGAAGATAGATGAAAATCACTGTCTGACATTGGATGGAAAGAAAAATGTGAAAAATCCGATAAGTGATGGTATTTCGCTATTAAAAAATATATCCTATTTTACTTCAAGAAAAATAAATAAGAGAGCAAAAAACAGCTATCTAGACATATTTGATGCAGAAACTTGGAGTGAAGAGACAGACGAAGGAAATCCGTCAGCCACAAATTCTCGTTTTGATGAATATGTGGTAAAAAAGTTTTTTGAATCTAAAAGCAGACTGTCACGGCTACCAATATATGCGGAATATTTGGAATGGTTACAGAAATATGACGTACATAAGCTCTTTAAGACAAATGCTTGTGATATCAAAGCAATTATTGAAACGATAATGAATTGCGAAGATACTTTTATTGCTGATGCTGTAGGTGATATGGAAACTGGATTAGGTATGCACTTAGTAAAACAGGAAGTATTGCAGGAGATAATTAGGCATAGACATAACATAAACATTGAACAGGGAAATTTATCAAAGGATTTAGAAATCATAGAGCAGCGTTTGTTAGACTTTTTATTCTATGCGCTTAATTACAGAATTGAAAAAGCGGAAAAAAGCAAAGGGGTTTATGAGAAGGAGTCTGAAAGGTTTCTGTATGGGTTGGAGAAAAAAGCATATGTTGAAATATTCAGTAGGACAAGCTATAAAATATATGATGAAAGTGTTGAATTTATCAATGGTGATATAAATAATGATTTTGACAGCTATTTCAGAACAATTAAGAAATATGACGATATGATTATAGATATTGTTTCTTGTGAAAAAGGGAAAAAGAAGTATGATATGATCAATTTAGTACTTGAAAATGATGATTTAGTAGATGATAAAAGGGAAACGCTGCTTAATATGGCGAAAACAGTAATATCATATTATGAAAATAGAGAAGAGGAATATAGAAAGAACAGATTGAGTGAATATGAAATAAGGGGGCTTATTGATTGGGAAAATGGCCGTTGGGAAGCTGAACTGGAAAGCGAGGTTTTAAAGATTAAATTATGGTCAAATGAAAATGTGAAAAAACCAATTCAGCATGGCATAAATAAAGAAAAAATAATGGCTTATTGCGGATATAAGAATTTTTACTTTTGCAATGTAGAAAATAAAATATGTTTAAGAGTACCTAAAGACAGACGTATTATTAGTAGGGCAAATAAAAATCATGAAATTTTTATGTATAATATCGGTTGAAAGGTGCATTTACTTACATAATCCTATATATATAAATAGAGGGACAAGAAAGCAAGATATATCCTTCAAAAATGTGGATATCATACTATTAGCATTGCTGGTATCTGGTATTGTGGAAAATCCAGAGATAGAAACCAACCAATGCTTCGCCGATTACTGTATATGCAGTTTTCATAAATTCATCCAATAGGTTGGTGTATCCTCAGAAATGCATCAACCACTATGTATGCAAAACTCCACAATGCATACAGAACAATAACAACGCAAAAGCCTGTATATCTCCACAATATACAGGTCATTCGGAAAAGGGCTCCACACCATTACTGAATGTACAAGCCGCATGGTGTCCACCACAAGCATCATGCGGCGAAGTACAAAAAATGTTGATTTATGGAGTATGGGTGGTATATAATGAGTTTATCAACAAAATAAAAATTCCCTGATTTCTTCACAAAATGTTCATTTTATGTTTGTTGCATGTTTGGTTGGGATTGGATATAATGTAAATAAGAAATCTGATTGATTTCTGGGAGAGATGCCTGGATAATTCCAAAGTAAAGGTGAAGGGGACAGCTCATTTTCTCTATTGGGGGACATGAAACTACCATAGCATAAGCCTGTTTAACAGGACGCTGTCCAATAATAAGATTTTGTTAAGCGTCTGGTTGAAAAACTGGACGCTTTTGCATTGGAGAATAACATGCTTACAAAAGAAGAATTATTGGATTTGGATGTACCGCCCCTTATAAAAAATGTATCTTTGGAATTATATAAAGAGTTTGCTGTTGATTACTTATTGGCAAGAAAATTTATATATCACTTTTCGGATGGATCAAAAATCAATGTTGAATTCACGGAATGGGGAATTTATCATATGCTGTCAATTCAACACATAAATAATAGAATCAGAAATTATGATTTTTTTCAAAAGATTGATGATGGCTTAACATTTGATGATTTTAAAACTGATAATGCTGTTAATGCGAGATTCAAGAATCAAAAGAAAAGAATTTCAATGTTTGCCTGTGTATATAATACATTGCGTAAAGGGCAGGCATTTTATATCCCGTCTGGTAAAGTAAAAAATACCAATAATGTGAAAGTAGACTATATATTATATCGAACTCTTGATAATAATAATGGTATGAATCTTGGTGTTAGGCGGGAATCAGGGAAATTCGTACCACTTACCATCCTTATTTCGAAGCAGTCATCATTGATGAACTATGTAGATATTGAGAATTTTAAGCTGGTAGAGAAATTGGAAATAACAGATATGAGGGAAAATGTAATAGAAACAATAAGTTATGCATTATCTAATAAGGACGCTGCCAATTAGGTAACGTCTTATTTTAATGTTTTTTTGTGTGACAAAAAGTATATATGTTAGAGATAATGAAAGGAGAAAATATGGTCAGTCAGGAAGAAATTAAGAAAAAATTGATTCTTCAAGAAGAAGTAAGGGAGAAGCTGATTAAAAGGGCAGAAAGAGAAAAACAGACTTACATTGCCAAACAGATCGGAGTTCCCAAGCAGCTTATTTCTGATTTCAAGTTAGGGAAAAAGCAATTGTGGGAGTCTACATTGTTAGCTCTTGATGAATATCTGGATAGTAACCCATTAAATTAACAGTAAAATTAAAATGTAACCCGTAACCAATCAATCACATAATTTAAAATTCAATTAAAATCTAATTCATTCAAAGCGGCATTAACAATCAAAGCCGCAAAATCAAATTAAAAATAATAACAACTGAATAATGAAACGAAAAGAGAAATTAGAAATAGGAGGAAATAATAACGGAGCAGAAACAAGTAAATAGCAATATCAGTCTGGACAATATCTATAAAGCGTTGGGATATTTAAAGCTGGAACAACAGGCAATTATCATTAGTAATTATAAACTGACAGAGTTATATGATATATGCGAAAATGATGAAAGATATAAGCAATATATACGTGATTTGTTTACTTATGCTAATGAAATTATTAATAAAGCTGGTGCGCTTATATCGCTTCATACAGAAGCATTTAAGCAAAGTATGAAGAAGCCGGAAGAAGTCAATGCAGTGGATTGTATGGGTAAAGCATATGACCAATTATCAGAAGCAAACCAGAAACGGTTTTGTCAGGAAATGTTTCAGAAGAAAGGATTCTTTGAGGAATCAGTGAAAATGATACAGGCGTGGTTTGAAAGTGCGATTGAAGTAGGGAATAGTGATTCGGGAGGTGATGTGAATGAGGGATTAAGTGGGAAAGTAAATGAGAAAATGGAGAAGTAATATATTGTAGGCAATTGTAGGTATGTGAAATATAGGTTTGAAAATGTTAGATGGTAATGGTAAAATTAGGTAAATAAGGGAAGTTGTGAGGTTTTGGGGTATGGCGAAAGTGGTTTGTGAATCATGTGGTACATCGTTTTTGTATAATGTAGTTAAAGAATTAGAAAATTGTCCTGTTTGCGGGAAACCACTGTGGAGTCAAGATGATGAAGCTGATAAAGATGGACATTCTAACTGGATTACATGGTATTATTATAAAGACCCTAAGTATGGTGATTATAGTTTATGGGATAAATTGCCACTAAGGCCAGAGGAATTAGAACTTATTAAAGAGTTTAAAGCTCCACCAGAATCAGAATGTGGACTGGATGAAGTTAAACGAATATTACGCACTTATATTCCTGATGCTTTTTCAGAGCCTAAAGACACAAAACCATCTATATGTTGTCCTAAATGTGGTAGTCAGGAATTCACTTTATTAAATAGAGGATATTCTATATTTACAGGATTCTTAGGAAGCGGAAAAGTAAAAAGAGTATGTAACCGATGTAAAAAGGAATTTTGATTTTAGAGGACAACTACATGAAATTACTTATGGTAATAATATGCATAGGGATTATCTGGTGGATTGAATATGACAGAAATTCATATCTTGATTCACTGCCCAAAGAAAAAAGAGACGAACTGATAAAAGAACAATCTAAAATGCGGTGCAAACATTGTATGTCAACAGATTTTGAAGTGGTAGGGGTGCGGGGTAAAATAAGGTTTCAATGTAAGCATTGTAAGAAAATAAGGTAAGAAATTAAAATTGAATAATGTATATCAAATAATGATTTGCAGGAGAGATTATTTTAAAAGTAGTCTCTCTTTCATTATGTAAAAAACAAGGAGGAAATTATATTTGAACGATAATTACATAGTAGATTTTTTATCTGCATTAGATCAGAAAAGAAGCCAAAAGCAGGTAAATTCAGATATCAAGACACTAGAAAAGACAATAAATAAATTACGACTTACCGCAACATTAGCACAGGGCAGTAGTAAGAAAGAGCTAAATGCTTATATCAAAACACTTTCCAATCAGCTATCAACAATAAAACTGAAAGCCCAGATTGACAGTAAGAATCTGAAGAGTGAGATTAATAGTGCATTAAGCAAAGTATCTTTCAAAGACATAGATATTTTAAATATTGATGGAAATAAGACAAAATTAAAGGTACAGAAAGTAATTGCTGATGCAAAGGCATATACTGAGAAGAATCCGATTAGCATTGGAATCAATTATGAGAATAGGCGCAACAAATTAGATAATGACCTGACAGGATATTTAAACCGGAACAGCAAAATAAATGAATCAAGCGTACTCCTGAATGAAGCAAATAAAGTCAGGGAGCTTATCGGTGCAATCAATGATAAGAAAAGTTTGTCGGAGGCTACCGATTCATTCAGGCTCTTCAAGTCGGAAGTCGCTTCAACAGGCTATAACACCCAGAGTACAACAGACAAGATAAAATCCATGCTTGGGCATGTGACCAAAATCGGCAGTGCATTTGGTATAGCTTCTACTGCAACAAAGCAGTTTGTGAATTCAGCCAAAGAACTGAAAGAGATAGACAGTCTTTTAACAGAAATCAGTAAGGCAAATGAGAAATTATCCAAATCTGACCTAAATAAAATAGGGGACAGTTCTTTTGGTGTGGCAAGCAGATATGGCAGAAAAGCAACTGATTATTTATCAGGTGTTCAGGAAGCCTCCCGTGCCGGTTATGGAAATGCAACGGATATCGCTGAATTATCTGTAGCCGCACAAGGGGCAGGGGATTTGACTTCTAAACTTGCAAACCAGTATCTTATAGCTACAGATAAGGCGTATAAATTTGGCGGTTCTGTAGAAAAATTAACAGAAGTCTTAGATGGCAGCAATTATATTACAAACAATAATGCCGTGAATATGAGGGAGCTATCTGAAGCAATGACGATTGTTGGTTCTACTGCCGCTTCTTTTGGTGTTGATGTAGATAAGACTACTGCCGCATTGGGTACGATGATTGCAACAACTCAGCAAAGCGGTTCAGAGGTTGCAAGGGCGTTTAAAGCAATTTTGCTGAATATCAGGCAGGTATCCGATGAAGAAGAAGGCATTGACGCAGAAGGGCTTACAAAGTATGAAAGTGCCTGTAATGCTTTGAACGTAAAGCTGAAAGAAACTAAAGATGGTGTACTCTCCCTCCGTGATCCTATGGAAGTTTTACGAGATTTATCTATTGAGTACAATAAACTTGAAGAATCTGATATTCGTAGAACTGAATTGCTTAGTTCCGTTGGTGGCAAATTAAGAGCTACACAATTAGATGCATTACTTCGTCAGTGGGATACTTATGAAACTATGTTACAGCAATATGCCGAAGGAACCGGTTCTATGGCGGTTGAAGCTGAAAAGACGGCTAAATCACTTGAGGGACGTTTAAATTCCCTTTCTAACAGTTTTACATCGTTTGTAAATACCATTACCAATAAAGATGTAGCACTGAATGGTATTTCATTCTTTGATAAGATGATTCAAGGTGCAGAAAAATTGGTAAATATGTTTGGTGAAATACCAGTTATAATGACTACATTTTCAACTGCAATGACAGCCCTTAATAAAGATTTTGGAATTACACAAATTATAAATCCAGAGACAAAGAAATTAGATTTAGAAGGGAATCTGGGTATAATTGACTTTTCAGCTATCAAGAAGCAGAAAATGCATTTTGAGGAAGCAAAAGAAGCAATTGGTAAATGGAATGGTAGGTTGAAAGCTGGCAAAACAGATATTGAAAAATTTGAGGAATCAGTTGTTCAAAATAATGCATCCCTTAAAGCATATTTGCAGACAACTTCCAAAGATGCCCCCGCTTCATTGAATGAGTATAGAGATTATCTCCAAAAGACAGGTCAGGCAGCAGAAGATTTACGTCTGAAAACTATCCTGTTAAATACAGCCCTGACTTTCATAGGTGGTATTGCAGTGCAAGCGGTCATAACAGGGATTGCCAATGCTTTTGATAAATTTAATGAGACAGTCGAAGAATCAAAAGAAGCCGTTGACGGTGCAAATTCCAAGATTTCAGACCTGAAATCACAGATTGAAGAACTGAATAGCTTAGAATACAAAAGTGATTTTGACAAACAGAAGATTTCACAGCTTGAGCGAGAATTAGAATTACAGGAAAAGATTTTGGAAGTAGAGCAGAAACGCTTATACCAGAACCAGATAGGCACAAAGTTTTCGGGTTATTTCGATGCTGATAGTCTTGCAACAAAACAAATAACAGAAGAAGACCGCTATAATAAAGAAAGTTTCAAATATCTCTCTGTAAGGTTTAAAACGGATAAAGAGTCCCTTGCTGATGTAGAAGCAGAATTATCCTCTTTGCAGGAACGTCTCAATAACGGTTTAGCCGGTCATGAGAAATTCCAGGTAGAAGGACAGATTGAAAAGCTGACCGAAAAGAGGAATAAACTTTTAGAGGAACAGCAGTCCATTGAAGAACAGTTGATAATTAACAGCGGTGAATATCTGAAAAATTATCAGGCCGCACAGGAAGCCGTTGACAGTGGCCTTTTGACTGGAAAGGATTTAGAGAAAGCTGAATCTATGGCTGAATATTGGAATCAAATGTATCAGGACAGTTCAGATATCGTAACGAACATCCAGAAGATAGGCGGCAGATATGATAATACCAATGACTTGCTGGAAGAAAAATTCGGTGGTATTTCTCGTGATGATTTAGCTTCACTTTCAGATGATGATAAGCGCATTGCCCTTTCTTTTGATTCCAATAATACTATTGGCTTTGAGGAATTACAGAAACAAATCGCAGAGACAAAGGGTGATATTGAAGGATTAAATGCAACAGAAGTCAAAACTTTCGACCAGGCATGGGCAGATTCCTTTACCTCCGAAAATGATGCTGTAAAAGAACTTGCCAACTCCCTACTTGAATTAGCAGAGCAAGGCCGCCTTACAAAGGAAACATTTAACGAAGCCGATTCCACAGATTATTTCAAAAACCTTGGTATCTCCGCTGATGAAGCCGTATTAAAAATCAACAAATTAGTAGATGAATCCAAACAGCTATCTTCTATGGCTAGCCAGATATCATCTATGGCTGAAGCTCTTGGCACAAAACAGGAGAATGGTTTTGTAGAAGCTGACACATTAGCAGGATTTGATGTAGAAGTCCGTGGACTTGAATCATGGGACAGGTTTCAGGAAGTCTTAGGCAGTACTGCTTCTTCTTATGAGGAATGTCAGGAAGCCGCAAATGCCCTTGCCACAGAATGGGTAAACAGCAGTGATTTCCTTGCACAATTAACGGAACAGAACGAGGAATATTATAAGACACAGCTTGATTCAATGGGGATTGAGAATTATGAGGAAGTAATCTCCTACGCACATGCCCTTAACGAAGCAAAAGAAGTTTTAATGCAGTCGAGTTTAGAGTTGGGAAATGCTACTTATGACGAAATTGAAGCATTAATTGCTGAGGGTACTTATTCCGAACTTACCGCTGGCATGATTCTTGCGCTGTATGACGCTAAAATTGCGGAACAGGCAGCCACACTAGATACATCCGCTGACTGTGCGAACCTTATCGCCTTAGCAGGTGACACTGACAGGACAAGCCAGTCTATCCAACTGCTGATTCAGCTAATGGATATATACAGCGGTCTTGAAAGCGGCGCATATAACGGCAACAGAGTACTCCGTGAAGAAGCACTTACAGAAGTCAACAGGATAAAGTCAGAGCTTGAAAAACTTGCAAACGGCGAGACGGAAAAGATGGAGATTGAGCCGACCGTAAAGTTAGGGAACCGTGGCAAATCCTCCGCAAAATCAGCAGGCAAGGATGCTGGTAAATCCTACAAAGAAGGGTTTGAGGAAGAATTAAACAATATTGAAGGTGTTATCTCTGGTATTACAGGAAAAATTGATGACCAGATAACTACAATCAAAAGCCAGAAGGAAGCCGCACTGGAAGCCATTGATGCTGAAATTGATGCGCTGAATGAACAGAAATCCGCTTTGGAAGCCCAGAAGAAAGCCCTGGAAGAAGAACGGGACGCAAGGATTGAGATTATTGAGCAGCAGAAAAAACAGCTTGAACTGGCTATTAAAAATATTGATAAGCAAATCAAGGCGAAAGAGAAAATCATTGACGGCATTAATGATGAAATTAAGGCCATGCAGGACGCTAATGAGCAGCGCAAAAGGGCGATTGATTTACAGAAAGCCCAGTATGAGTTAGAGCGTTTACAGCACCAGAGGACGATACTCCTGTATTCCGAAGAAAAAGGAATGCACTATGTAAACGACAGCAAAAATATCCGTGATGCCAAAGACAAGGTTGACGATGCCAAACTGGAAATCGAAATCGCCAATAAACAGAAAGAGATAGACCTTATCGAAAAAGAGATAGACCTCCTTAATGAGAAAAAGGATGCCATCAATGAGCAGATTGACATACTGGACGAACAGATTGACCAGATTAAGGAATTTTACGATGCCCAGATAAAAGCTATCGACACCCAGATTGAAGCCATTGACAGACAGATAGAGGCACTCCAAAAACAGAAAGAAGAAACAGAAAGCTATTATGAGTCCCTTATACAAAGTATTGAAAAGTCAAAGTCTAAATATGAGGAACTTACCGACCTTGTTAAACAGGCAGAACTGTCAGCAGCGTTAAAGGGAATGGGCATTGACGAGGAAGCACTGCTTAATGGTTCCGAAGAGGAATTTGAAAAACTGAAAAATGCTTACCTTGACATCGTGTTCAAACTCAATGAAGGGAATGAGGAAGTCCTTTCAAGCCTAAAGGAACTGTCAGGATACGATGGCACAGCCCCTTCCGTACTGTCTGAATCAACAGATAAGCTGGTAGAAATGAACGGGCAGCTTGACACTTCAAACCAGAACATAAGCGGCGTAAACACTTCCCTCTCCGATACAGCTTCAAAGACAGGTGAAGTATCTGCCAATGTAGCCGACATGAATGCGAACCTCTCCGAAGTGTCTTCCCTTGTAACAGAGGAACAGACAGCCTTTGACGGCTTAAAATTAAAGATAGGCGAAGTAATTACAGCCATCAATGAGAAAGTAGCCGCAATGCAGGCTGGGCAGGCAATTTCAACAGTTGCAATGACTGCCGAGATGGTAAACCTCCTTATGCTGAAAGAGAAAATAGTTGAAGTAAAGGAAAGCCTTGGGGAAATAAATACGGCTGTCTCCACAATGGATGTAACAGCGGTCAATAACCTTACCACGTCATTCCAGGCATTGTATGATAAGCTTGTGCTTGTATCCACTACATTAGGCGTAGGGATTGAAGGACAGGAAGAAGGTGCGGTAAGCGGCATCACTTCCGCTATTGAGGCGTTAAACAATATCTCATTGGAAGAAGGGATTATTGCACAGTTCACTAACCTTAAGACAGCCATTGACGAGGTTTCCTCTGCTATCGGTGGAGGAGACGGGACTGGTGAAAGCGGTTCTGACAGTAAAGGCGGTGCTTCCGGTTCTAAATTGGGGGGCGGACTATCAGGTGGTAAAGGTTCAGAAGGTGAATCAGGTGGTGGCAACTCTCTCACTGGCGCAATTGAATCCATGGGCGAGACCGCTAAAAAAGTCATTGGTGAACCTGATGCTGAAGGTGATGGAACTGTAATCGGTGAGTTTGGTTCCATGAAAACCGCTGTAAACGAGGTATCATCTGCTATTGGAAGCGGAGAATCTGAAGGCGGTGAAGGTGAAAGTTCTGGCGGCGGTGAGGGGGAAGACAGTGGGAACCTTATCGGCTCTATTGTCAGCCTTGGAGAAAGAACGCAGGAAGAACTTGGGGAATCCGGCGGCGAGGGTGTCATTGGCAAGTTTGAGGAACTCAGGGATGTTGTAGGTGAAGCAAATGGGCATGTAACCGGAATCTCTGAAGCACTTGACGAGATAGACGGCAAAGAAGTCGAATGTACGATTACAGTAAATATCGTGACTAATGGTGCATTGCCCGCATTCTCAACTGGTACTGCATTAGATACCATGAACCTTAACAGTGAAGAATACAATGCCAAATATGGCGGTAAGGCACATGTAGAGGGAACTGCTTTAGCCTCTGGCAATTGGGCAGTACAGTCTAATGAACAGAGTGCTTTGGTCGGAGAGAAAGGCTTCGAGATAATCGTTAGGGATGGCAGGTTCTTTACAGTCGGTGATAATGGCGCAGAAATGACCAATATCAAAAAGGGAGATATTGTCTTCAATCATGAACAGGCGGTTGAGCTTCTTAAACACGGACATATCTCAGGACGTGGGAAAGCATATGCCGATGGTACAGTCGGCGGTGGTAAGATACTTACGAAAGACGGACATATTTTACGCCCATTGCGTGAGGGAGACCGTGGATACGACTTAGTAAAGTTAGGAGATGCCTTTATCCATAAATGGAAAGCAAGCGGGGAAGAATTTATGTCCAATGCTGTATTTGAAGGCCAGAAACAGCTTGAGAAATGGACAAAGGTGATAACAAATAATACCGCTATCAATAGTGTCACTAATAATAGAAATGTGCAGCCTGTAGTAAACCAGGCATTCAATATCACAATGCCCAATGTTACAAACGCCACATCTGCCGATGCGCTTATGAAAGATTTACAGTCTTTAGCTATGAAGAGGTCTCAGGTGAAATGGTAGAGATATAAAATATATGCCCGGGAATTGGTTATCTAACCAGTTTTCGGGATTAAAAATAAAGGAGAAGAACGATGAAGCAATTAGAAAAAGACCAATTAATTGCCTTAGTATTTGATAGATGTGCAGAAATTGTACAATCCAATTCAGAAGAAATAAAAGAGGATATAATGAGTGATTTAAAAGGAACAGAGAATAATTGCAGCGAAATGCTTACAAAATTTGTCATAGCGTATGGGAACGAAATAAGAAGAGAATGTTGCCAGACTTTTGCAGAAATTTTACATGAACTACTTTATTCCGAACAATCAATGATAAAGGGGGAACAAATACTAAAATGAACAATATAGCAGATGAAATTTTAAAGACTATTAAATACGCAATTGACAGGAAAGCGGTTAATTGTGACATTACATACGAGTCAATCATTAAAGAAATAACTCCAAAGGGATATGTGGTATTGGATAGAGCAGGTAGCGAAAGAACAGTACAATGCTGCATACCAAATATAGAATTAAGACCGACACAAAGAGTCTATGTGAAAGAGCCCATGTCAGACCTAAATAAAATTCATATCTGTGGCGTGATAGGAAATACAAGTAACAGTAATTCACGCAGAAAAAGATAATACAAAAATGTAACCGAAAACAATGTCGATGTGAATCTGATTCTGCAAAAGTGCAGTGTCAGGTTCCTTATATAACGTGGATAATAAATTATAAAAAAATTGAATATAGAGATGTGATATAAGGTACTGTTGTGATTATGGCAGTACCTTTTTAAATAAATAATTTGTAGAGGTGAAAAGCTATAGAAAACACAATGGAATTAAACAATCTGCAATATGGACAGAATAATGAAATATTGCGGTTCATTATAAGTAATGGTATTATAAATTTAGGCGATGTACAGAAAAGTATGGAAGCTATGAAACGAGAAGAACTATTAAAGAAACATCCATATGAAATATGGCAAAGCAAAGACGGTAAATGGTATACATATCTACCGGACGATGGGAAAGGAAGGGTGCTTAAAAAGAGAAAATCCAAAAAGGACTTAGAAAGCATAATAATTGATTACTATAAAAATAAAAAGGAAATTTTGTTGAAGGATGTATTTAAAGAATGGTCTTTACAGAAGCTTGAATACGGTGAAATCCAAAAACAAACATATGACCGTTATACGACCGATTACCGAAGATTTTTTACTGATTCTGATATTTCCCAAAAAGATGTCAGAACGATAACGGAAGATGATTTGGAATTATTTATCCGTGAGACTATCAGAAATATGAAATTAACAAATAAAGCCTACGGCGGTTTGAGGCTGCTGATTATAGGGATATTCAAATACGCAAAGAAACAAAAATATACAGAGATTAGCATCACACAGTTTTTTGGTGATTTGAATCTGCCTAAAAAATGTTTTACTAAAAAGACTGTACAAGACGGTGATTCAGTTTTTACGGATGATGAAGTTGAAAAGGTATTCAACTATATTCAAAAGAATCCATCATTGTTAAACTATGGGATTTTACTTGCTTTTCAGACTGGCGTTCGTGTCGGGGAGCTGTGTACACTTAAGTATTCCGATATTCAGGGGAATAAATTATGTATAAGGCGTACAGAGGTCAGATACAGAAATAAAGATGGTAATTATGTATTTGAAGTCCGTGAGTCGCCTAAAACGGAAGCTGGAAACAGAGATATCATCCTGAGTTCTGAAGCAAAAAGGACATTAAAAGAAATCAGGAGGCTAAATCCGTTTGGTGAGTTTATATTTATGAAAGATGGAAAGCGGATAAAAGAAAAGGCATTCAGCGTTAAAATTACAAAGATATGCAAATATGTTGGAATTAAAGAACGGTCAATGCACAAAGCCAGAAAAACTTATGCAACAAAGCTGATAAACGGTGGCGTGGATGAAAGCCTTATCATAAAACAAATGGGGCATACATCTATAGACTGCACAAAGAATTATTATTATTTCAACAATAAGAATGATGAAGAAGCTATAAAGCAAATAGAAAGAGCAATAGCGTACTGATGTTCTGATTACCTTTTTGATTACCTTTTGATTACCGGCAAAAAGAAAAGTCCCAAAAACCCTGTAAATACAAGGCTTTTAGAACCTTCGCAAGTAGCGAGAGGGGGATTTGAACCCTCGACACCACGGGTATGAACCGTGTGCTCTAGCCAACTGAGCTATCTCG
>OFFW01001604.1_pt1 | contig 13541 bp, 13 predicted proteins | sample 1521501 | NCBI WGS metagenome assembly OFFW01 (sample SAMEA3504107, study PRJEB24116) | mouse gut metagenome | biome: mouse gut; feature: mouse-associated habitat; material: faeces | place: Denmark | collected 2011
TGCTTAGGCATTGATATCCTTGCAAAAAAAGTGTCAACCAATATTGACAATATCCACAAGACCCTCTTTTATGGAGATGATGGACTTAGCCGAGCAAGGGAAAATCGGGACAATTATCGTTAAAGACCACTCAAGGCTTGGACGTAACCGTCTTGTTGTCGGGCAGTTGCTGGAGGAAGATTTTGAACGTCTGGACGTGCGGTATATTGCCATCATGGATAACATTGATACAGCAAAGGGCATCAGTGACCTTGTCCCCATGCAGGATTTATTCAACGAATGGCACGCCAAGAACACAAGCCAGAAAGTGCGGAATGTCCTCCGCAATAAAGGAATGTCGGGCGCACCGCTTACAACCATCCCGCCATTTGGATACAAAAAGAATCCAGACAACCCAAAAGAATGGCTTGTTGACGAGCCTGCGGCTGAAGTTGTAAAACGGATTTTTGATATGTGCGTGGCAGGATTCGGACCGACACAGATAGCAAAAAAGCTGAAAGCCGATAAGGTGATGACGCCTACGGAATACTGGCACAGCATCGGGAAACCGTACCGTCGGCTGTCTACCGTGCCATACCGCTGGTCAGCCGACACCGTGGGGAATATCCTCTCGCGGCAGGAATATATCGGGGACACCGTCAATTTCCGCACCACAAGTAAATCTTTTAAGAACAAGAAACGTCTGGAACGTCCACAGGAGGAATGGCAGATATTTAAGGACACCCATCCCGCCATTATTGACGAAGAAACCTTCCTGCTTGTGCAGGAGCTTCGGGAACACCGCCGCAGACCGACCAGACATGGGGCTATCAGCATGTTTTCGGGACTGCTCTACTGCGCCGACTGCGGGGAAAAACTGTATTACAACGCAATGAACAGCAAGCGTCAGCATCCTTATTTTTTCTGTTCCAGTTACCGAAAAAACACTGACGTATGCTCTGCACACTATATCCGTGAAGAAGTTGTGGCAGGGATTGTATTGGAAAGCATGCAGCGGGTATTCTGGTATGTACAGAGTTTTGAAAAGGATTTTGCCAGAAAGCAGATGGCAGCTTTCGGCGAGGAAAAGAAAAAAGAGCTTTCCATGAAGAGGAGGGAACTTGAAAAGACAAAGAAACGTGTCAGAGAGATTGACAGCCTTATCCAGAAGATTTATGAGGACAATGTAAGCGGGAAAATCTCTGATGAACGCTTTGCCACCATGTCGATGGCGTTTGAGGACGAGCAGAAACAGTTAAAGACATCCATCCCCGACATGGAACAGTACCTTGAAACAGAAACAAACAAAAGCGACAGCCTTCAGCGGTTTATCGACAGGGTAAAATGCGTCACGCAGCTTACAGAATTAACCCCCGAAACCGTACATGAATTTATAGAAAAGATTGTCGTGTCCAATCCAGAATATATTGGCGGCAAACGCCATCAGAGTTTAGAAATTTATTATAATGGCGTAGGCATTGTCCGAGAACCGTCGCCAGAAGAAATGGAAGAACTGTTCCAAGAGCATATGCAGAATAGGAAATCCAGCCAGAACAGCAAAACAGCGTAGCCGCAGGGCTACACTGTCTACATAATCACATCATTATATTTTAGTCTATGCAATAACATCCTTACGGAAAATTCCCCATACTGCGTTTTTTTATATGCAATATCCAAAGTCTTTTTATTCTTATGTGTGCATTATACCCCTCTAATAAAGTGATTTATTAGTGCATTTTCAAAGAGAAATGTGCAATATACACTATACATGGAGGTGCATATATGGCAAGTAAAAAGAAAATTGACAAGGAAATGGGATTCCGTCTGAAGAAAGCTAGAACTGACCTAAAACTGACCTATGAAGAACTGTCTGAAAAATCCGGCGTTTCCTCACGTTATATCAAGGAAATCGAAAATCATGGAAACGTGCCAAGCATTGAAAAGCTAGGGCAGCTCATACGAGCCTTACATATTTCCGCCGATCCGTTTTTTTATCCAAACGTCCCGGCAGACAACCTCGACTACCAGCGGCTATTGGTTTATCTGTCACAATGTACAGAGGAACAGATCACAACAATCCTCGCTATTGTGGAAGCCTATCTTCGGACATACAAACATCCCAAAGAATAGAATATCCCCAACATCTGAATTTTTTCTTGAATATTTCTGGATTATTCTGAACCATGCAAAAAAAGGTGGCTCGCCTTCTTTCCTGCCAGCCACCTCTTTGTCTATCTGCTGAATTTTTTAAGAAACTCTTTTATCCGCATACGCTTTTTTATAACGCCAAGTCCGTCAAGAACCTGTACACTGTCCACAAATCCCTGATAATATGCCCGCTGTTCCTCCTTGTAATGGGCATGATCCACCGCATCCATATAGCCCTCCAAAAACTCCCTGTCCTCTTTCGGCAGCTTGGAAAGATATGCTTCAAATGCCTTCTGCTTCTTTTTCAGTTCCCGGCTGGCTTCTTTTGCTTCCTCCGTCCGGACGGAATACTCCCTGTCCTCTGATTCGCTGCGCAGTTCCTCAAAGACAGCCGACAATGTTTCAAAAACTTCATTCATGCTTGTTTCCACCTTTCTGTCAAAAATATTATTGTATTTTACAGGCAGTATTATCAATTCCCTATTTCACAATAACAAGATAATTTCCTTCCACTTCATCTTTAGAAGTATATTATCAACAATATTTCGTAAAATCAATGATAAAGGACTTCATCTTTAGAAAGTTGGTGGTAGGATATTAAAATCTATTGGAATAAGGAAAGCAACTCCAAAAACTTAATCGGTCAAAGGGTTATGGAACTGCGGACAGAAAAGAAGCTGTCACAGAAAGCCCTTGCCGAACAGCTCCAGCTTGCCGGGTATGAGTTTAGCGACCTGACCGTTTTACGGATTGAAAAGGGTACAAGGTTCGTCCCGGATTATGAGGTGGTGGCTTTGGCAGATTTCTTCCATGTATCCTGTGAATACCTCTTAGGCTTACAGAACAAAAAATAAGCAGCAATCTGTTTTCCTATCACAGACTGCTGCTTAAATTTTTGTTGAACCGATAGCCGATGCCCCATACGGTCTGTATGTAAAGCGGCTTGCCCGGATTATCCTCTATCTTTTCCCTTATATGCCGGATATGGCTCATAACAATGTTGTAATCGCCGGAATACGGTTCTTGCCAGACAATATCATAGATCTGCTCTTTACTGTATATTCTGCCGGGACTCTGCGCCAGCAAATACAGTATTTCAAATTCAATATGAGTAAGTCCAATTTCAATGTTATTTACCGTCACATTCTTTTTATCTGCATCAATTTCCAATGCTCCTATATGGAATGATGTCGCTTTCCCAAGTATATCCGAACAATCATAGCAGAAATCATCATGTATATTGTGCAGTATTCTTTCGCAAGCATCTTCTTCATTATCATTAAATGATAAAATAATCATTTTCCCCATTTATGCCACTTCTTCCTTATATCGCACATCTCCAATCATCTTTTCTATTTCAAAGGAAAAGATGATACATATAATGTTATATACGTTGTTTACTTAAATCCATACACTGCTATTACAATACAAACATTTATTCCAATCACAATAATATGCTTTTTCCATGTCAGACTTAAATATCCAACAAATTCCCGGATAAAAGCATTCAGCGTAAAATACCATTTTGTTTTTGCACCAAAGCCCACACATTTTATGCCCTGCCGCTTTGCGAGTATTAACGCCCTAAGCATGTGATAAGCAGTTGTGACAACTATAATTTGTGGATTCTGTTTCTTTATCAGTTCCCTTGAAAACCGCAGATTCTCCTCCGTGGACACAGATTTTTGTTCCAAAATGACTTTTTCCGCACTTACGCCTTTATCAATCGCATAATCTGCCATAGCTTTACTTTCTGGAATATCCTCTCCTGAACCTTGTCCGCCAGACATAATCAGTACAGCATTTGGATTATAGCACAGCAATTCCATTCCTTTTTCAATCCGTGCTGCAAGTAACGGCGTAACCCTGCTTCCAATAATTCCTGCCCCCAGCACAATAATGTAATCTGCGTTTCTTTTCTTTTTTAGGTGAAAAAGATTGAGCACTGCGGAAAGTGAATACACTGCCAGCAACAATAATATATATACCGCTATGAAACTAATAATTTTATAGAGCATTGTACCAAAAGTATTCTTTCCTAAGTTTCCAATTACTGGAAATAGCACAAGATAAATACATAGCAGAACAGAAAACAACATCGACAACAAATTTGTCGGTTTTATTCCTTCATGTCTAATAACCCTTACTCCTTCTATAAAAAACACAAGAATCAGAATTGTCGGAAACAAAACAACACTACTCACTGCCAAAATACATATAACAATCAGTATTCCAATCACTAAATCATGTGCTGCCAGCCATTCTGAACATTGGTATAAGACCAAAAGCAGAAATACCGACAAACATATCATCATAATCAAAAATGAAGCTCCACTCCACAATGTTCTGGAGTCATACAGCATAATCCCCGCAAATATGCAGACCGAAATAAAAAATATAAGAAACGCAAACTGCCACACAACAACCCCTCATCTTTCAAAAAAGGTATTTTTCTTCTGCACGACGGTTTTTCCCTTTTCCGTCGTGCAGCAAATTTTCATAATTTTTTAGCATCATAATTCATTGATCGTTGCCGTAATCGGCATATTTCTAATCCGTTTTGCGGGTGCATATACCGCTAACGCAGCAGAAACAATATCAAATACAAGAATAATAGCAATTAAAACAATCGGCAAACTCCACTGGCTTCCAAAAAATCGTGTAACCAATTTCACATACAAAAAGCGGCTTAGGGCAATTCCGATACCACTGCCAACGATAAGACCAGAGACAGCATAAGTAAAGGCTTCCGCACCAATCATTCGGGTAAGCTGATTCCCATCCATGCCAACCGCCCTCATAGCCCCATACTGCTTTATCCGGGCAGTTACACTCATGGAAATGCTGTTGACAATATTAAACAGCGTAATCATGGCAATGATTGCCATAAAACTATACAACAGAAATTTTACAGCCAGATAAGTATTGGCATTTCTCTGATTACTCTGACGCTCGTCAGTAAAAATAACATTGCTTTCCGTAAGACTGTTGATTTGTTTTACTGTTTCATCCGTAGCCTTGCTGCTTAATTGTATTCCAATCATACTGTAATTCTGTTCCCCTGTCAGTCGGGCAAAGGTTTCCTGTGAACAGATCACGCTATATTCGCTGGGATACAGCCCGCTGGATATGCCACATGCAACTTCAACATCCTGTCCCGCTATCTGAATTGTGTCTCCAACTTTTATCGGATTATCTTTATTCAAAACAGTCATAACCTTGTCACTGTCCCCATAGATTTCTGACAAATCTCCCTGCACAAGGCTATCCTTGGCACAGTCAAGCATATACTGGCTATATGACGTTATATTTACATGGTCAATGTCTGGTCGTGAAGAATTAACTGAAACATTCTCCATGTAAGAACTGCCCCAAATATGCTCTACACCTGTAATTCCGCTAATGGCATCACCCAGACGCTGATCCAGTACACGCTCATTTGCATAGCCGTTAAGGGTAATATCCGGCTGCCATGAACGCATTGTTGGGATCAGCTCATGCGCGAAATCCAACCCTACTGAAATGCAAAGAAACAGTATAATGCTGAGTGAAAAGCTGGCTGTCAATAAAAACCAGTTTTTCTTAGATGCTGTTGCATGGTGAATCCCCAATGTCCTTTCAACCTTTCTGATTTTCCGTTTTGTTGCATGCCGTACAGAAAGTGCCGTATCTGCGTTTCCGGAAACCGCTGCCATCGGAGAAACCTTAGATGCATGTTTTGCAGGTGACTGCGCTGCCAGCAGGACAGTTACAATTCCAACCATCGCCCCACTGATTAGTCCAACAGGGCTGAGGGCAAATACCGGCATAGCGGCAAATTCATCGCCAATCCAAAAGCGGAGCAATGCACAAATGCCCCATTCGATTGCCGTACCTATGATTAACCCAACAGGCACAGCCGTTTTACACCAATTTAACGCTTCCAGCCGTACATACCGGATAATCTGCTGACGGCTTGCACCAATACAGCGCATCATTCCAAAGAATTTTGTCCGCTGCGCTACATTGCTGTTCATACTGCCGGAAATCATCAGTACGCCAGCCAATAATACCAAAATGAACAAGACTGCCGCTATTCCGTAAATATTATGCATAGATTCATTGCTGCTTTGTCCGGCAAGACCCATAATTGCCGTATTTTCCGAAATATCCTCCTCCGGCAAATGATACTGCTGTCTGATTTCCGCAATAATACCGGACGCCTTTGACACATCCTGAAACCGAATGTAACAGACCGGGTTGATTGGGATATTGTTTGGTTCCATGATTGAAATATATGCATCCCGCGTCATATAGGCAGCAACCATATATGTCTGATCCCGATAATACGCTGCATCGTCCGAACCAAAACCGCATACCGTAAAATCCGTATTCCCCGAAGGTGTCTTTACTGTCACAGAATCGCCAATCTTTACATCTAACGCAAGTTTCGCATTGGAACTAAGCATAATGTCATTGTCACTCTGCGGCAGAGAGCCTTCTTCAAGGGCATTCACAAGCTCTGCTAAATAAATACTGTCACTGCCGTAAACGGCAGCCTTTTTCTCTCCGATATAGTAAGGCTGGTCTGCATCTGCATTAAATATTTCCGACCAGCCGACAGCGGCGACATCCGGACGCCGGCTGATTTCTTCTGCTGTGTCCTGAGAGATATTTTCCAACTGAATATGCCAGTTTCCATGCTTCTGCTTAAGCCCCTCACTTTGATTCCGAATGAACATATCTGCCACACTGAAAATCGTAGTTACAAGCAGTACAGAAATAATAATACAGAAAATCGTCATACGGTTCTGCCGTTTGCGCACCTTTCCCGAAATAGCCACAAGGCTTAAATAACTTCTCATTCCCTGCACCTCCCCAAATCAGTAAGTTCTCCGTCTGACACCTGCAGGATACGATCTGCTGTCTGTGCAATACTGCGGCTGTGTGTAATCATAATAATTGTCTGCTCATACTTTTTTGACGCTTCTTTTAGCAACGCAATCACTTCACTGGTATTCTGCAAGTCTAAATTTCCTGTCGGCTCATCGGCAAGTATCAGAGCCGGGCGGGTAAACAAAGCACGTCCAATCGCTACCCTCTGCTGCTGTCCGCCAGACAACTGGCTGGGCAGATGATTCCGGCGTTCCTTCAAATTCAATATATCCAGTAAATCCTCCAAATATTTTCTGTTTGGCTTCTGGTAATCCAAAAGTACCGGAAAAATTATATTCTGCTCCACCGTCAGTTCGGGAACAAGGTTAAATGCCTGAAAGATAAATCCAATGTTCCGGCGGCGGAACACAGTAAGATGCCTTTCTTTCATGGAAAACGTATCTTTTCCATCAATCATCACTTTGCCGGAAGTAGGCACATCCAATGCGCCCAGCATATTAAGCAGCGTACTTTTGCCGGAACCGGATTCTCCTACTACCGCAACAAATTCTCCTTTCGGAACTGAAAAACTGACATTTTTCAAAGCACGGACAGCGGTTTCCCCTGCCCCATAAGTTTTCGAAATTCCTTTCACTTCCAATAAATTCATGTTATGCCTCCTGTTACTTTTTTGATCTGATAAAGTCATGGGTGTTATCCCTCCTTCAGCAAGAAGTATAACACCCAATCCTTACTCTAATATTTCTCTAAACCGACAATTCTGTAATGTTCTCCTCAAAAATAAACAAATTTCTTACAATTTTGTAGTTTCTAATATAGTTATCATAAAAACACTCCCTTTTCCCAAAACACTGTCTACCTTAATATTACCGCCATGCAGTTCAACAATCGTCTTTGACAGCGGCAGTCCAAGCCCAAGCCCCTGTGTATCTTTTGAAAAGCGACTACGGTAAAAACGCTTAAAAATATGATAAATATCTTCGGAATGAATACCGCACCCATTATCTTTCACTACAATCTGTAACATATCCGACATCCGTTTCCATTCAATAAAGATACGCTTTCCTGCATCCGTATGGTCAAAAGCATTTTTTACAAGGTTGCTGACCGCTTCCATCATCCATTCACGGTCACAAAAAAGCATAATATCATCATCTCCAGAAAGGATAAGCTCTTTCTCCTCCTGTTTTGCACGATATGCAAAATGCTGTTCAATGTCATGCATTATGTCGGATACATTTTCAAAATTTCTCTCCAGTATAATCGTTCCGGCATCCAGTCTGGTAATTTTCAGCAGATTTTGTACCAATGATTCAATGCGGTCAAGCTCCTGCTCTGACAAAACGGTAAACTCTTTTAAGTCAGGAAGATTCTCTGTTTCACTCTGTAAAATACCATTATAAATATTAAGAGCGGCAAGCGGCGTTTTCAATTGGTGTGAAATATCCGATATGGTATCCTTCAAAAATTCCTTTGCCCGAAGTTCGCTTTCCATATGTGCGTTCAATACCGCCACTAATGTATTAACCGAATGGAAAAGCCTGTACATTTCACCCTCGTCATCACATTCAATACGGGCATCCGTATTACCCGTAAGGTACTCATCTATTTCTGTCACTGCTGTTTCCATGATTTTATGCTGCTTATGAAAGTAACAAAAGCAGAGAAACAAAATCCCACATCCTATAAACAGAGAAAGAATAAGGAGTACAAGTGGGTAATTTCCGTGAAATTTCCACAATATAACCTGTGACAGAATCGTGTTGCAAAATAGCAATAGAGATACTCCTATAAACAGTATCTTAATATCTTTGTTTGTAAATATTCTCATAAAAACCCCATCAAATAATATTCCATTTATATCCCATACGTCTTACGGTCAAAATCATTTGCGGATCGCTGGGATTGTCCTCAATTTTTGTTCGCAGTCTGCGGATATAGACATTCAGTGTATTGTTATCAATATAATTTCCTTCATTGTCCCACAGATTTTCTAAAATCTGTTCTTTAGAAAGCACCGTACCCGGATTGTTCATAAACAGGCATAACAGTTTATACTCTCCTGCCGTCAAATCCAAAAGCTCTCCATTTTTATAAACCTTTCCTTGCGTCAAAAGAGCTTTTAAGCCATTAGAAACAATTTCTGTATCTGTCTGCCCAAAATCACTCGCACGTCTTAACAACGCATTTATCCGGGATAATAGCACTCCCAATTTAAAAGGCTTTGTAATATAGTCATCACCGCCCATATCCAGTCCCATAATAATATTGACTTCCTCATCCGATGCCGTCAGAAAAATAATGGGCACTTTTGAAGTTTGACGGACTTTTTCGCATATTTCAAAACCAGAACCGTCAGGAAGTGAAACATCTAAGATTAACAAGTCATATTTACCCTCTGCCCAAACAATATCCACTTCTTTTATAGTCCTCGCTACTTCCAATTCATATCCTTGCTTACGAAGTGCAAAAGAAAGCCCGTTAATCAGGCTTAAATCATCTTCCAGCAATAATATATTACTCATAATCCTGCTCCTTTCTTTTCCAACATCATATCATTTTTCTTTTCAAAATTCACAAATATGATTATATATGTTAGAACAAAAGTTGGCAACAGAGCAGAGAAAACATTACTGTTGAAAACTTTGGAACAAACGTCTTAAGCTGTTCCCTTCCTGCTGTATGAAGCTACTAAAGCCTTAATTCTCGTGTCCTGTGCAGCTTCCAGCTCACCCCATCCACAAATTCCTATTTTTTCAGGGTCCACATTTTCCTAGACAGAAAGGAAATCCATTGCTGCACAAAAGTCTTCCGTGTTAACGTCAGCGCTTTCCTCCTAGTAAATTCTATTTTATTCTAAACAAAAAGTAACTTTTATGCTATTCGTAACGACAGTAAGTGTTCCCCACCAAATATAAGTGCCAATAAACACACCACTTACAAGCATGATTCCCCGCAGCAGATAGTCCATCTCTCATCACCTCGTCTCCTTTTCCGCTTATTCTTTACGCACAGCAGTCACAAACGCCTTTACTACAGGTACATTTTTCCGTGATGACCTTACCATGTGCGTTTTGAATATCCATAATAAGTTCGCCTACTGCCGGAACATAAATATGCCCTGACAGCGGATTTTTAATGCTGACAATGGGAGCAGTGAGGGTTGCTTCCACATCGGAACGCTCAAAGCTCAAATCCGTATCGACCATCTCACAGTCAATGAGCTTTAGATTTTTACAATAACAAAGCGGCTGGGTTCCAATAATTTTGCAGTGTTCAAACGTAATGTTTTCGCTGTACCACGCAAGGTACTCCCCTTTTACAACGCTGTTTCTTACCGCAATATTTTTGGCGTGCCAGAATGCATCTTTTGTATCAAACACACAGTTTTCAAAAACAGAATCCGTTATATACTGAAAAGAATATTTGCCTTTCATACGAACGTCACAGAAATGCAATCGTTCAGATCGCATCATAAAATACTCGCTCTCCACTGTACAGTCCTCCATTGTGATGCCGCGCACCGACCAGCCAAATTCAGATGAAACAACATCACATCCGCGCATTTTAATATCCGCACATTCACGCAGCGCTTTTATACCATGAAGTTTTGAGTCACGAATCTCCACATTCTCAGAATACCAAAGCGCCGCTCTGCAAAGTTCGGTCATTTCAGAATTAATCAGTTCCAGTCCTTTATCAGTAACAGTTCAGCCTAGTAGTAACAGTTCAGCTTTTCGGCTGACCTAACGGGCATTGCACCGGCTAAAAAATAGCCGGTGTCCCCATAAATAACTTTTTTACATTTTCTATCAACCCCATATTTCTTCTTTTCAGGGTTTCTATGATTGTCAGGATTGCACAGTACATTTCATGCCCACTGTCTTTGCGAAATCCTCCTGCCATCTTCTGGCGGTTCTTGACTTTTCTCAGGTCACGCTCACTCATGTTATCGTCAAACGGCACACTGAAATCATGCAGGAACAAAAGATGATTATTCATGTATTTTTCCAGGCGGTTCAGCAGTGCTTTTTCATCCTTCTTTGCATATCTGTGTCCCGGTTGTTTGTTTTCCTTACGTCCCGAAGCAATGATATCCATATATTTTTTCTCATAGTCACACAGGATTTCTTCCGGAAAGGAATTTTCCCCCAGATCCATGCGCTTTTTCCTCTCCCGGTTCATCTCACAGAGCAGGGCTTTCATTTCCACTGACCATTTATGCCCCGTCTCCTCAGTGTTCTTTCGTAGATAACGGATGAGATGGACATTGCATTCACCATGGTCTGTTCCAAAATGATATAATGCTGTTTCGTGGTCATGAACCAGGATTCCTGAGAATTTTTCCAGAAAATCTATTTTTTTAAGGGCATCTATTGACTTGCTTTTCATGGCACGATAGACAACAGCCTTTTCTATGCTGAAATTTCGGATATAATTCTGTTCTCCGTTAACCGTTACTGTGGTTGCATCCGTTAATACCACTTCATGGTTCAGCAGTTCCTCTTCTAAATTTTGGATACTGTTTTCAGCATTCCCTGCAAGTTTTTTGCAGAATCCATAAACGCTCCCGGCTGAAAGACCAAGTTCGTCATTGCCTGCAGCATTTAAGAATGCAGCTATCCTGTCGTTTGACATGACGCCCTCGCTGTAGAGGACTGTCGCAAGTGCTTTTACATTTGCTCCGTATACTACGTCGCTTTGGTATTCATCCGGAATGTTGAATTTCCCATTCTTATCTGCATAGATGCGTATTTCCGTTACAAGAGATGCAGCATCAAGGTCTACGACATATTTTGTGACATATTTCCGGCTGGAAGGATCTCCAATCTCCCTGATTTCGTGCCTGCATTTTCCTGACCGGATTTTTTCTTCCACTTCTGCTTTTGTAAGGGTTGTACCCTTATGTCCTTTCTGACCTCCTGCTTTACGCTCTGTATGCTGGCGGCTGTTATAGGTGTTGGCAGGTTTTCCGCCTTTCTGGTCAGTGGATGGCGGAAGGGAAGTGTTGGAGCTGTCATTATTGATAATGCTTCTTAATCGGGCGTTGTCGTCTTTAAGAAGCTGATTTTCATGTTCAAGGGAAACTATCCTGGCATTCAGACGGTCAACATCATTTTTATGTTCGATCTTTTCAGTATGGAGATCTTGTTCCACGGAATCAAGACGTGTCATGACTTCCATAAGCTGGTTGTACATGCTTTTTTCATAATTGCCACCCATCTGTGAACGCCTCCTTTCATTTCCGATAATCTGATTTTATCAGAAACGTGAAGAAAAAGCGAATTTCAGCAGTGTACCATACCGTCAAAATGACGGTGGATAACATCCGGTGCCCGCAGGAGATTGTGGACAGCTTTTTGAAAAAACGCAGGAAAAACGGGAATTACAGAAAAGTTATACACATAGGATTCCATGTCCACGCTGTAATCCCAAATTGGATGTAAAAATGAAATTTATTGTGGAAAAGTCGTTACAAAGAGGCTGAAAAATTTCGGCACTTTTTCTATTATTTTTTATTGGTTCAATTTTGATGGCTGAACTGTTACTAAAATAGTAACAGTTCAGCCATGCTCATTCATAAGTTGTCGGTTTGTGCATTCTATCAATGATTTTGGTTATTTCCGACAACGTATTTCATGTTGGGCGTCCGCCCTATAAAATTGAATATACAAAATACCTTATATGAGCGAGCTCTCAGCAATATTTTATATATTCAATTTTGCATGGCTGAACTGTTACCTAAAATATAGGGAATTATACTTCAAATAGTTGCAATATACAACAATATGTACTATAATATCCCATTTTAAACACTTGACAAAATAATAAACGGCTGAAATCCTTTGTTTATGGGAATTTCAGCCGTTTTTGCTTCTTCGGGTTTGTTGTATGGAAAACCTATCCTGAAATTTTTTTGATTTTTTTATTTAATTCTTTTGGCTGGTAATACTGCCTGTCCAGCTGAAGGTCGAATACTGCGTTCAGGGCGGTGAGAACCTGCGACCCTGTATAAGTAGATTTGTAGCACATATCTTCAATATTAGTTACCGCCATGTTCTGCAAGGTTTCTATGACTGGCCCAATGGGGAAGTGCATTTCTTTGTCATCCAGCTTCTTTTCCAGCAGGCGGTAAATCAACAATGCGGTGTAACAGATCATAAAGTGTGCCGTGATATGCTCTCTGGTATGATGGAATACAGGCCTGCCAGAGAAGTCTGTTTTCATTACTAGGAACAAGACTTTTTATAAAAAACCTTGATTTTAAAGCGTTTTTTAATGTTCCACGTGAAACATTTATACTAATTTATACGAATTTTTGCCGTATAATGAATTTTATTTTGCCCTCAAGGGTAGACACAAGCCGAACCAATTTAAAAATGATTGTGCCGAAATCAAGCCTTTTTATACATACGCCGTATGTATAAAACAGCCTAAAAAGGCTCATTTTTATGTATGCTATACCCATGTTGTATGTATAAAAAAATAAGCAACTTTCAAAAAGTTGCCTATTTTTCAATGAATATTATTCTTTAAAT
>OFFW01001614.1_pt1 | contig 13485 bp, 8 predicted proteins | sample 1521501 | NCBI WGS metagenome assembly OFFW01 (sample SAMEA3504107, study PRJEB24116) | mouse gut metagenome | biome: mouse gut; feature: mouse-associated habitat; material: faeces | place: Denmark | collected 2011
AACAACACGTTGAGCAATAGAAATAATAAATGTATTATTAACCAAACTCAAATTGTTATTTATTGTTAAGCCAAGACCAAATGAAATATTATATTCACCTGCAGCATCTTTATCATTATCACTGAACTTATAACCATACTCTTCTTCTGGAGTATCAGCAGTAATACCAAGTAATCTTTGTAACTCAGCCTCAAAATCTTTGTCAAGTGACAAGTTAATTTTATTGCCTAAGCCATTAAATGTTTTGCTAATAGTAATTACACCATTTTCATCCTTTACATTAATTGTTTCATCAATATCAGCATATTTAGCAGTATCCAATTTAACTTCTAATCTGCGAGTTAAAATATTCAAATACGTACTAATTGTAATATCATTAATCTTTTCGCCTGAAATTACAAGTGTAACACCATAAGAACCAGCATTTACAACACTATCAGCACTTACAACTCTGTTTCCTACACGATAAGTATATTTAAAGTTAAAATATTTATCTACACCACCATTTGCAATTTCTTCTTCAGTAAGCAACAACTCAAGTCTGCCACGTAATTCATCACTAATGTTTGTAGAGTCAAGATTTACAACTTTATTATCAAAGTAAACACCATCAATAGGAGTTTCACCTTCAGGAACTTTTTCAACAGGCGCACTCAAATCGTCATTAGTTGCAGAAACAGTTGTTGGAATAACTCTAACTTCATAAACCTTAGTAAATGGAGAGTATCTGTCATCACCACGCAAAATTTTTAAAGTAACAATGTAGTAACCAATTTTATTAATATTAGAATTTGCTTCTTCACTTGGTCCATACAAAATCACCATTTTTTCTCTTAAAGCAGTTGTTTCAAACTCTATTAAAGACCTAAAGTCAATTAATCCATTTATAAACTCTACTTCAATTACACTTGTATTAGGGTCTAAGTCACGGATAAAGAAGTTTCTTCCTTCCTCAACTTTGTCACCTACTACATTAAAGTAACCAATAAGCATATTAGGGTCACTTAGGTTAACATAGTTTACCAAAGTATCTTCGTTTAACAAAATAACATAGTAGTATTTGCCTAATGGTGCTCTTTTACCAGGAATAAATTGAACTTCTTCTTTATCCTGATTTTTATAAATAATGTCAAGATATACTTTGTTATTTTGTACATCATAAAAATATGCACTAACATTTGGTGTTTCAAAGCATGTAATAGAATTTAATTCACCATCTATGTAAATATTTTGAATTATTGCTCTTATTATTCTTAAGTCGCCTCTAGTATTTACACCTTCTGCTAACTTATAGTTCAAGCAGTCATCATCAATAGTAGCAGTAACATTATATCTACCAGCATTTGATTTTTGAGTAGCATTTGTGTGATAAGTGATTTTTAAATCCTCATTAGTATCGCCACGAACTAACTCATTTACACCAACAGAAACACTAAACTCAGGTAGTGGCTGCCAATAAGTTTTTTCTGCATAATCAACAGTCATATCATTTATAGTTTTCTTTTCAATACCAAGATTAGTAACTGTTTTAAGTTGGCTATTCAATTGATATTGTATTGGATTTTCGTCTGCGTCAACAGCATTAGCCTCAAATACATAGTAGTTATTTTGAACTTGACCATTAGTAATTGCAAAATCATACATAGAGTCTACTCTAATTTGAATAATCAAATAGTATTTTTCATCTCTTCCTTCATTTGCATTATATACTGGTTTGTTGCCATCTGGGTCACTATAAAATCCCGCAGAAACTACTTCAATATAATCATTGAAATTATCAATATTATAACTACCACCTAATTTATTTAAAATTGCTTCTGCTTTTGCTTCTTTGGAAAAAATGGCATAATACTTACCACATGTTAATAATGCATATATAATAAATTCCTTACGTCCTCCTCGATTTGTATATTGTGTTGCTGCGCTCATTACTTTTCCAATTTGATTAAATGTTCCCTTACCAGAAAGCAAATGTTGAATTAAGCCTAAACGTGCTAACGAAATATAGACTGCTCCTAAATGAAGACTATTTCGTGAGTTTTGATCATGTTTTATTGCATTATTAATATTCTCTTCCAGTTCAAATATATCAAATTTAACAACTGTTTCACTGCTTAAACCCAAACGTTTATTTATTAATATATCTTCTAAATAAGATAACATAACATCATACGACTTATATGCAAGGATGCCATACAAATTGGGTGCATTTTTATCATATTTCTTTTGCAACAATTCCGCCTTTTTAAATAGTAGTTGTGATTCCTCACTTCTACCCATCTGATTCAACACATTTGCACATTTAGTCATCTGTGCCCAATTATGTCGGCCAATTTCATCACATAGTTCTGCTATCCCTATACTGCATACTGATATTCCAAGCGCATCTTTAATATTGCCGGATAATAAATACATTTCTGAAAGATTTCCGTAGTATGTTGCTAATTTTTTATAATCTTTCAAGCCATGCTCAATTTCTATCGCTTTTTTTAAAGGAATTATTGCTTTTTCATTTTCCCCTAGACACATAAGTGCAAAAGCTGCCTCTGCAAATAAGTCTGCTTTTATTTCATCAGATTCAACATCATATAATTTATTCCATTTTTCCTTAAAAAACCCGGATATCACATCTAAGTTAGTTCCGTAACCACCATGTATTCTTGCATCATGTGCTATTTCATAATGTTTTATAAATGGTAAATATATCTTCTGATACATTTTCGAATATTCACAAGCTTTGCAACCATGGACTACCGCTCTAAAGTAGTAATTCATTTTTTCCTGTTCATCATTATGATTTTCTGCCATTGATACATAATAATCAGAAAGATACTTATTGCCTTTTATAAAGGAATCTGGAAAATCTCGTTCTAATTGTCTACTATAATATTCTCTTATCATTGGGTGTAATCCCAAATAAACTTCCTTTCCGATGCAATACTCCATAACTAATTGTACATTTTTCAATTGACGAAGTAATATACCCCATTCTAATGAAAAAATAGAAGGTAATTTATCCGTCAAATTGTCTACGTTAGACCTGTTAAGCAACCAGCTTAATTCTGGATATCCTACTGTTCTGTCAAATAAACTTAATACTCTTAACAATTCCAGCTGGCATCCATCTTTATACAGCTCATCATAATATTTCATTATTTTATACGCGTAATTTCCCTTTACCTTATCTTCTTCAAATAATTTAAATTCACTAGAATCTAATCTGCCATCCAAATTCTCATGGATATATGCTCCAAGAAGACTTACTGAAAGAGGGTGTCCATTGTAATAATCATAAATTTCCTTATAATCTATCTCTGCACCATACGTTCCCATCTTTTTCAATAAAGCAGTTGAACTATCATAATCAAGATTTTTTAAAAAATACGTTTTACAGGTTATCCCCTCATACTTATCCAACTCAGTAATATGTTTTCTCGTTGTAATAACGCACAATCCGGGATTGTATTCAGCCAAGGAGCAGATAATCATCCTAACAATATCGTCCATAATTATACTATCTGCATTTCCCCCTGATCCTTGTACACTTTCTACTCCATCTAAAATAAATAATGTCTTTGAACGCTGAATTGCTTTTACCAACAATTCACCTTTCTCAAAAGGCGAACTTTCTTCTGAATAATTGACTTGAAACCACTTCAATGCAAAGTCTATAAAATCTTCTGAAGTATATGGTTTACTGTTTGATAACCCTTGCCTGTGAAATGTCCAATCAAAAACATTTATTCCTTTACTATTCCTCTCATCAGCTACAAAGCATGTTCTCCACTTACTAACCAATGTTGTCTTACCAACACCACCCCATGCCTCCAACACAAAAATATTCATATCTTTATTATTCCAAGCTTCTGTGAGAGCCTTTAAATCTTTATTTCTCCCCATAAAATAAGCTCCAAAGTTCGGCAATCGGCTGGGGGAAATACGTCTCTCATCATAAGACCTATTTATTTTCATACCTTTTCTATAAAGACATGGATAACTACGTTGAATTTCTAAATTATACATAGATTCATATCTCATATATGTGACCATAGCGAGTTCAAATGCAAGTTCAATTTCACTTCCAATGCTGATTGCATCATAAAATGCCAATGCAAACTCAATTGCTGACATATCATTGATTTCTCCCTCAATACCAATAGCATAATCTATTTCTTGAGAAATAATTTGTGCTGCAACATAAGAATTACATGAATTAAGAAAGATACATTTTATCTCTTTAGAAAACAATCCTACCAATCGCAATAAATCATCAGTACATCCAATATCATATTCATTACCATAGCTATTCAGTGTAATTCCATTTTCGTTGCTATGTCCAATAAAATGCATAATATACGGCTTATGCTCTGCAAAACTTTTTTGTAAGTTTCTCCAAGTAACCGCCATCTCATATACAACTTTTAAGCAGCATTGTATTTGTTTCTTATTGAAGATATCTTCTATCTCTTTTATTTCTCTATCAAACCGCAAACTACTCTCTATAAAAGGATTTGCAGCTATAATCAATAGTACTCTTTCTTCTTCCATACTTCCTCTATGTATTTTCCTTCAGCACAATATTAATAGAAAACTGACATTTCTTTAATATACTTACTTGTTGTTTCTATTTTTTCTGCTTCACAACTACCAAGATTAAATTGTGTGGAAAATATTATAGTATTATCATTATTCTTGATTTGCACCTTAATAAAAATGGCACTATTGGCACTAGGATTATCAATTTCCTTAAGTGCTTTATTAATATCAAATAGCTTCTCGGTCATTGAGGTTAACTTGATAATTATATTTGAATGTATACCTACAAAACTACTATTATCACCAGTAGTTCTAAATAAAGGCAACTCAAATATTTTTTGATAAAAACTAACATACTCCTGTGGGACAAAATCAAGTATTATATCACTATCAAAGCAATCCAAAACAGCATCATTCCAAAAATAATCAAAAATTTTATGTTTGTTAAAACTTCTTTTGAGTAATTCTTTATCCATAGACATCTCCATTTCTATGCTTTATACATCAAACAACTGCCATTTTCTCGTGCATTTTCAAATTTTTCTGACATCAAAATATTTTCCAATTTATCATTAAAATAATTCCCAATTGCTTTATCATCACAAGCACAAAGTTTCAATTCACCATTATTTGTCAAGTAAATGTTAATACCAGGAATATTGCAATCCCCATGTACCATCAATGGCAGTTTTGCATCCCATACATACGAATAATGCGCTTTATCATATTCAGAACATTTAATAAAAAATTTGTTTAATTTCTCAATTGGCAATTCCAATTCCCCTCTATTCTCTCCATATCCCTGTTTTCGAAACATCATTAAATGAGGAACAATCTTATTCCTACGTGCCCACTGAAAAACATCAAAGCATTCCTCAATATTCCTGCTCGTCAGTACGCACTGAACACCTAAACGTTTTTCTTGTGCCAGTCCTCTCTCAATCAATGCTTCAATGTTCTTCTTCATTGCACGATACGAACCTGGCACACCCGTAAGATAATCGTTAGTTTCTTCAGTAGAACCATACATTTTACCACATACAAACAAATTTTTTATATTACAAAACGCATCGATAATTCCCGATGACAGTTCCAATAAATTGCTGAAAATAGTAATTGTACCACCTAATGAACTTATTTCATAAAGCATCGAAATCAAATCTGGATTCAACGTAGGTTCCCCTTCGCTTACTAAAAAATAATTCATCAAATCTCTATTATAAGCATATTTTGATGCCTCTCTCAAAAATTCAATGGTGGTCTTATTGTCTATACTTCTTTCATTCGAAAATCTTGTTCCGCATTTTGTAAAACAAAAAATACAACGCATATTACATTCTGATCCATGTCTTCCACCTGGAATTGACACTGCTGCTCGCAACAGTTTCTTTTCCTTTCTACAATTCTCTTGTATTTCTTTATCCCAATAATACCCCCATACCGTATCAGGTTTCATCTTTTTACCCCATTCCCTTTCTATTCTATATTTTATCCATATTTCTCCGCTTTCCCAACCTTCGTCCTATATGTTTTATTAAAATCCGTCAAATTGGGCAAATCTTCTAATTGAAACACTGGACCTTCCACACATACTCTTTTTTTGCCACAAGTACAATTGCCACATACGCCAATACCACATTTCATATAACGCTCTAATGCAAACTGACATTCTATATTTTTTTTCAAACATATCTGAATAACAGAATTCATCATTTTTTCTGGTCCACAAGTATAGACTATATCTATTTTTTCCTGTTCTATTAAATCACAAAATGCTTGGACAACTGTACCCGAATATCCAAAAGAACCGTCATCCGTTGTATAAATTGCATTTGGGAACTTATTCACATATAATAATTGCTCTTTGCTCTTAGCCCCAATGATAATTCGAGGTATTTCTAAAGCGTCTATTAATGGCTGAATGGTTGCTGCGCCTGATCCTCCTGTAATCACACAAGCTTTTTTACTCTTATCAATCTTATACCCATTTCCATATGCCCCTCTTACACCAAAAGAATCTCCTTTCTGCAATTTAAATAACTCTTCTGTAAAATGTCCTTTCATCTGAACTGTTATACCAAGAACACCTTCCCTACTATATGCAATTGTGAATGGTTTTTCATTTACCCTAGGCAACCATATCATCAAAAATTGCCCGGCTTTACAATCCGCTGAATACTTAAATAAAAATGTCTTATATCCAACTGCTTCATCTATCACATCTACAATTTTTACCATTACAGGCAAATCTGCTTTCATATCATATTCATTATTTAACATGAGCTTTCCCCACAATCTCCTTTACAGACGAATAATTATTAGAAATTAGCCATTCTTCCATTTCATCGTTAATTATTTGAAAAACCTTGCTTCCCCTATAATAGACTGCAGAACCTATTCCAACCGCAGTAGCTCCTGCCATCATCATTTCAATAGCATCCCTCCCTGTCATTATGCCTCCTATTCCAATAATTGGAATATCAACCTGCTCATATATCTCATAAACACACCTAACAGCAATTGGTTTTATTGCCGGACCAGATATACCCCCAACCATAAAATCTAATACAGGCTCCTCACTATCTATATTAATAACCATTCCTGGTCCAACAGAATTACATGCTGATATGGCATCCGCTCCGGCATCTTGCGCTGCTTTTGCCAACATTCCGATATTTTCAACGTTCGGTGATAACTTTGCAATTACTGGAAGAGATGTATTGTTTTTCACTACTTTGACTATATCATACGTTGCTTCTGGTGTAGTCTGACCTGCAAGCATCCCATATCCCGGAGTGTGAGGACATGACAACGCTATCTCCACAGCAGCAAAATCATATGGTAAAAAATTCTTTGACATGTAATTAAAATCATCCAAATTTTTACCAATGATATTCGCCATTATAGGAACACCTATATCATGCAAGTCCTTAAATTCTTTTATTGCTTCATCAATTCCTTGATTTGGGTAGCCTACTGCATTAATCAAACCTGGACCATAAGACAAAACACATGGACTGGAATGTCCTGTTTGTGGCAGGCGGCTGATCGATTTGAGAGTAATCATTCCAATGCCATTATCAACCAACTCACTAAAATACGCTTTTGACACACCTAATACTCCTGCTGCTAAAACTGTGGGATTTCGGAGTTTAATCCCACATAATGATGTTTCAAGAATCGACATACTAGTCTCCCTTCCATCGTAATAATGAAAATGTTTCCATTCCTAAACTAAAGTATTACAATAAAATATAAATTATTAATACATCCCAATTATCTCTTTTGATACCTACTGCTATTTGCAATTAATGTACAAACGTACTTTATCAAATTTGGGTTACTCCTAAAGCAGTTCACTATATATCCTGCTTTCATATCTAATCCATGTATACGACATAATTTACTATTTTTAACTACTTCTTCATACAGTTTTACACTCAAATCATCAAAATTATCTGCTATAAAAATAAATTCCCAAAAAGCTCAAAAATTATGTTATTTTCTCTCTAGAATCAAATATTTGCTTCTGCAAATAATAGTTGCTGTAGTATCAATATTCATTATGTTCTTCTATAAAAATAACAAACTCAAAACAACACTATATCTATTTTAAAATTTCCCACTACTTTACAAAATTTAAGGAACCTTTACTTTTTTAATGTTTCAAATATCAACCTTTTCACCCCTTAACGATCCACGCAAACTTTTAACTACTGACAAAATAACTTTCATTTCATATTCAGAACAATCACTCAGTTCCTTCATAAGCACATTCTTTATTTCCAAACTCTCTGGAATCTCTGGATAAAACACTTGATAGAGCGGCAAATCTAACTCTCTTACTAACATACACAATATTTCAAACTTAGGATTACCAGTATTTTTTTCTATATCTATAATTGTTCTCTTACAAACACCAATTCTCTCAGCTAATGCTTCCTGAGACATATTTTTACTCTTTCTAATTGCACGAACAGCATCACCTAACGCACTTGCCGATTGGTTCATTTCAATTCACCTCTCTATTATTGTAAAATTCACTTTTCATACCGTCAATTTAACTACATTTCACCATAATATGAGTTTTTACTCACCTTTTCGACAAATGTACAAAATAAACCTATTTTCAAGCAATAAATTGCAACATCTATATAAAAAATCTGATCCATACTGAACTCACATCTCTTCAATACAGACCAGAAATCTTCATATTATATTTAATTTTCCAAATGCTCTCCAAACCTCCACACAATCTCAATCCTGTTCCCCGGATAGACAACCACTTTCTCAATCAGCTTTTCCTTCATATCTTCGGTCAGTTCCTCCTCTTCCAGAAATGCCACAGCCTGCTCTGCTTTCCTCATAGAGCCATTCTGTGCGCTTTCCTCTGCTTCCTGTGTCTGCTTAAGTGCCGCAAGTTCTCCTTCCATACGCTCCATATCGGCATCATACTTTTTCTTCTCATTCAGGAAGAACTCCCTTTCCAGCTTCCCATCCGCATACCTGTCATACAGGGCAAACCAGCCTTTCTGTGCCGCTTCCATGGATTTCACTATGGCGCTGATCCTGTCACTTACAGATAAGGAAGAATTCCTTTTCACTGCCTGCCTTGACAGCTTATCCCGGTCAAGGTAAATCTCCGCTTCCTTTTTGACCGCCGCAAGCACCGCCATATCCGTATCATGTTTACAGATTTCTATATCCTTACAGTCGGAATCGGTCTTAAATGACCTCTGTTTGCAGAATATTGTTCCGTAGTGTGCGTTGTATAGCGCCCTGCCACAGCACCCGCAATAATAAATATTCTTCTGCTTTTTGCTCTCACCTGCTTTCTGCTGTTTCAAAGAAGAGACTGCCCTTATATATTGGGGATAGGTTATGATCGCCTCATGGGTATCTTCCACCCTTACCCATTCCTCTTTGGGGCGCTTTACCTGCTTCCCTCCCACCGAATCCAGCTTCGTCCTAAGCTGTACCATGGTCCCGGTATACTTTTCATCCCGGATAATATCTTCCACTTTACAGGCAGTCCAGTAGCATTTCCTGCCCTTATTTTTCCACTGCCTTGCACTTCCCCTTGACCGGTAAAGCTCCGCCGGGCTGGGGATTCCCCTGTCATTCAGTGTTTTTGCGATCATGGTGGTTCCCATCCCCGCGGTCTTCATATCAAAGATTTCCCTGACAACTGCCGCCTCTTCCGGCTCAATGACCAGCTTGTGCTTGTCTGCCTCCGATTTCCTGTAGCCATACAGGGCACAGTTGGAATTATACTGCCCCTGCTGTGCCATCCTCCGCCATGCGATCCTCTGCTTCTTTGACATTTCCCTGCTGTAGTAGTCATAAATGAGGTTCTTAAACGCCACGTCCAGACCGCCGGTCGCGCCATCCGCAAGCTCTGCGCTGTCATAATTGTCATTGACAGAGATAAAACGTATGCCCATAAATGGGAACAGCTGTTCAAGGTAATTGCCAAGTTCCACGTAATCCCTGCCGAACCTTGAGAAATCCTTTACTATGATGCAGTCGATCTCCCCCTTTTTGGCAAGCTCCATCATTTCTGTAAACTGCGGCCTGTTGTCAAAATGTGTGCCGGAAAATCCGTCATCACATTTTTCTATGACCCTGCAGCCTTCAAACTCTTTCCGGCTTTTGATATATTCATAAAGGAGCGCCCTCTGCGTTGTGATACTCCCGCTCTCTGTTTTGAAGGAACTGCCGGACACATCATCATCTTCCATGGAAAGCCGGATGTAGAGGCAGACCACATATTCCTTAAGCCGGGCCGGGCTTATGATACCGATGTTTTCTGTATCCATGAAACCTCCCCTTTCCGGCTTTCTGCCAGCTCCGCAAACCACTTCATTTCATCAGCGAAAGCATACTCGATCTCAATCCTTCCCTCCCCAAAGAAGATAATCTTTTTTATCAGAGCGTGAACCATTTCTGAAGAAAGCTCCTGAAAATACGCATACTTCCCTATAGTCTCCGCCATGCCGATATCCCCTGCATATCCCGCTTCATAGGTTTCCTGCAAAGCCGCCAGTTCGGAAAGCCTCTGCGCCATCTCTTCCGCTTCCTTTACATATTTCTTCTTTGCAAACAGGTAATCCCTTTCATTTAAGAGACCGTCCGCATAATCGCTGTAAAGGCTGCTGTTCATGGACTGCGCCCTCTCCATCCGGCTTCTTGTCTCCGCCATCTGCCGCCTGCAGCTGTCCTGTATCTGCCCTGCCTGTTCTGTACGGTTCAGCTTCTGCAGAACTTCCTTCGTGTCAAGGAACAGTTTTATATGCACCCTTAAGGCGGCTTCCACCGCTTCCTCCAGATCCTGCATCTTTATCCTTTTCCTTTTGCAGAACCTCTCCCCATAGGATGCGGAATTGGGGCAGAAATAATCATAGTGGACATGTATTTTCCCACTGGGATACTTTTTTACATGCCTGTGGAAACCAAGCCTGCCACCGCAATCCCCGCAAAAAATGATGTGGCTGAACTTGTTCTCCCTTTTCCCCACACTGCCATATTTTTTACGGTCTGTGATAACCCTCTGCTTCCGTTCCTCCACCAATTCCTGCACTTTGTTAAAAAGTTCCCTGCCCACAATCGGCTCATGGGTTCCTGCCACATAGATGCGCTCCGATTTTTGGGGGCTGTGTTTCTTTATCCCCATATACATGGCTTCCTTATGCATCCCCTGCTCCATATCCCCGATATAGACCGGGTTCACGATCATTGCGGCGATCATGCCGTCATTCCAGAGGCTGTCTGCATATCTCCCATTTTTCGTCAGCCCAATTTCATATTTGTACCGCATAGGGGAAGCAATCCCTTCCTCGTTCAGCATCCTTGCGATTGCGCCGTTGCCCATGCCTGCCGCCTTGCATTCAAATATCCTTACTACAATACCGCTGACTTCTTCATCAATAATAAGCTGGTTCTTATCTTCCGGGCTTTTCCTGTACCCATAAGCTGCCCTGCACCCTATGAACTTTCCCTGCCGCTGTTTGATGCCGATGGCGGTGGAGATTTTTTTTGACATATCCTTGGCGTATGCCTCGTTGATCAGGTTTTTCAGGGGAACGATAAGGCCGTCATCCGCCGCACTGGAATCCATGCTGTCATAGCCGTCCGTCACTGCGATAAAACGTATCCCGAAAAAGGGGAAAATCTTTTCAAGGTAATCCCCGGTCTCAAGGTAGTTTCTGCCAAGCCTTGACAAATCCTTGACTACGATACAGTCGATCTTCCCTGCCCGCATATCCGTAACCATCCGCATAAATTCCGGCCTGTCAAACCGGGTCCCCGATACGCCGTTGTCGATATACTCCGCTGTCTGGGTAAGGTAGGGCTTTTCTTCTATATAACTACGGACTAATGAAAGCTGGTTCTCTATGGTGTCACAGTCCGGGTTCTTGCTGTCCTCTACGGAAAGCCTTGCATAGGCGGCTGTGCGGTAGGTTTTCATTTCCTGCGCCGGGTTTGCTGTGCCCTGCGCCATAAGGTCAGAAGCGGCTGTTTTCCTGCTTTTTCTTGCCATTTATACCGCCTCCTTCCTTTCCGGCGCTTCCCCATATGCGGCTGCATATTCCATGCACCTTTCAAATTCATCGGAGAAATTATAGACAACTTCTATCCGGTCTGCGCTGTAGACAAATACCTTCTTTATCATGACTGCCGCCGCATTCCGGTCTAAGGTCTGGATATTTTGGTATTCCTTAAACTCCCTGATCCACTCATGCAGGCTGCTTTTGCTTTCAAGGAGCAGGTTTAATTCTTTCTCATAGGAGCAGATCGATGTTTCCGCTTCCCCTATCCGCCTGTCATACTCTGCCTTTAGCTGCAGGTATTCCTTCTTGGAGATGATGCCGTCCTTTAAGTCCTCGTACAGGTTCAGCTTCCTTTTCTCCGCTTTCTCCAGTTCCCCTTTTTTCTTACGGATGCGCTCGTCAAACTTTGCCGCGTCTGCTTTTAATTTGGGGGCTTTTTCAATGGCTTCCATTGCCTTTTCCAGCGTCAGCACCTTTTCTATGTGCATCTGTAAAAGGCACAGCACCGTATCTGTCAGCTCCGCTTCCGGTATCCGGTGCGGGGAGCAGGAAGATTTGTCTTTCTTGTTGCCGGAACAGACATAATAAATGTATTTTCTGCCGCCTGCCGGGATAGTCTTCCTTACCATAGGCTCCCTGCAGTCGCCACAGTAGAGCATCCCTGCCAGCGGGTACAGGATATCCCTCTCCGGGGATATCCTTGTATCCTGTGCAAGTAATTCCTGCACCAGTGCAAATTCTTTTGCCGGAATGACCGGCTCATGGGTATTTTCTACTTTTACCCACTCCTCTTCCGGCTTTACCACCCTTGTCTTTATCTTATAGTTGGGCGTGGTCTGCTTCCCCTGTGCAAGGCTCCCGGTATAAATTTCGTTTTTTAATATCCTTGTGACGGAATTGTAACACCATTTCGCCTGTGCGCTCTTTTTGAAGCTGGTCGCAAGGTTGATGCCGGTGCTCTTTTTATACTCCATGGGTGACAGGATTCCGTCCTCATTTAATCTGTCCGCTATCGCCTGCTGGCTTAAGCCGCACAGCTTCATGGTGAAGATATCCCTCACAACGCCCGCCGCATATTCATCTATGACAAGCTGGTTTTTGTTCCGTTCATCCTTCCGGTAGCCATACACTGCAAATGCGCCGATATATTCCCCTTTCTTCCGCTTCATTTCAAGGTGGCTCCTGATCTTGATGGAGATATCCCGGCAGTAGGCGTCATTGATCAGGTTCTTGAACGGCACCACCATGTCACCGCCATAGCCGCCCTGCGCTTCCAGGCTGTCATAATTATCTGTGATGGCAATGAAGCGCACCCCAAGCATGGGGAACACCTTTTCAATATAGCTGCCTTATACCCCATTTGATAGACATATAGAACGAGTGGTATAATCTATCCAGC
>OFFW01001628.1_pt1 | contig 13396 bp, 8 predicted proteins | sample 1521501 | NCBI WGS metagenome assembly OFFW01 (sample SAMEA3504107, study PRJEB24116) | mouse gut metagenome | biome: mouse gut; feature: mouse-associated habitat; material: faeces | place: Denmark | collected 2011
GCAGATATACCCCCAGCAAAACCGCCGCCCCCTGCTCCGTATTTGCCGCAAACAACATACACACCGGACAGACAACATACTCCCACCCGGGACATTTTTCCTCTCTGAGCCCGTGTTTTAAAGGCCGCATTGCCACAAGCCCCAATGTCAAAGGCCAGAGATAATTGAGGGTGGTGGCAATCCAGCCCGCATCGCACAGGGGGAGCACCGGCAGACACCAGAGCAGCGCAAAGAAGGAAAGCTGGGACCGTATCTTCTCCCTTCTCCCCTCCCCTCCGAACAGATCGGCCACAATCCATATCAGCAGCAGGATCATCAGCACGATAAAATACCGGATATCGAACATGCCGTGGGTGAATACCGAATAGGGAATGACTCCTACCAGTTTCCATCCGGTATAGCTGATGGTATTCACGATCACCTTACGCCGCTCTCCCTGAAAGCTCTCATCATAGACGCCATCCTTGCATGCCGCCGCCTTCTTGCTGTTTTCACTGCATATCCCGTTACTGATCTGCACCTGTCTGGTATGATAGATGATCTCACCGCTGCCGTCGCATAAGTAATAATACTGTCCGTTACTCTCAGCATTGATCTGGTTCATCATCCGCGAGATGCTGGAATAATCCATATCTACCAACAGCACCCCCGGCTGCGGAATGCCGCCGTCTGTCAGCTCCACTCCCCGGCTTAGAGAGATCACCCAGTAATACCGGTACACATCGTCAAAAAGATTCTGGATATGAGGTGTGGAAAAATGCATATTTTCCCTCTCCGCTCTCGCCTGCTTATACCAGTCCTGCCTGGTAACATCCGGATCTTCTTTCTGCAGTACCACCGGCTCCGCCCCCATCAGGCTTCCATAATTATTATAGATAGCGATACTCCGCAGATTGCCTTTATTCGCCTCATAGATCCGCTTCATCCCCTGTTGGATATCATTCTCCTGGTCGGAAAAATCATTCTCCTTGATCACATTATAGTAGACTGCGTCCGAGATCTGCCGCATACTCATCAGATAATCTTCCATATTCTCTCCGGTCTGTCCCATCAGCTTTTCCATCCCCAACACGATATCTTGCCTGGACGCCGCGGAGACCCGGAAGTATAACGTCACTCCCAATATCATCATAGCCGCGAGGGAGATCGCTGAAAATACAAGCATGATCGACGATTGGATTCCCCTTGGCTTGATCTGCTTAAAATACTCCAGGCACTTCTGCACCAAATATTTATCTTTCACCGCTGCTATCACCTTCTATGTGTTCCGTCCTGTATCGGGACGGCGAGACTCCGAACCGCCTCTTGAATACATAACTGAAATAATTCGGATCCGTATACCCTACCTGCTTTGCGATCATGTAGCTCTTGTCATTCGTCTCGATCAGCAGACGGGACGCCTGATCCATCCGGTAATCCGTCAGATATCCGATAAATGATTTCCCTGTCTTCTTCTTAAAAACAGTAGAAAAATAAGAATTGGACACCCCCAGAACCTGACAGATCCCGTCTAAGGAGAGAGACTCGTCTGTGTAATTATTCTGTACATAATCCTTCGCCTTCGTTATAAACGATCTTGCAGACTGATTCCTTGCGTCTAACAATTCTTTATGGAAGGAGAGGCTTATATCTGTAAGCCAACTCTGCAGCGCTTCTGCATCCATATCCAGAAGACGGGCATACAGCTCCTTCATATTCTCCGGAAATACTTCCGCCGCGATCTCCTGATTCACCGTAAACCGGTACAGCGCACTGATCAGCTCCATGATATCCACGTGATACTGTTTAAGCGACCTGTCCTGAAATGCCGCCTGATGCAGATACCCGGACACTGCCTCTGTGATATCCTCCTCAGAACCCAGACGGATCATCTTGAACAAGTAAGACAGCCTGGTATCATCCGTCTGCTCCTGTGGACCTGTCTCCTGGGGCACATTCTCCTTCATATTGATCGCTCTTGAGACGCCGTAGATCACCCGGTAGGACACCGCCGTCCTTGCACTGCCGTATGACTTGGCAAGCCCGGCGACATTGCCGCAGACCTCTCCTACTCCCACGGTGACTACCGCGCCGATGACATGGCTGACATATTTGCAGAACCTGTCGCAATCGTCCGTTAATTCCGTGATCTCACTCTCACAGCTCATCTGCGCGATCAGGACAATATTCTCAAGATAGGGGAAGACCTTCGCCTGCCAACGCTCTCCTAAGCGCTCCTTTGCCTGCTTCCGGACAGAGGTCGTCAAAAGTACGGGATTCATCCCCTCCGGTACATGGCTGACCGACGTATGCACCACAAGACAGCAATAATACGGTCCCGCAAATGACAGCTGATACTCCGCAAGATATCTGGATATCTCTTCTTCACGGATCCTGCCTTCCATCAGCATCGAATAGAAATTCGCCCTCAGAAACGGCAAAGATTCCAGATAATATTTCTCCAGTGTCTCCACATTCCGCTTCTCACTGATCTCCAGGTCAAGCTTGCTCTTTAACTGCGTAAACACCTGCGTAAGTTCTGCGGAATTCACCGGTTTCAAGATGTACTCCTCCACCTCCAGATGCACTGCCTCCTTCGCATACTCGAATTCGTCAAAGCCTGTGAAGATCAGTATCTTCGTTGCCGGAAACTGTGTCTTGATATGATGAGACAGCTCCATTCCATTCATATACGGCATCTTGATATCTGTCATAACGACATCCGGCTGATTTTCCTCTACCATCTCAAGCGCCTTCACGCCGTTACAGGCATAGCCTGCTACAGAAAATCCCAACTTCTCCCATTCAAGTTTCTTCATAATGCCTCGGATCACTTCTTCCTCATCATCCACCAACAGTACTGTATACTTATTCATGTATTCTTCCTCATATCTCTACGTTCCTACGACCTTCATAGCTTTATTATATCAAAAAACAGAAAAAAGAGCCAGAATAATGTCTGACTCTTCCACTTTCATTTCTTTTAAACCAATATTATTTATTTTTTCTGCACATATTTCAGACAGTCAAGTGTTACTGCCACCAGAATAATGATTCCTGAGAATACAAACTGCAGGTTCGTATCAATACCAAGAATTGTCAGAGAATAGGTCAGCGCGGTAAAAATGAATACGCCGACTACAACACCGGAAATCTTACCGATACCGCCGGTAAAGGATACGCCGCCTACAACGCATGCCGCGATCGCATCCATCTCCCAGCCCTGCCCGTAAGCCGCGGAACCAGAACCTACCATTCTTGCACATTCCAGCCAGGAACCGAAACCATACAGGATACCTGCCAGAACGAATGCTCCCACAGTCACGCCAAATACGGAGATACCTGAAACAGCAGCCGCCTCCGGGTTGCCTCCCACTGCATACAGATTCTTTCCGAAGGTTGTCTTATTCCAGATAAACCATACGATCGCAACTGCGGCAACCGCCCAGAGAATAATGGTCGGGAAGCCGTTCACCTTCGGGATCACCATATTCGGGATCGCCGGCTCAATGGCGCCAAAAGATACACCCTTTGTCGCATAGGTAACGATACCGAAGATCACCAGCATGTTCGCCATGGTCGATATAAATGGATGCATCTTGAACTTTGCGGTGAAGAAACCTGCTATCGTCGTGAAGAATGTACATAAAACAATACATACCACCAATGACAGGATGACTCTTCCCATAAGCGGCATCGTCGTAAAATCAAAGATGTGCCCAAATACAGCGCCGGTATTGATCCCCTGATGCATAATAATAGTTGCAGTCGTCATACCCATACCTACCATTCGTCCGATGGACAGGTCCGTACCGGTAAGAAGGATCAGCCCTGCAACACCAAGCGCAAGGAACATACGGGGCGAAGCCTGCTGCAGGATATTCAATACATTGTTATATGTAAGCAGCGGTGAATTCTTTACGATCGGCGTGATAATACATAACGCAATAAAGATCAATATGATCGCAATATACAAACCGTTCTGCAAAAGGAACGCCCTCTTGTTAAACGTATACTTGTAGTTCTCCCATTTCTGGGCTCTCGTCTCAGCGAAAGTGAACTTTGACATACGCAGCAGGTCGATCAGGTGGTATTTATAATTATACGCCCCATGCCTGCGGTCTTTGATCCGCTGAAGCTCCTTCTCCAGCGCCATCTTGGCGTCAAACTGCCGGTTCTTGTACACATACTTCTCTTCCTTGATCTCCTGCTGATCGGAAAGCTTAGAAAGCGCCGCCTGATGTTCTTTCGCAAGCTCTGACAGCTTCTTCTGGTACTGCGCCTTCGCATCCGCACGCTCCAGATCACAGCTTGCTTTCACCGGCTGATAGTACTCCTGGTCAAAATGTGCCTTGATATAGCTCTCTGCCTCTGCGATCAGTTTGGAGACCTCAGCCTTATTCCCATTCTCAACCGCCTGTGCCTTCTCAAGTTCATTCTTCGCCTTCGCGATCCTTGACTCTCTGTCTTCTCTGGTGAGCGATTTGTCTCTTTTTACTCCGTCAATCCTGTTCTGGAGGGAGATAACCTTATCTGTCCCTTCTAACCGGAGAGCGTCAATTTTCTCCTGAATCTTACCTACATAATCCTCGATCGGCTGACGCAGCTTCTGCTCCTGCTCTGCCGTAAGAATCTTACTGTTTTCATTCGCCATATCTTTCATCTCCCTCATCATAGATACTTTGCACTAAGCCTTAACAGCTCTTCCTGGTCTGTCTCTTTCGTGTTCACAATACCGGAAAGCCGCCCGTTTGACATGACGCCGATACGGTTTGTGATCCCCAGGATCTCCGGCATTTCAGAAGAAACAACAATGATCGTCTTCCCCTTCTTTGCCATGCTGATGATCAATTCATATATCTCGTATTTTGCCCCTACGTCGATTCCTCTTGTAGGCTCGTCCATCATAAATATCTGCGGCCCCCTCTCCAGCCATTTTCCGAAGATAACCTTCTGTTGGTTTCCGCCGGAAAGGCTTGAGATCATATCGTCCGGCCCCATACACTTCGTATGCATGATCCGGATCTCGTCCGCCGTCGCCTTCACCATCTTCGTATCCGAAAGTGCGATCCCGGATTTGTACTGGTCAAGATTCGCGATCGTCGTATTAAAAGTAAGGTCCCCCTTCAAGAACAGCCCGTTCGCCTTCCGCTCCTCCGTGATCATGGCAAATCCATGATCCATCGCTTCCCTGGCGCTGTTAAACGCCATCCTCTGACCGTTAAAGTACACATGTCCTGCCGCCCTGGTACGTACACCGAAGATGGTCTCTAAAAGCTCCGTACGTCCTGCGCCCACCAGTCCGTATAATCCGAAGATCTCTCCTTCTCTCACGTCAAAAGAGATATCCTGCAGATATGGTTCGTACTTTGTAGACAAGTGCGAAACGGACAGGATCGTATCCCCAGGCTCATTATCCACCGGCGGGAACCTGTTCTCTAAGGACCGTCCTACCATCGCCGCGATCAGTTCGTTCATATCCGTCTCCTCGGAAGCCTTCGTCATAACCAGGTTCCCATCTCGAAGCACGGAGATCTCATCACATATCTCGAAGATCTCATCCATCTTATGAGATATATAGATCAGGGCAATCCCCTGTTCTTTCAGCATTCTCATCATCTCAAACAGCTTATCCACTTCCTGCACCGTCAGAGAAGAGGTTGGCTCATCGAGAACGATCACTTCAGAATTGTAGGAGATCGCCTTGGCGATCTCGCACATCTGCCTCTGGGATACGGACATATTGCGCATGGGCTGTGTCAGGTTCACCGTCATGCCCAGCTTGCGGAAGAGCTCCGAGGCCTCTTTTTTCATCCGCCCCTCATCCACAATCCCCAGCGGACTGACCGGATAGCGTCCCAGAAACAGATTGTCGATCACATTCCGCTCAAGACACTGGTTCAGCTCCTGATGCACCATTGCGATGCCGTTTTCAAGCGCATCCTTCGGGCCTGAAAAGCTCACCTCCCTGCCGTCAAGAAAAATACTTCCCTCATCTTTCTGGTAGGTGCCGAACAGGCACTTCATCATGGTCGATTTGCCGGCGCCGTTTTCCCCCATAAGCCCCATGACCGTCCCGCGCTTCACATCCAGATTAATATGGTCCAGCACCCTGTTCCGGCCAAAGGACTTGCTCATACCGCGTATTGATAAGACGATATCCTCTTTTTTCTCTGCCATATTTTCACTCCTGTCTCCATAGTTGTCAGCACGCCTGTGATAAAAAGGTGCTTCGCACTCCCTGCGGTAAAACCGTGAATGCACGCGTCTGACGACGCAGTTACCTGCCAGGGTAAAAAATCGGGGAGAATTTCTTCTCCCCAATCTCTGTTTCCATATTACTGGCTGAGCAGTGCCGTGTAGGAAGCCGCGTTATCTGTCTTCACCATGTTAATCGCAAATGCGTCATACTGGCCCGGATTGCCGAGACGGTTTGTGATATTGGACTCTGTCTGCCCGTCGCCGCCGATGTAGTCAACCTCGAGATTCAGAATGTCATCGTAATTCTGAAGAAGCGGCTGGTAGGTGGAGCTTAAGAAGTTATCCGACGCATTGTAGATATTCAGCCATACTTTCTTTGTCGCATGTGCGCCCGCGTCAAGCTGCTTTGATACCGGCTCATAAACCTTTGTGGAATCCGTAAAATCCTGATAGTTCTCTCCGGTCACCGCAACATTCAGCGCATAATAGGAGCGCTCCTCCTCGCTGTACTTATAGACATCGCTGCCGAGCACGTTTCCGGCGTCATCGGCCGTCCCGATACCGGTGTCAATATCCACGCCGTCCAGAGCGTTGCGGAGTACGCGCAGCGTCAGGTATGCCTGAACATCCGCATGCTGGCTGATGGTTCCGCCATAGCCTTCCGCGATGGCCGCCACGGCGTCATTGTTTGCGTCATATCCGAATGTCGGCACGTTATTGTCCTTGGACCATGCGTTGAACATGGACATTCCCATACCGTCATTGTTGGAGACAACCACGTCGATCTCATCGCCAAAGGATGAGGACCATGTTCCGATTGCATTTCCGGCCGTCGCCGCATCCCATGTTGCACCTGCGGAATTCTTCATCTCCTGGGAAGCAAGCTCACGCACGATATATTTCTTGCCGTTGACCTCAATGGTGCCGTCCTGTACTGCGGCAGCAGATCCGTCCGCGTTGGTGCCGATCGGCTCACTGTTGATATCGCCGTCCTTATCGACCCCTGTGCCGAGCGCCTTGCGGATTCCCCTTGTACGTGCAATAGAGTCGTTGTGTCCGATATCCCCGATTGCGAGCACATAGCCGATCACGCCGTCGCCGTTGCGGTCGATGCTGTCGATATTCGCCTCGATATAATCCTTCACCATGGTGCCCTGCAGCTCTGCACCCTGATTCGCGTCAAATCCCACATAATATGTATTGCCGTTAAAATTCAGGGCTGCCATGTCGAGCTCTCCCGTGGAGCTGTTGGACGGCTGACGGTTAAACCACACGAGCGGTTTGTCCTTGTTCGCCACATCCCCGCCGGCTGCCGCCCCGGAGTCCCCCGCCGGTTCTGCACCCTGATCTGCGTTGTCATCCTGTGTCTTTGTGTCATCCGCGCCGCCCGATGAAGGACTGTCCCCGCACGCGGTGAGTGATACCCCTAACAGCAATGCCATTGCCATTGAAACAAACCTTTTTTTCATATTCTTTCTCCCTTCCTTTCAATGCGCCAGAAGCGCACTTTGTTGACATTGACAGTATACACAATCAGGAAAAGAGAAAACATAGAATATTTTTCACTGGTCATTGAAATTTTTAAGGTTATTTTTCGGCAGATTGCATATATCCATGCTCCAGAAGATATGTTTCGAGTATTTCCGCGGCCTGTCCGATCAGCTCCTTACAGGGCCGCTTTCTGTAATACTCCTCCGTCCGCTCTTCCGGCACTGGCGCCTGCCTCTTCACGGAAAGTCCCAGGAGCTCCCTGCACACGATCGATCCGTTCGCCTTCTCAAACTCCCCCGCGAGCGCCTGAATCCTGGCATAGTGCTCCGACTTCTCCTCACGCACCCCGGGCGAACTGTATCCGCAGAGTATCCCCGCCGCCAGAAACATTCCGGTGACCGCGCCGCAGACTTCCCTGAGCCTGCCCATACCGCCCCCGAACGAGGATGCCAGCCTGGCGGCCGTCTCCCTGTCAAGCCCGTGCACGTCCTCAAACGCCAGAAAAACAGCCTGCGCACAGCTGTAACCCTCCTCAAATAATCTCATTGCCCGCTCTTTTCGCATCCTATCCCTCCATTCATCTTCTGACCCCACTCCACTATATAACTTTTGTTGTATTTTCACAATGCTTTTACTCACATCTCATGATATAATAGCAGCAGATAAAATCAGAATCTTTTCTCTGCGGGTTTGTGTCTGCGCGGTGTCCGCAAACCTGATATAAGCAGAAAACCGCGCAGAAATGAGGGAAATCATGAGCACTTTAAACCTGACACTGCTCACCGATCTGTACGAGCTGACGATGATGCAGGGGTATTACAAAAATCAGAACCGCGATGTCGTGGTCTTTGATGCTTTCTACCGCAGCAATCCCTGTGACGGCGGCTATTCCGTCTGTGCCGGACTTGCGCAGATCATTGACTACATCGAAAATCTGCACTTTGGTCCGGATGAGATCGGCTATCTGCGCAGCCTGAATCTGTTTGACGACGACTTTCTCTCCAGCCTCTCTTCCTTCCGCTTTTCCGGAGATATCTACGCCGTCCCGGAGGGAAACCTGATTTTCCCGCGGGAGCCGCTGATCAAGGTGATCGCACCGATTATGGAAGCCCAGCTGATCGAGACCGCGATTTTAAATATTTTAAATCACCAGTCACTGATCGCCACAAAGGCGGCGCGTGTCTGTTATGCCGCGCAGGGAGACGGCGTGATGGAATTCGGCCTGCGGCGCGCGCAGGGACCCGATTCCGGCGTATACGGGGCGAGGGCCGCCATAATCGGCGGCTGCCGCGGGACTTCCAATGTCCTGGCAGGGCATCTTTTTGACGTTCCCGTCCTGGGGACGCATGCCCACAGCTGGATAATGAGCTTCCCGGACGAATACACCGCCTTTCAGAAATATGCCAGCCTCTACCCCGCGGCCTGCATCCTGCTCGTGGACACCTATGATACCTTAAAGTCAGGCGTCCCAAACGCAATCCGCGTATTTTCCGGAATGCGCGACGCCGGCATCCCGCTGACTTACTACGGGATCCGCATGGACAGCGGCGACCTCGCCTACCTCTCCAAGCAGGTGCGCAAAATGCTCGATGACGCGGGTTTTCCGGACGCCGTGATCTCCGCCTCCAACGACCTCGACGAATATCTGATCGAGAGCCTGAAACTGCAGGGCGCCACGATCACCTCCTGGGGCGTCGGCACAAACCTGATCACCGCAAAGGACAATCCTGCTTTTGGCGGCGTCTACAAACTTGCCGCCATACGTGATAAAAACGGCGTCTTCCAGCCGAAAATCAAACTCTCGGAAAATATCGAAAAAGTCACAAACCCCGGCAACAAGACTTTTTACCGCATTTATGACAGGAACACCGGAAAAATCAGGGCTGATCTGATCTGCCTGGCCGACGAGCATTTCGATGAAAACGACGACTTAAAGCTGTTCGACCCGAACGCCCCATGGAAAAAAACACGCCTCCCAGGCGGCAGCTACACCATGCGGGAAATGCTCATTCCCGTGATCCGGAACGGAAAAACCGTATACCGCTCTCCGGGCGTAATGGAAATCCGGGAAATCTGTAACAGGGAAAAAGAAACGATCTGGGATGAGACGAAACGGTTTGTCAACCCTCAGGAAATCTATGTGGATCTCTCACAGAAATTGTATGATATGAAAACAGCGCTGCTGAATCAGATGAGCGCGGAATCGTAATAACCGGGACAGAGGCCAGACCCTCTGTCCCGTCTTCTTTCTATATTTATTAATTAAATCCGACAACTTTCTGCGACAGCTTGTATGCGGCGACAGATATCCGTCTCCCGCTTCTCCCCGGCAGGTTCATCGTGCTACCCATAATACCGGTGCGCAGGCGGTGAAAGAGGCGGATATCTTTCTCCTTGATATATTTCCAGAGCTCCCGCTTCTTCTCCAGATTCTCCTTCGTGCCTGACCTGATCAGCATAATCGTGGAAATCACGGTGATTATTTCCAGATAATTAAACATGTAACGGCGCAGTTTCCGGTTCTGAATTTTCCACAGGTCAAATTCATCCACCATCAGTTTATTGACTTTGATCTGCTGGTCAATTCTGCCAATCATCACTTTTTCGTTGACCGACTGGTCCTCGCGTCCGATAAAATAGCGGTAAAAGTCCACATCCATATAATAGATATGGCGCACCGCCGGCAGCGGCTTGTAGACATAGATATTGTCCACATAAAATGTATGCTTCGGCAGCACAAGCCCGCACTCCCGCAGCAGCTTTGTGCGGTAGATTACGGAATGCATCAGTATATACTGGCCCTTGCGAAATCTCCCGACGTCTTTCCACGTAAACAGGGTATCCTTCGGCAGCGCGGAACACCGCATCACTTTTTTGTGCTTCGCCCCCTCCTTCTCATACACATAATTGGAGACGAGCATATCCAGCGTATCCTCCCCTCCGGAGAGCTCTTTTAACTTCGCAAGAATCTTCGCATAAGCCTCCTGATCCACCCAGTCATCGCTGTCCACCACCTTAAAATACAGCCCTGCCGCGTTGCGTATCCCGGCATTTACCGCCTCCCCGTGTCCGCCGTTTTCCTGATGGATGGCGCGGACAATTCCCGGAAATCTCCGCTCATACTCATCCGCAATCTCCGCCGTCCGGTCCTTCGATCCGTCGTCCACCACCAGAATCTCCACATCCTCCCCGCCCGGAAGGAGGGAATTGATACAGTTTTCCATGTAATCTTCCGAGTTATAGCACGGAATCGCAAAAGTAAGTAATTTCATCACATTCCTCTTTTCTACAGCCGCTCTGCCAGCTCCATCGCTTTTTTCGCCATCGCATCCATATTATAATATTTATATTCCGCCAGACGCCCCAGCAGGTGAAACCTTTTTATCCCGTCGGCAAGCGCGCGGTATTTCCCATAGAGCGCCATGTTTTCCTCATTCAGGATCGCGTAATAAGGGATCTCCCCCTCCGCTCCCGTGTAGGCAAACGGATATTCTTTTACAATTGTTGTTCCGTCCGTATCCCGCTGACCGGTCAGAAATTTAAACTCCGTAATCCTTGTGAAATCCTCGCTCACCGTATAATTGACGACACTGTGGCCCTGATAGGACGGCTGTGCATAATGCTCAAACCTGAAATCCAGGGAACGGTAAGGCAGTCTGCCATACCTGCAACCGAACAGTTCATCCAGCGCTCCCGTGTAGATCACGTCGCCGTCAAACTCCCTGCCGTCAGCCAGCACCCTGTCTTTGTCAAATGCAAGGAACTCCCCGCAGTCCGTTCCGGTCCGCACCGTAATTCTCTCATGGTCAAGCATTTTTTCGAACATCGGCGTGAATCCTTCCAGGGGCACGCCCTGATATTTCTCCTGAAAATAGCGGTTGTCATGAGAAATCAGAACCGGCACCCTCCCCGTTACCTCCGGGCTGATCTCCTCCGGTGTCTGCCCCCACTGCTTCATCGTATAGAACAGAAAAATATTTTCATACACATAATCTGCAATCTGCCGGATCTCCGGATCCCTGTGCGCCCTCAGTTCCATGATGGGCACCCTGCTTCCCCCGCCGTAAGCCGCGATCAGCTTCTGCTCCAGCTCATCCGCCTTTTCACGCCCCACGATCCCATCGTAAACCATATGCAGCGTATTCAGATTGAACGGAACCGGAATCAGCCGCCCGTCGACCTTTGCGACGACTTCATGTCCGAACCGGTACCAGTCTGTAAAGCGGGAAAGGTACGAGAAGACCTCCTCCATCTGCGTGTGAAAAATATGTGGTCCGTATGTGTGAATCAGAATCCCGTGCTCATCCGGCCTGTCATAACAGTTCCCGCCGATATGCTCCCTGCGCTCCAGCACAAGGACCCTCTTCCCTTTCTCTTCCGCAAGCTTTCGCGCCGCAACCGCCCCCGCCATTCCTGCTCCCACAATTATACAATCGTACATTTTATTCCTTCCCTTTCTGCACGGATTCCACACAGCCCGTACCTTTTTTATTATACACACTCCGGCTGCATACGCCAATTTATTTTTTCTTAGGACTTTCTGAAGAGTTGTTTGTTCATATTTTATTTACAATTTTCTCACACATCTGGCATGCGCTGTTCATATCTGCCGCCTATACTCTGTTTTGCAAGGGAGTTTTTCATTTGATTTTTTATCCCTGATGTGAGTCAGGGTACCCTGTCTTTCAGACAGGGTTTCTTTTGCCAGATAGTGAATTGCTTCACTTTCAATACACACAATCTTTTTCATATGAACAGCCGGTACATCCTGTACCGGCTCCCTCTTTTTCCTTCTTTCTTCCCTTTCCGGTATCTCTCAGCCGTCCTCTTCCTTCCGACTGCATTCAGGCTGTTCCGCCATAAGCTCCGGACATCCCGCATAAGCTGCAAATGCCGACGGGATCGCATAGCGCTCCCGCACATCCTGCACATCCACAAAGAGAAGTTCTCCGTCCCGCAGACCGCTGCATTCCGGGACGCCGGCCGGTTCCTCCTTCACGGGGCTCTCCGCCTGTATCGCATAACCGCTCATGTGCCACTCGACATGCGAAAAAATATGCTTCGCATCATCCAGTTTCTTCACCCGGACCGCCCCTGGCAGGATCTGTCCCGCCAGCTCCAGAACTTCCCCACGTCCAAGCGCACCTTCCACGTTCGGGAGTTCGTACAGCCCGGCCAGAAGCCCTTTCGGAGGGCGTCTGCGGATCGCCACCTTACCTCCCCTGCGGATAATCAGAACGGTCCGCTTTTCGATCTTCCTGGCTTTTGCCCTGCTCTTCACCGGAAGCTCCCCCGTCCGGCCCTCCTTCCTGGCCGCGCACAATGCCTCCCACGGACATTTTTCACAGAACGGGGCTCCGTTCGGCACACAGACTGTGGCCCCGAGTTCCATCATAGCCTGATTGACCGCGCCCGGAATATTTCCATCGCGCAGCGACGCCGCAAGCGGTCCCGGGAGCCGCGGGTTTTTAAGCATCGCCTCAATCGCCTGCTCCGCCGCAGCTTTAAAATGCGGTTTTGCAATATCTGAGTCATCTCCGGCCGCTCTTGCAAGAATGCGCATCACATTTCCGTCCACGGCGGGCACCGGTATCCCGTAGGCGATCGAGGCCACCGCCCCCGCCGTGTATTTCCCGATCCCCTTCAGCTTCAGAAGCTCCTTATAATCCGCAGGCAGGCGCCCGCCATGGATCTCCATTATCTGCAACGCGGCTTTCTGCATATT
>OFFW01001636.1_pt1 | contig 13364 bp, 12 predicted proteins | sample 1521501 | NCBI WGS metagenome assembly OFFW01 (sample SAMEA3504107, study PRJEB24116) | mouse gut metagenome | biome: mouse gut; feature: mouse-associated habitat; material: faeces | place: Denmark | collected 2011
AAAACTAAAAAAAGAACACATTTTATAATAAAAAATAAGTATACCTGCACAAAGGGTCTTTTTATAATAAATATGACACTGAAACAGATTTAACGTAAACAGAATTTGAGACAGGAGGGTTTATTTATGAAGAAAAAGACAGTTAGCATGGGGTTAGCGCTTTTGCTTACGGCTTCTTTACTGGCAGGCTGCGGAGGCAAGGGAGCGGATGACGGAAAGGGAGCAGGCACGGCGGATTCGGGTACCGCGACAGACGGAGCGGCTGACGACGGAGCGGGAAGCGGCAACGCGGCTGCGGACGGCGGAAGCGAGAGCGGCGAGCAGGTGACGATTAATTTCCAGACGTGGAATCCCGGACAGGGCGCGCCTATTGATGAGGTCATCGCCGCTTTTGAGGCAAAATATCCTAACATCAAGGTAAATCATGTATTTATGCCGTACACCGACCATGTGGAAAAGCTGAAAATCGACATGGCAAGCGGAGAGGGCGCCGACGTATTTGGTATGCAGACAGGAGCGACGATTAAAGAGTTCCGTGATTTTGAAGTGGATTTAACGCCTCTTGCAGAGGAGGCATGGGGAAGCGGCTGGCAGGACCAGTATATAGATTTCTGCATGGATTTGCTGAATGAGGACGGTAAGTACTACGGACTGCCTCTTGGACTTACCTATGCGGGCTTTACCTGGGCGGACGTCAGGATGCTGAAAGAAAACGGTCTGGAAGTGCCGAAGAATTATGACGAGCTGAAGAAGTGCGCCGATACTTTGCGGGCAAACGGCCAGTATCCTCTGACAATCGGCGCGAAGGACGCATGGATTAACATCGATACATGGATGAGTATGGCAAATGATATCAATCCCGAAAAGCTTTACTCTGCAATCGAGGGCGAGACGCCTTTTACAGACCCTGATTTGGTGGAATCTTTCCGTATCTGGCAGTCCTGCTTCACGGACGGGATTTTCCAGGACGGAGCACTCGGCGTAGGCGTTTACAATGACACTACTGATTTATTTGAGAAAGAGGGAAGCATTCCGATGATTCAGAACGGTTCCTGGGCGACAGGCTTTTATGTTGACGGCGACCCTGACCATGACAAGGTGTTTAATTCCGAGGGAGCGGACCACGACATTTTCCTGATGGACTGGAACAATGACGGCAAGCCCTGCCCGGTCAGCGCTTCGGTAGACGTATGTCTGTGTATCAATAAAAATTCCAAGAATCAGGAAGCGGCATGGACATTCGTTGACTTCATGCTTCACGAAGGACAGGATATTCTGATTAACAAATATTTGTCATACTGTCCGTCCAGAAAGGATTTGGTTTTGAGTGTGGAAGGAATGAGCGAAGATGGTCAGGCCAATCTGGACTACATTGTAGAGCAGTCCCAGACAAACATTGGCGGATACCGTGAAATGGCTTATGCGGACTTAAAGCAGGTAATTTCCGACCAGCTTACGGTTCTCGCGCTGGGAGACGCCACGCCACAGGAAGCGGCGGAAGTGATTGAAGCGGCGTCTAAGGCACAGGCAAGATAATACTTTTACTGCAATATAAAAAGCGCCTCTTCCGTTTGGGGAGGGGCGTTTTTTCCCAAAACAGGAGGGCTGATTTTGAAAAAATCCTTTACAGATTATTTGTTTATTCTGCCAATTGTACTCCTTTTTTCAATATTCGTTGTCTATCCTATCTGCTATAATTTTTATATCAGCTTTTATGACTGGAACGGCATTAATATCGAAAAGGCGTTTGTGGGCTTTGAGAACTACAAAACAGTATTTCACGACCCTGTAATTTTGAAGGTACTTAAGAATTTTGTGGTATTTGCACTTTTTACCATTGTCATACAGGCGTTTTTGGGTCTTGTTTTCGCCAACTTTTTTATCAGGAGACTTAAGTTTTCATCTTTTTATCGCATTATCCTTTATATGCCGGTAATTGCTACTCCGGCAATCGTTGGAAATGTTTTTTCAAAAATTTTCGAGACGAACAGGGGATATTTAAATGTATTTCTTCGCTTCCTGCATATGGACGGGCTCTGTCAGCAATGGCTTGCGGACCCCAAGTGGGCGCTGTTTTGTGTGATTTGTGTCAATATCTGGCAGTGGACAGGATACAGTATGCTCATGTATTATGCCAATATGCTGAATATTCCCCAGGATTTGTACGAGGCGGCTGTCATCGACGGGGCGGGGCAGGTACAGCAGTTTACAAAAATCACTTTCCCGCTGCTTCGTGGAACCCATTATACATTGTTTATCATGGGTATGCTGGGATCGCTTAAATGCTTCGACCTTCCGTATGTGCTGACAAAGGGCGGGCCGAACTACGCCACGGAATTTTTCTCCACCTATATTTACCGGCAGTCCTTTAACCTGTTTAAGCAGGGGCTTGGCTCGGCAATCGTGGTGGTGATGTTTGTTATTGCAATGATAATCACTCTGATACAGTTAAAGTTTTATTACAGAAATGATAAAGATAAGGAGTTGGCTGGCTGATGAGAAAATCGTTACTATTTAAGACAAGCGGACAAATCATTTGCGTTTTCGCAACGGCGGTGGCTCTGTTTCCGTTGGCGCTGATGCTGATACGCTCTTTTCAGGGGGAAGGTGCGCATAACTATGTGCGGGTTTTTGAGACGGTGAATCTTGCGCCCAATTTTCTTACAAGCCTTCTGGTGGTGTTCGGCACGCTTCTGATTGTATCGGCAGTGGCGGCTATGGCGGCTTTTGCCTTTTCAAAGCTGAATTTTCCCTTTAAAAAGGCAATTTACTATACGCTCCTTACGGGAATGATGATTCCTACCTCGGCGCTGATTTTCCCGCTGTTTCAGATTGTAAAGGGGCTTAGCCTTAACAATACGCCCTTTTCGCTGATTTTTCCCTACGCGACGCTGAACTGCTGTTTTAACCTGATGGTGCTGAAAAATTATTTTGACGCGTTGCCCAACGAGGTGATGGAGTCGGCCAGAATTGACGGCGCCGGGAAAGGGAAAATATTTACCAGTATAATGATGCCCATAGCGATACCGGGGTTGGCCTTTGTACTGATTCAGACGTTTTTAAATGCATGGAATGAGTTGCAGATGGCAATGATTTTTATCAACGACACGGCGGTGCAGCCTATTTCCGTGGTGCCTCTCCGGTTTACCCAGACCGCCGGCGTACAGGGATTCCCCCTGGAGGTAATGTATGCGGCGCTGGTGGTATGTTTAAGCCCGATTGCCGTCTTTTACTTTTTCGGTTCCCGGTTTCTGATTGAAGGGCTGACGCAGGGAGCCATAAAGGGATAGCTTTATTTCGGAGGACTGTCTATGGAAAATGTTCCGTCTGTTTTTCATATCAGAAAAAGTCTGAGTGCGAAAATCATATGGACAAATGCGGGAATCATTCTTCTGGTTTTCGTGAGTTTAATCTTTGCCGCGGTGGGGATTAACTATCAATATACTATGAAAAACGAAAAACAGAAAATGAATATTTATATTTCCAATACATTAAGCTCCGTGGATAACAAGCTCAAGGACATGGGGAGAGTTTCCCTGATGACCTTTTCGGACAGGAAGACACAGGAAATTCTGCGGGAGTATGATACCTATGAGTATGAAAAGCAGCTTGCCAGTGTGGAATATTTAAAGAAGCAGTATACTTCGCTTATCAGTATCAGGGAGGATATCAATTCTATTTTCATTTTTGATTTGGATTCCCTTATTTTCTGGCAGGATAATCTGGACTCTTCGCAGAGAATCGACTATGAAATGTCCGTTTTTCTGGAACAGATGGAGGAGTGGGAGAAAAAAGAACGGAGTCTGTCGGGATGCAGAATGGTGGTGGGCGTCCAGCCGGAGTTCATGCGTTACAGCGCGTGGCGCATGGAAAACGAGTACAATAAGCATTGCATCTATCTGGTAAGGCAGATTAAAAGTTTTTCCCCTCACGAGGCCATCGGGCACATCCTTCTGATTACGAATATGGAAAAAATCAGGGAGTCCCTTAACGAATATATTTATGAGGATGTATCCTATACGCTTCTTACGGAGGAGGGACAAATTGCCTGTTCCGAGAGAGCGGAAACCATGGGACAGAATATGGAGGCGATTTCTCCTGAGATTTACCGGCGTATCAAAGGGGATTCCGGTATCTTTGAGAGCGAGTGGGAGGGGAAGAATTATCTGATAGCCTGGCAGAAATCCGAATACAGCGGGCTTATTCTGATGATGAAAAAGGAAATCGCGCTGATAACAAAGGACGCAATGGGGTTTACGGGTATAATGGGGGTGGTATTTCTGCTCCTCCTGGTATTTGCCGCGGTCCTCACGGGAAGAAGTGTGAAAAATAACCTGAGGCTCCTTACGGAATTATCGGATTCCATGGCCCATTTTAACCAGAAGGATATGGGACGCCGCTTTGTGGTTACCACAGAGGACGAGACGGGCCGGCTGATGGCCTCTTTCAACAAGATGATGGATACCTTAAATCAACTGATTGAGTCGGAATATGAAAGTAAAATCCGACTGAATGAGGCGCAGCTCAAGCAGCAGAAAACGTCTCTCCTTTACCTGAAAAACCAGATTAACCCGCACTTTCTTTACAATACGCTGGACACCATAAGAATTAAGGCGGAGCTTAACGGGGACAAAGAGGTATCGGCCATGATTATGCAGATGGTGAACTTTTTCCGCCTTGGGGTGAACGCGGACAGCGAGATGGTGTCGGTTTACCATGAAATCCGTCTGATTCAGTCCTACCTGAACTTAATGTGCTATCGATATCCCGCTCTGAACTGCGAGTATGAGATTGACGAAAGCCTTTTGATGGTGGAAATGCCAAACTTCATTTTACAGCCTCTGGTGGAAAACAGTGTGATGCACGGACTGCGGCATGTGGGTTATCGTGGAACCATCAGGCTTTCGGTAAGCCGGGACGGGGCAAATCCTGAAAATATTGTGATTAAGGTTTACGACAACGGGGCCGGTATGTCGCCGGAGGCAAGAAAGAATCTGGAGGACGTGCTGCAAAGCGCCGGAGAGGATGCAGGAAAAGAACACGAGGGCGCAAAAAAAGACGACAGGCGAGAAAGCAGAATAGAGGAAGACAAGCACATCGGCATTGTAAATGTGCAGAAAAGACTGAAAATATATTATCCGGACACGGCCGGGCTGTCCTACCATGACAATCCGGAGGGCGGAGTCACGGTAATATTAATAATAAAAAATAATATAGAAAGAGAGGATGGAAAAGAATGAAACTGGATTTTGCAACCTACAAAGACAAAGTGATGGGCTGCTGGGCGGGAAAAAATATCGGAGGCGTTCTGGGCGCGCCCTTTGAGGGACTGCGCCAGATAAACGATATTTCCTTTTATACCCAGGACTTGTCCATGGGCCCTCCGCCTAATGATGATTTGGATTTACAGATTATCTGGCTGGCGGCTGTGGAGCGTTACGGAAGAAACGTAAACGCTTCTATCTTAGGCGAGTACTGGCTCTCCTATGTAATTCCCAACTGGGTGGAATACGGAACCGGAAAGGCAAACCTGCGGGCAGGACTGCAGCCGCCTCTTTCCGGACTTGTTGACAACACCTACAAGGATAGCTGTGGCTGCTATATCCGCTCGGAAATCTGGGCCTGTCTCGCGCCCGGCAATCCGGAGCTGGCGGCACGCTATGCCTACGAGGACGCCATCGTTGACCACGAGGGCGAGGGCATGTACGGGGAAATTTTCTTCGCGGCCCTGCAAAGCGCGGCGTTTGTGGAGAGCGATAAGAGAAAGCTCATTGACATCGCCCTTTCCTATATACCGGAGGACAGTATCACCGCCGCCGCAATCCGCAAGGCCATGGAATGCTATGACAGTCACGTGGAGTTCAAGGAGGCGCGCAAACAGATTCACAACGCGGCTCCCGGCACTTTCGGCATTCAGGGCGGTACACTGCAGGAAATTCCTGTGGAGGACAATGAAGGGATGGAAATCGGCGCCCCCGGCTTTGACGCTCCGGAAAACGTGGCGTTTACCATCGCGGGATGGCTTTACGGCGAGGAGGATTTCGGAAAGAGCCTTTGTCTGGCTGTAGCATGCGGCGAGGATACGGACTGTACCTGCGCAACTTTAGGAGCGGTGCTGGGGATTATCTCCGGCGCGTCGGGACTTCCGGAAAAATGGACGGCTCCTCTGGACGATAAGATTGCCACACTTTGCATCGACAAGACCAGCCGCGGTATCTGGGTACCCGAAACGGTGACGGAGCTGACGGAGAGAGTGATGAAAGCGGTTCCCGGTTTCCTTGGACAGGATATCTGCGACATTTTTGCAGAGGGCGGTATGACTATCGAATGTAAGGAAGGGGATGCTCTTTACTGCAGAAAGACTACCGATTATCTTCACAGAATCAACGGAAACGGCAAGGACGAGGCCCTTCCTATCAAAGACTTGTGCAGTCTTTCTCCTTACGTGGTTCGTTACGCTTTCCCGGCCTTTAATATTATGATTGATTATGAAGGCTCCGTGTTCTTTAAGGCGGGAGAAAACCGGAAGGTAAAAGTAACCGTAACCAATTCCCACACCATGCGGCAGCAGCAGTGGGCGAAAATCAGCGTTTATATGCCAGACGGAGTGGAGACGGTAAACGGAAAGGGATTTTGCCTTCCTTTGAATAACCTTTACGGCGCAAAGGCGGAAGCGGAAATCGAGTTTAATACCGATTTGTATGCGGAAAGCAAGCTGGAGTTTATCGTGGAAGTGTCTCTGAAGGGAAGACATTCCTCGGGAGCGGTGAAAGTGACATTGATGAGGGAAGCATGCTGAAGGTGATGCTCGTGGACGATGAGGTGACAATCCTGGAGGGCTTTAAGAGGCTCTTTGACTGGGAGAGTTACGGCTGCAAGGTAGTGTGCGAGGCATGCGACGGCGTGATGGCGGTGAATCAGGCAAAAGCTTACCGGCCTGACATTATCATTATGGATATCAACATCCCTGTGATGACAGGCCTTGAGGCGCTTAGGCTGATTCGGGAGCAGAATAAGGACTGCGCCTGTATTATCGTCAGCGGCTATGATGAATTCGAGTACTGCCGGGAAGCTCTGCGGCTTCAGATTACAGACTATATTTTAAAGCCGGTGGACTTTAGCGAGTTCGGGAAGGTCATTGAAAATATCAAGCTGCGGCTGATTCAAAGCAAATGCCAAAATGTGGAGGAACACGGTGATAAGCTGGTATTCCAGCTTGCCGCATGGCTCTCAAAGCATCTGGCCGAGGACATTTCCCTGCAGAGCATCGCCGAGGAATTTCACTTAAATTCTTCTTATATCAGCCAGCTTTTCAAAAATGAGCTGGGAATGAAATACCATGATTACCTGACAAAGCTGCGCATTGATAAAGCCAAAGCGCTTCTTGCCTCCACCGGGAAAAGCGTTTCGGAAATCGCCGGGGAAGTGGGGTTCCGGGATTACCGGGTATTCACCAAGGTGTTCAAGAGCGTGGAGGGGGAGTCGCCTTCCGTGTTCCGCAACGGATTTCGGGGAAACGGGGAGGAGCGGCAGCAGAGTTAGAGTAAAGCGCCGGGAATGTTTTTGAGAGGAAACGTTCCCGGCGTTTTTTAAGGTGCCCCTTTTACTTGCCATTTGCCCGGATTTCCTGTATCTTGAAAGAAAGAAAATCAGACTTTTCCGGGAGGAAGCAGACCATGAAAGCAATCGGAATTGATATCGGAACAACCACCATCAGCGGAGTCATAATCGACGCGTTAAGCAGAGAAGTTTTGCTGGCAAGGACAATAGAAAACGGCAGTTTCATCAAGACCGGCCATGAATGGGAGCGTATTCAGAACGCGGGACTTATCGTGGAAAAGGCAAAAGGACTGCTGGACGAGCTGCTTGCCGGCTGTGACGATGCGGCATCTGTCGGGCTTACCGGGCAGATGCACGGAATCCTGTATGTGGATGAAAAGGGAAAATGCATCAGTCCCCTTTATACCTGGCAGGACGGGCGGGGAAATCTGCCGGGCCCTGACGGGAAGAGTCTTGTGGAGGAGATTTATGAAAAGTATCAGGTAAAAACCGCCTCCGGCTATGGGCTGGTGACGCACCTGTATCATATCAGAAAATACCGGGAGGATATTTTGCGCAAAAAACAGCAGGGAGGCGTTTCGGCTTTGGTACAAGAGTGTATAGCAGGGGAAGCTGTGGCCTTATGCACCATAGCCGACTATTTCGGAATGACGCTGACAGGGCGGCGTAAGCCTCTGTTGCATACCAGCATGGCGGACAGCCTTGGATTTTTTGACGGAGAAAAAGGAACATTTCGAAAGGATATGATTCCGGCGGAGGGGAGGTTCGCGGAGATACTGCCAGAGGTGACAGACCGGCTGGCGGTGCTTGGAGAGTACCGGGGAATTCCCGTGACAGCGGCTTTAGGAGACAGCCAGGCCAGCTTTCTCGGCTCGGTGGGTATGGAGGAAGGCGCGTTTTTGGTGAATATGGGAACCGGCGGACAGATTTCGGCGCTTTCGGACAGTTACTGCAAGGCTCCGGGGATTGAGGCAAGACCCTATCTTAATGGGAAATATCTCCTTACAGGCGCGTCTCTTTGCGGAGGCAGGGCTTATGCCATTCTGGAAAGCTTTTTCAGGAGATATCTTTCTGTGGCGTGCGGGGAGCGGAAGGAAGAACAATACGGGGTCATGGAAAAGCTTGCGGAAAAAGGCTTTGCAGGCAAAAATAGGATGAAGGTGGTCACCGCTTTTCGGGGAACCAGAGTAAATCCGGGGCTTCGGGGAAGCATCAGCGGAATTGACGAGGATAATTTTACCCCGGAGGCGATGGTCTGCGGAGTGCTTGAGGGCATGGCGCAGGAGCTTTTTGAGTTGTACGGACAGATTCATGCAGTAACGGGGCTTGAAGTGAAGCGTCTTGTAGCTTCCGGGAACGGACTTCGGAAAAACCGGATTCTGCGTGAAATATTCAGCCGTATGTTTGAGGTGGAGCTGACACTGGCGCGTTATGAAGAAGAAGCCGCATACGGGGCAGCGGTGGGAAGCATTCTGCCATAGAGTGGTTTTTTGCCGGCCGGCCGCCGCCAGCCCAGGCTGCGCACTGTTACTGTTGCATTGTTTTCGATACAGCCTTGCATTTCACAAAAACCTATGTTACTATTTTTGACGGACAGTATCAAAGAAACTGAACTGTACCAGCGCATACATAAAGTAAATAAACAAATTCTTATATCAGATGGCTGCACCGTCGGGCGGCACATTTCCATATAAGGGTTTTCCATTGTATGTCTGGACAGTAAAATGCCCAGGCTTTTTTTGCGTGAGCAGAGAGCAAAGCGGGGATGCTTGCATCCGCATTTTGCGAACGCCGCGACAGCGAGGCGAAGCCGAGCGGCGGAGCAGAGGCAAAAGGCCGGGCGCTGAAAGGAGAATCATTATGGAAATCACAGGAAGTATCAGAGAAGTAAGAGCGCAGGTAAAGGAATGGAGAAGGCAGGGACTGACGGTAGGACTTGTGCCTACCATGGGTTATCTGCATGAAGGGCACAGAAGCCTGATTGACAGGGCGGTCGCGGAAAATGACAGAGTGGTGGTAAGCGATTTTGTCAATCCCATACAATTTGGGGTAAACGAGGATTTGGCGACTTATCCAAGGGACATCGAGGCGGATAAGCGGCTTTGCGGCGAAGCGGGAGCGCATTTGATTTTTCACCCCGAGGCGGAGGAAATGTATGCGCCGGATTTTTCAACTTACGTGGAAATGCAGAAAGTAAGCGAGGGTCTGTGCGGCAGGACGAGGCCCACACACTTCCGGGGCGTATGTACAGTGGTATGCAAGCTGTTCCACATTGTTATGCCGGACAGGGCCTATTTCGGGCAGAAGGACGCGCAGCAGATGGCTGTAATCCGCCGGATGGTGCGTGATTTGGATATGGATATCCAGATTGTGGGCTGCCCTATTATACGGGAGGCGGACGGACTGGCTAAGAGTTCAAGGAATACCTATTTGAATAAGGCAGAAAGAGAAGCGGCGCTGGTGCTCTCAAAGGCGGTTTTTCACGGGGAAAGTATGATGAAGAACGGTGAGAGGGACGCCGAAGCTGTCCTTGCGGCAATGCGGGAGTTGATAGAGACGGAGCCCCTTGCAAGGATTGATTATGTGGAAATGGTGGATGCGGACAGTATACAGCCGCTTACAAAGGCGGCGGGGAACGTCCTTGTGGCTATGGCGGTTTATATTGGAAATACCCGTCTGATTGACAATTTTATTCTGGAAGTATAGAGCCGTGAGAAATACTGCGAAAACAACATACCGGGTAACGGGAGAGGAGTGAAAAATATGATTCTTGAAATGTTAAAGAGTAAAATCCACCGCGCCACGGTCACTCAGGCGGAGCTCAATTATGTGGGGAGCATTACCATCGACGAGAGCCTGATGGAAGCGGCGGGAATTTATGAATATGAAAAGGTGCAGATTGCGGATGTGGATAATGGAGCCAGGTTCGAAACCTATGTGATTGCCGGGCAAGCCGGGAGCGGAACCATCTGCTTAAACGGGGCGGCGGCGCGCATGGTTTCCATGGGAGATAAGGTTATTATCATGTGTTATGCGGGTATGATGCCGGAGGAAAGAAAGGAAAATCCGCCGAAAGTGGTTTTCGTGGATGAAAGCAACCGGATTACGTCCGTGGCGCGTTATGAAAAGCACGGTGTGCTGAAAGCCTGACAAGATTTTTATTATGGAGGAACAGGATGGAAAAAATAAAAAAGATATGCGGCTTTCTGTCGTCAAATATTGCGGTGCTGATTATCATATTTTCTGTAATTGCGTTTTTTTATCCGAAGGGATTTTCGTGGGCGACCAACTATACCACATGGTTTCTCGGGGCGGCAATGTTCGGTATGGGACTGACGATTAAAACAGAGGATTTCAAGGTTGTCTTTACAAGGCCAAAGGATTTATGCATCGGATTTGTGCTTCAGTACACCGTCATGCCCCTTACGGCTTTTGCGCTGGCAAAGGCGTTCGGGCTTTCCGCCGATTTGGCGCTGGGTATTATTTTGGTGGGGTGCTGTCCGGGAGGAACGGCAAGCAACGTCATTACCTATGTGGCGGACGGAGACGTTCCTCTTTCTGTGGGTATGACGATTGTGTCAACCATACTTGCCCCGGTATGCACGCCGGTGCTGGTGTATCTGCTGGCCGGTTCATGGGTGGAGGTATCGCTTCTTTCCATGATGATGTCCGTGGTAAAGGTGGTTCTTTTGCCGGTTCTTCTGGGTATACTGATTTACCGGCTTTTTCCGAAACAGACAGACGCGGTTCGGGAACTGCTTCCGCTGGTGTCGGTTGCTGCCATCGTAATGATTATTTCCGGGATTGTGGGGAGCAATGCGGAGAAAATTGTGTCCTGTGGAGCGTTGGTGATGGTTGTGGTAGCGATTCATAACGTAGTGGGTTTGTGCCTTGGAACAGGCGTGGCAAAGGTGCTGAAGCTGGAGGAGAGAAAGGTGACGGCAATCGGAATTGAAGTGGGCATGCAGAACAGCGGTCTTGCGATTTCCCTTGCAACAGCCAACTTTGCGGCAAATCCGCTTGCCACACTGCCGGGAGCGATTTTTTCCGTGTGGCATAATATTTCGGGTACGGTTTATGCGGGGATTCGGAGGAAGATGGCCCGGCATTAGTTTCAATCAGGGTTGACATCCTCTTTGGCAGTCTTCTTTTCACCGAAATCTGAAAATTGATTTCGTGGGAATAAGGTTTACACTTTATATCTGATTTGTTATAATTAAATCGTAACGACCGGTTAACAGATATAAAAGGCGGTGAAAAGATGACAGAAAAAGAGATGATGCAAAAAAATATTGAAGAGTTTGTATTGTTGCAAAGCTTTATGTTATTAGCTGATAAGGATTCGGAAGTTTATAAAGCTATGAAAGTAAGGTATGATACGTTAAAAGTTATACTTACATCGTCCGGCATTAATCTTACTGATATTGACAGAATAAAAGAGTAACAGCAAAGCGAGAGTGTAAATTCGATTGAAAATTCAAAAGGATTGCACTCTTTTTGATTGTTTCAAACCCATTTTCGCAGGCGAAAGGAGCAGTTATGAAAATCGACCGGCTGATAGGCATTTTATCTGTGTTACTGCAGAAGGACAGCGTTACGGCTCCGTATCTGGCGGAGCAGTTTGAGGTTTCCAGACGGACAATCAACCGTGACATAGAGGACTTGTGCCGGGCGGGAATCCCGATTGTGACAAGGCAGGGGGCGGGCGGCGGCATTTCCATCATGGAAAATTATAAAATAGAAAGGGCGCTTCTGACCAACGGGGAAATGCAGGATATTCTGGCGGGGCTTCGCAGCCTTGACAGTATCAACGGAACCAACCGCTACGGCCAGCTAATGGAAAAGCTCTCGGTGGGTTCCTCGGATTTTATGACGGGAAATCAGTCGGTTCTGATTGATTTGTCCTCCTGGAACAAGGCGTCTCTCTCGCCGAAAATAGAACTGCTTCGCAGCGCCATTGAGGGCTGCCGGAAGCTGGCGTTCTTTTATTATTCTCCCTGGGGGGAAAGCGAGAGGGTGATTGAGCCTTACTATCTGATTTTCCGCTGGTCGAACTGGTATGTGTGGGGGTGGTGCGAGAGGCGTGAGGATTTCAGGCTTTTTAAGCTGAACCGAATGGATGGGCTTAAGATGTCCGGGGAGGTTTTTTCCAGAAGAAGCGCCCCGCTGCCTGAATTGAAAAACGAGCAGATTTTTCCCGGAGGGATTCGGGTGAAGGCATTGTTTGACAAAAGCTGCAAATGGCGGTTGGTGGAGGAGTTCGGCCCGGACTGCTTTAAGGAGCAGGAGGACGGAAGCTTGCTGTTCCATGCGGATTATACGAACAGGGAGGAGCTTGTCACCTGGCTATTGACCTTCCGGGAGAAGGCGGAACTTTTAGAGCCTGTGGAATTGCGGGAGGAACTCTGTATGTCTCTGAGGAAAATGTTGGAGGTTTATGGGAACGGAGATGGTTTTGGTTCGGAAATGCAGGGCTTTGACTAAAATAACAAATTAATTTATAATGTAACTAAAGAGAGGTAATGTATTTGCAAATAACAGATAAGGTAATAGAGGCGGTGCCTAAAATAGCTATTACAGGATTGAAACAAGATGAAGAAGAGTTTCTGACGAAGCTGCATAAAGAAGTACTCAGAACAGTCTTACAACTTAATTATGTAAATAACTGTGATGATATGGAAGCCGGGATTTTAATTGATTTATGCACAATGAAATATTGGATAGTAGACGGCGGTCACAAGCATGTTAGTATAAAAAATAATGATGAGGCATACGGTATATATAGAGTAGCCAGAAAAAGACAA
>OFFW01001647.1_pt1 | contig 13308 bp, 14 predicted proteins | sample 1521501 | NCBI WGS metagenome assembly OFFW01 (sample SAMEA3504107, study PRJEB24116) | mouse gut metagenome | biome: mouse gut; feature: mouse-associated habitat; material: faeces | place: Denmark | collected 2011
AATATGTAAAATATAATTGACATAAATTAAAATATAATATATTATATGTAATGTAAATATGAAGTAATAATAGAGGAATAAAAATGTTAAATGCGTATAATATCGAAAGGAAGGAGGTAATGGTTGAAGAACAAAAGGATGAAGATTGCCAGGATAGAAAAGGATTTATCTCAGGAGCAACTGGCGGATTTGATAAGCGTCAGCAGGCAGACCATCAGCATGATAGAAGCCGGGAAGTTCAATCCGTCTTTGCAGTTATGCATTTCCATATGCAAGGCTTTAGACAGAACGCTCAACGACCTGTTCTGGGAGCCGGACGGTTAAAGCGGTATCCGGCGCAGCATTTTTACACAGAGAAAGTAAAAAGCAGGATACAGTGAGGTGGGTGCATGAAAAAATTTAAGTGGTTTGAGAAAAAGGTGGATGAAAGACAGGAAAGAGACATCATGGAGGTGGAGCACATCGGGTTCTGGGCCATGTATTATATGCTTCTTGCAGCGATTATCATACAGGCCTTTTTTATCGAAGGCGGCGGGAAGCATTTGGCGGGAGAATTGGTGGTGTTTATGGTTACCAGCGTGATTGTAGTGGCGGGATGGATGCGGAAGGGAGTGTGGACCTACCAGTCGAGAAAGGTGCCCGGCGTAAAAGCTTACCTGCGCTACAGTATTATTGCCATGCTGGTATTCGGATTGCCTTTCGGGATTTACAATGGAATCAGGGCGAAACAGGACTGGAACAGCATAGCGGCCGATACGGCGATTACAATGCTTTACATCTTTATCGTATGTTTTGTGACCTTTGTGATTTTGGGGACAATAACAAAAAAACGGGAAGAAAAACTGGCCAGTCAGACATATGAAGAAAATGAGGATGAGGAGGATTTATGAAATGAGCTTTACGGATGTTGAAAAGAAACAATTAAAGATTTTTGTAGCGGTTGCTTTCGGACTGCCCGTTTTGATGGGTATTCTGATGGGTATCGGCTACTATCAGGGAAGCGATGTGTCAGCTTTTCCGACCGCCCAGATGTTTTATCCGGCGGCGGGCGTTATGCTTGCCCTGCTCTTTACAAGGGATAAGGAAAAGCCGTTCCCTAAGAAATTTTATTATACCTTTCTGGTGGCTACCGTGCTGCAGATGGTATGTGCCATTGCCAGCATTTTCACGCCGCAACTGGGATGGGCGGTTATATGTCAGATTCCCCTTATGATATTGAGCGTTATATGCCTTATAATGCTTCTGGTGGAAAAAAAGGAAACGCGCGCCCTCTATGGAATCCGGCTGACCGGAAGGAAAGGGGCAAAATCGGGGCTTTATATACTGCTGTTTTTCGCTCTTTATCTTTTGAGGTTTTTTATCGGTATGGCATTTGACGGGCAGGTAAATGTGTTCGTGGAAATGTTTGCATCGCTTGATACATGGATAATGATAGGAGCGGTTGCGCTTAATTTTTTCTTTGCCTTTACGGCGTTTTTCGGGGAGGAATACGGCTGGCGTTATTTTTTCCAGCCTCTTTTGCAGAAGCGTTTCGGGAAAAAGGCCGGGGTTCTTTTCCTGGGCGTTGTCTGGGGATTGTGGCATCTTCCGATTAATATTTTCTATTACAGCCCTGACACATGGCATATCAGCGTTATTCTTCAGATTGTTACCTGCGTAAGCTACAGTATTTTCTTTGGCTACGGATATCTGAAAACGGAAAATATCTGGGTGCCTGTGGTGATGCATTATATCAACAACAATATGGCCGCGGTTGTTGGAGGCGGTGCGTCAGCTATTGAAAACAACGTCTACCGCTGGGTGGATGTTCCGGTGCTGATTGGACTTAATATGATATTTATGGTGTTTATTTATTCGAAAGTGTACCGGGAAAAGAAGGAGAACGTGCAGCAGGATATTTAAGTATAGAAAAAGAGGCTGTGGGAAACAGAACATGTCCACAGCCTCTGAAAAATTTTCAGGTTCCGGTTTTTGCCCCTGTATCGGCCGAGGGCTCCTGACGGGAGAAAGTAACGGTCAGGACACCGTCTTCCACGGCGGCGTTAATCCGAATTGCGTAATCGAAATTGTTGGTAAAGGTCAAATCCTTATAGCCTTCCACGATTGCGGAATCTAATCCTTTTGGCACATAATCAACCGGAAGAGAGTGGGCGTAGCGCTGAGTAGGGGAAATGCCCGCAAGGAGCATCGCCACATGGATGGTGGAGGAAACCTGACAGATACCGCCGCCAACGCTTGAAACAACCCGTCCGCTGGCAAAGGAGGGAGCAACCACGTATCCGTTTGCAAGTGTTCTGGAACCGATGGAATTGCTGAAAGAAAATTTTTTCCCTGGTTCAATCACGAGGCCGTCAATGTTGGAAGCCGCAAGCTCCACGTTTACGGCCCGTTCTTCCGTCACATCGTAAGTGGTCGAATAGGAGGACAGAGCGCCTTCCGGCGGCTGCGTGCCGTCTTTGTAAACTGCGGTTCGGCCTTCCGCTTTTCCGGTAGAAATATAATGTAAATAATAGACGCTTAAATCTTTTACCCCGTAGATGGGAAGAAGGTCTAAGTTGTTTGCCATATAAGCTCTGACGTTAAAGGAAGCGTTTCCGCTGCGGCCTTCTTTCATACCCACCTCCGTGAAATGCGCAAGGAGAGCTGCCGGGGTATTTTTGACGCTTTTGTGTAAATCGGGATAAGCTTTATAGTAATATTCCGCATCAAATACGGGAGAATAATCTATGGGCTTTTTGGTGGCCGCCTGAAGCGGTGTGAAAACGGACAGGCCAAGAGCGAGAACGAGAAGCAATGTGATAACCGATTTGTATCTTTTGTTCATTATAATTTTCCTTTCGTAACTGCAATAGTGTCATTATATAACATTCTGGGAACAATTTCCATAGCAATATACATATATTTTGATGGTATTTTATGGATTGAGGCTATATATTGTGGTTTGCGACTGGCAAAAAATAAGAAGCCCTATATTTGAGGCTTCCCGACAAAAATAAAGAGCGGGTGATGGGAATCGAACCCACGTGTCCAGCTTGGAAGGCTGGTGTTCTACCATTGAACTACACCCGCAAAATAATCTGTATACAATTTAAATCCCACTCGCAAATCCTATTGTACAATTTCCAAGTATGACTTGTCAAGAGAAAATTCTGTGTTAAGATATAAAGTAGAAAAAAAGGAGTAAAATTATGTACAGCTATCAAAGCAGAATAAGATACAGCGAACTGGACGAAAGGGGACATTTGCGGCTTGAGTCCCTGCTTGATTATTTTCAGGACTGCTCTACTTTCCAGTCGGAGGATTTGGGGCTTGGTGTGGAATATCTGAGACAACTTCATATGGTATGGGTGATGTCATCCTGGCAGATTGTGGTGGAGCGCTATCCGAAGCTGGGCGAGACGGTTACGGTGGGGACTTTTCCCTATGAGTTTAAAGCCTTCGTGGGATACAGAAATTTTGTGATGAAAGACGGGGAAGGGAAGAATCTGGCCTACGCGAACACCATCTGGAGCCTTCTTGACACAGAAACCGGCAAACCGGCGAAGCCCACCCCCGAGATGCTTGAAAAGTATGTCCTTGAGCCCAGAATGGAAATGGAATACGCGCCCAGAAAAATCCGTATTCCGGAAGAATTAAGGGAAGGAGAGCCAGTTACGGTCAGAGCCCACCACCTTGACGTCAATCACCATGTGAATAACGGTCAGTTTGTGAGAATCGCCATGGACAGCCTGGGGAGCAGCTTTCAGGTAAGGCAGCTCCGGGCGGAATACAAAAAGCAGGTAATGCTTGGGGAAGTGCTGGTTCCCTGCACGGCGGCTTTAGAGGACGGGAAATCCGTAGTGGTGTTGAAGGACGACAAGGGGGTTGTCTGCTGTGCGGTAGAGCTGTGCGAAGCGGGAGGAGAGTCGGTGTAGCGGTTAAGAATTGGCATAAGAAGAGCCGGTTCTTATAAAAAGAAAGGAAACAGGGAAATTATGATAGAACTGGGAAAAAGACAGGAGCTTACAATAGTGAAAAAGGTTACTTTCGGCGTGTATCTTGCGGACGTAACCGGGGAGGAAGCCGTCTGCGCCGCCCAAAACGCGGCAAGGGGGGCGAAGGATTCGGAGGAGAGAGTACTCCTTCCGGGGAAAGAGGTGCCGGAGAACGCGGAAATCGGAGACGCTCTGGACGTTTTTATTTACAGGGATTCCGAGGACCGTCTGATAGCGACCACAAGGCAGACGGAGCTTACCGTGGGGGAAACGGCGGTTCTTACGGTCAAAGAAGTGGGAAATATCGGCGCGTTCCTTGGCTGGTCGCTGGAAAAGGATTTGCTTCTGCCCTTTAAGGAGCAGACGGGAAGCTTAAAGCCCGGGGAGGAATGTCTGGTTGCCTTATACATTGACAAGAGCGACAGGCTGTGCACCACCATGAAAGTGTACCCTTATCTGCAGACCGACAGCGCTTATAAAAAGGACGACAGGGTAGAGGGAAGGGTTTACGAGGCGATAGATAAATTCGGCATTTTTGTAGCGGTGGACGACCGTTACAGCGCGATGATTCCCAAAAAGGAGCCCGCCGCCGGAATCGGGGTGGGAGATAAGGTGAGCGCGCGGGTGACGGAAGTTCTGGAGGACGGAAAGCTCTGCCTGAGTCTCCGGGAAAAGGCATATATCCAGATGGGGAAAGACGCCGAAATCGTGATGAAAATGCTGGAAGAGGGCGGCGGAAGCCTTCCTTTTAACGACAAGGCCGACGCGGAGCTGATACGCAGCAAAACCGGCATGAGTAAAAACGAATTTAAACGGGCGGTGGGGAATCTTTATAAACAGCGTCTGATTGTGATAGAGCCTGACGGCATCAAAAAAGCGCAGCCGGGGATTCGTCCGTAAAAATATAGCAGGAGCAGGGAGTAATATGAACGGAAAAAAAGCGAATTGGGCGTTTCTCATAGAAGTGCTGAGCTATTTGGCTTTAGTCAATGGCGTGGCCTTGTTTTTGCCCGGCGTTATGGGGAACCTTGTTTTAAATAATCTGCTTTGCGAGGTGGCGCTGAGCCTGCCGGTTCTGATATTTATGGCGGCATCAAAGGAAAAGCCGGTTTCTTTTCTTGGGTTCCGCAAAATGAAAATCAGTTCCGCGCTGATGACGGTGCTGTTTACCTTTTTAAGTATGCCGGTACTGACGCTTTTTAATCTGATATCGCAGTTGTGGGTGGAGAACGAAGTGGCTTCTATGATGGAGGAACTGCAGATGGGGCAGATGCCTCTTGGAGCGCTGCTGTTTTCCATGAGTGTCAGCGCGCCTTTGTTTGAGGAGATAACCTGCAGGGGAGCCTACTATGGCGCGTATAAAAAGTCGGGCAGCGCGTTAAAGGCGATGCTGGCGTCCTCGCTGATTTTCGCCGTGTCCCACATGAATTTTAACCAGGCGGCCTATGCTTTTGTGGTGGGGATTTTTGCGGTCCTTCTGGTGGAGGCGACGGGAAGCCTGTGGTCCTCCATTCTTTACCACGCGGTGATAAACGGGAGTCAGGCCGTGTTAATGTATCAGGTGTTTAAGGTGAATCCGGAGATTTACAGCAGTCAGGCGGAATTGGTGACCCGTGATTTTCTGCTTTACGGAATCGCGGCGTACCTTTTGGTAACGGCGATTACGCTGCCTCTGGCGTGGGCCTCTCTCGTATGGATTAGCGGAAATGAAGGAAGAAGCGGCGCTCTTTCCGCCATATGGCGCGGTCGGAAGGAAAAGAAGGACAAAATAATAACAGTGCCGTTTTTGCTGGCACTGTTTCTTACGCTTTTAGTGATGACGGGAGTTTTTTCCCGCCTCTTTATACAAATATATCAATATTGCTGCCAATATTGGGGTTGACGGATAATTCCATGGAGCGGTCCATCATGTTGAGAATGCCGGCGCCTGTAGCTTCTGCGCTTTCCAATGCTTTATCGAGAACGGCAACGCTTACCTGATTGGCAGCCTGTACGTTTGACAGTGCGGTTGATAATTCTGGAATATTCATCTCATCTCTCCTTTCCGACAGGGAACAGATACGGGACAGTTATGCCCGGTCTGCTGCGTCTGCTTATGGTCATAAGAAAATATCCGCCGGGCGGTTTTCTTACCATAATAAGTATATCACGTTCTTACAGAAATGTGAATGATGAAATTTGTACTTTGGCGGGGGCTTTAAGAAGGAACAGCGCCTCATTGTATAGGTTGCATAGGGCGCTAAAATGGAAAATTTATCCTTAATCCATATAAAATACACAAAAAAAATACAAAAAGCGGTAGATTTTCCTGTGCATGTATATTAAAATGGGAAAGTAAAGCTTAAGGGGGTTAGGCTTACATACGGAAAACATTGTTGAAATTGTATAATGCATCGAGGGAGAGGGAGAGGGTTAATGATTTCTAATCAAATACTGCTTAATACGATTGAGGGGCTTAAATCCATTGCCAGGATAGATTTCTGCGTGATGGACACAGACGGCAAGGAGGTGGCCTCCACACTGGCGGATTTGGCCGAATGCGGCTCGGAGGTGGCGGGATTTGCCCTGTCTCCGGCGGATTCTCAGGAAATACGGGGGTGTCAGTATTTTAAAATTTTTGACGAGCAGCAGCTAGAGTATGTGCTGGTGGCGGCGGGGGCCGACGAGGACGCTTATGTTATGGGGAAAATAGCGGCGTTCCAGATTCAGAACCTGCTGGTCGCCTATAAGGAGAGGTTTGACAAGGACAATTTCATCAAGAGCCTTCTTCTGGATAATCTTCTGCTGATTGATATTTACAGCCGGGCAAAAAAGCTGCACATACAGCCAGACGTAAAGAGGGTGGCTATGGTCATCGAGACAGCCAACGGCAAGGACAGCAACGCGCTGGAAATTATGCGGGGGTTTTTTGGAAACAGCAGCAAGGATTTCGTCACGGCGGTGGATGAAAATTATGTGATTGTGGTTAAGGATTTATCCGAGGGAGAAGTCCAAAGAAGCGTCTTAAACGACGTTTCCTATGAGAATATGCGGGAACAGGCTTACGACCTCTCAAGGGAAACCCTGCGCGGTATTGAAAGGGTTGCCAGGAACCTTGAAAGCTTTCTGGTAAAGGAGGGCTTAAGCGAGGTGCGCATTTCCTACGGCATGCCGGTGGGTGAAATCAAAGAAGTCAGCCGTTCCTATAAAGAGGCCAAAATGGCCATGGACGTGGGGAAAATTTTCTTTGACGAGAGAAGCATCATTGCTTACAGCGAGCTTGGAATCGGACGTCTGATTTATCAGCTTCCCATTCCCCTGTGCAAGATGTTCATCAAGGAGATTTTCGGGGGCAGGAATCCCAATGAGTTTGACGAGGAGACCCTCACCACAATCAACAAGTTTTTTGAAAACAGCCTGAATGTGTCGGAGACTTCCAGACAGCTTTTTATCCACAGAAATACGCTGGTGTACCGTCTGGATAAGCTGCAAAAGAGCACCGGGCTGGATTTGCGCATTTTTGAGGACGCCATCACGTTCCGGATTGCGCTCATGGTAGTAAAATATATGGATTATATGGAGAGTTTTGAGTACTAAGGCATCAATAACATGTTATACGGGAGTGGAAAAATCTGGTGAAAAGTGAAGTGAAGAACAAGAGGAGAAGACGGCCGTCTTCCGACAACCATGAGATAATCTCATTGACAAATGTGAGTAAGACATATTCAACGGGCGCTCCGGCCTTAAATGGAGTGGATTTACATATCAACAGAGGAGAATTTGTATTTATTGTGGGGGACAGCGGTTCGGGAAAATCAACCATGATAAAACTTCTTTTGCGGGAGCTGGTGCCCACTTCCGGAGATATTAATGTGATGGGATACGATTTGGTGCGCATCCGTCACAGGAAAATCCCGAAATTCAGAAGAAACCTGGGGATTGTTTTTCAGGATTTCCGTCTTTTGCGGGACAGAAACGTATATGAAAACGTGGCTTTTGCACAGCGCATCATACAGGTGTCCGGCAAGGAAATCAAGCGGAACGTGCCAAGTATACTGGCAACCGTGGGTCTTGCCGGAAAGTACAAGGCAAAGCCAAGGCAGCTTTCGGGAGGCGAGCAGCAGAGAGTGGCAATCGCAAGGGCGCTTGTGAACCGTCCCAGCATTCTGCTCGCGGATGAGCCTACCGGAAATCTTGACCCCAAAAACTCATGGGAAATTATGAAGCTGTTAGAGCAGATTAACGAGAACGGAACCACCGTTTTGGTGGTAACGCACAACCGGGAAATCGTCAATGCAATGCAAAAGAGGGTCGTTACAATGAAGAAAGGCGTTATTGTAAGCGACGAGGAAAAGGGTGGTTATATCGATGAGGATTAGTACATTATTTTATACCATCAGACAGGGAATTATCAATATTTTCAGGAATAAATGGTTCTCTCTGGCGTCAGTTGCCACGATTGGAGCCTGTCTGTTTTTATTCGGCCTGTTTTATTCTGTGATTGTAAACTTTCAGAATATTGTAAAAACGGCGCAGGAGGGCGTATGTATCACCGTGCTTTTTGACGAGGGAATCAGCCCGGAAAGAATGGAAGAAATCGGAGTGACGATTGACAGGCGCGCGGAGACTTCGAGAGTCGTGTTCAAATCGGCGGACGAAGCGTGGGAAGAATTTAAGGTGGACTACTTAAAAGGATACGCGGACGGTTTCCCGGACAATCCCCTGTCCGGTTCCGACAGCTATGAGGTTTATTTAAACGACGTGTCCATGCAGCCGGCCCTTGTGTCCTACCTGGAGGGGCTTGAAGGAGTCAGGGAGGTAAACCGCTCGGAAATCGTGGCTTCCACCCTTACCGGAGTAAACGCGCTGGTCGCTTATATTTCCGTGGGAATTATTGTGATTCTCTTTGCGGTGTCGATTTTCCTTATCAGCAATACGGTTACCATTGGTATTTCCGTCAGGAAAGAGGAAATTGCCATTATGAAATACATCGGAGCAACGGACTTTTTCGTGCGTTCCCCTTTTGTGATTGAGGGAATGATGATTGGCGCAATCGGTTCTTTGCTGCCGCTGGGAATTATTTACATTTTGTACAATAAGGTGATTGAGTACATTTTAACAAGGTTTTCGGTTCTGACAAGCCTGCTGACTTTTTTGCCGGTGGAAGTGATTTTTGCCACGCTGCTGCCAATGTCTATTGCCATGGGTGTGGGAATCGGATTTCTGGGAAGTATCACAACCGTAAGGAAGCACTTAAGAGTATGATAGAGGTTTAAGGATGAGACGAGGAAAAAGAGCGTTTTGTGTGTTTTCGTGCCTGCTGCTTTTTCTTATGGCGGCGGGAAAATTTCAGACGGTGACTTATGCCAGTGAGCTTACGAATGACAGCATCAGGGAAAAGGAAGCGGAGATTAACGAGGCAAAAAAGGAAAAGAACGCGCTTCAGAACGGCCTGACAGATGTAAAGGCCATAAAGAAAGAGCTGGAGAACGCCAAGGCCAATCTTGCCAGTTATGTGGAGGAGCTTGACGCCAACCTTACCGCCATACAAAATAAAATCAACGATTTGAAGAATAAGATTACCGAAAAGGAAGAAGAAATCGACCAGAAAACGGTGGAACTCGAAGAAGCCATAGATGAACAAAAGAAGCAGTATGAGGCCATGAAGACCCGCATAAAATTTATGTATGAGAAAGGCGAGACTCTTTATGTGGAACTGCTTTTCAACGCGGCAAGCTTTGGCGATATGTTAAATAAGGCGGAATACATAGAAAAGCTTTCCGCTTATGACAGGAAAATGCTTGACGAGTACGTGGCTTACACCGAGTATGTGTCCCTGTGCCGGGAAGGGCTTGAGGAGGAAAAAGAGCTGTTAAATGAGGCCAAAGCAGCCGTGGAGGAGGAGGAGGCTTCATTAAACGAACTGATTGCGTCCAAAGAGCAGGAAATATACCAGATGAGCTCCGAGATTAAGGATAAGGAATCTGCAATCCGGGCATACGAGGAAGAAATCGCCATCCAGAACGATACAATTAAGACCCTGGAAGCGGCGGTAGCGGAGGAACGGAAAAGGCTGGCCGAGGAGCAGGCAAGGAAATATGACGGAGGAATTTTTACCTGGCCCGCGCCTTCCTACACCAGAATTTCCAGTGAATACGGGAACCGGATGCATCCCACGCTGGGCGTGGAGAGATTCCACAACGGAATCGACATGGCGGCTCCGGGAGGCAGCGCGATTCTGGCAGCCTACAACGGAAAAGTGGTTGCCGCGGATTACAACAGCAGTATGGGAAACTATATTATGATAGACCATGGCGACAGCCTGTACACCGTTTACATGCATGCGTCGGCGCTTTACGTGTCCAAGGGGACGGAGGTTTCCAAGGGACAGAAAATAGCGGCGGTGGGAAGTACCGGCCGCTCAACGGGAAATCATCTGCATTTCAGCGTGCGTCTGAACGGAAATTATGTGAATCCCTGGAGTTATCTGGGGAGATAAGCGCTATAATATGTCCGGGTGGGGCAGCAGCTTTTCGCCGGCACGCTTTTATGCATAGTGTTTTATTATTGGAAAGAATGGAGAGATGTTTGTGAGTAAACCTGAGGAAGTTGATAATCGTCCGGCGGACGGAGAGGAAACCCGGGAACCGGAGAGGAAGCGGCGGGGGCCTTCAAGAGAATTTCTGAACGGAATCGTTGCAGGCGTTCTGTGTATGGCGCTGATTGCAACGGGAATTTACAGCGGAAAAATGCTTTATGACCTGATGAAAGCCCGAAAAGGCGGCGTTGCGGCTTCCAGCGAAAACGCCGGCGGAGATTCTTTTGCCGATACTGTCGAGAAGATGCAGGTCATAGAGGAGGCCATTGACGATTATTACTTTTACGGGGATGAAGTGTCGCCTGAGGATATCCACGAAGGCGTTTATAAAGGAATGATAGCGGCGCTTGGCGACCCCTATTCCGAATATTATTCAAAGGAAGAACTGGAGGATGTGGTAAACAGCACCAAAGGGATTTCCTACGGAATCGGCGCGATGATTTCCATGAACAAACAGAGCAACATGGCGATGATTAGCGGCTTGATAGAGGAATCGCCGGCCCTTGCGGCAGGGCTTCGGGAGGGGGATATTATCTACGAGGTGGACGACGAATCCACCCAGGGGTTAAGCCTGACCCAGGTGGTAAGCCTTGTAAAAGGGCGGGAAGGAACGATGGTGCATCTGACCATTTACAGGGAGGGTGAAAGCGATTTTCTGGAATTTGACATTGAAAGAGGGAAGCTGATTGAAACCACCACTGTGCAGAGCGGAATGCTTGAGGACACGAACAATATCGGCTATCTGCAGATTCGGGAATTTGACAGCGTAACCGTTGACCAGTACGCGGAGGCTTTGGCGGAGCTGAAAGCAAGCGATATGAAAGGGCTGATAATCGACCTTCGCAGCAATCCCGGCGGCGATTTGGCGGCGGTTGTGGAGATTGCCGGAAGGATTCTTCCAAAGGGACTGATTGTATACACGGAGGATAAGGCTGGAAGCCGGAAGGAATATACCAGCGACGATGATTCGGAGCTTGAGGTTCCCCTTGTGGTACTGGTGAACGAGTACTCGGCAAGCGCCTCGGAGATACTGGCGGGAGCCATTCAGGATTATAATAAGGGAACTCTGATAGGAACCACCACTTACGGAAAGGGGATTGTGCAGAGAATACACAGGCTCAATGACGGCACGGCCCTGAAACTGACTGTCAGCGCGTACTTTACCCCTTCGGGAAGAAACATTCACGGAGTGGGAATCGAGCCGGATATCGAATTGGAGTATGATTACGATTTGGCCGAGGAAGAGGGGATTGACAATCAGGTGGAGAGAGCGATAGAGGTGTTGGAAGGGAAGATTGGGTAGAGTAAAAGAGCTGTAAAAAACGGGACGTATTTCCACGTTTTTACAGCTCTTTTTTTGTGCGCGGGGTTCTGACTTACAGGGGGATATTTCCCTTAAATATTTCTGAAGCTATCACGGCGCAGGAACCTATAAGCGGCGCGTCACCTCTAAAAGTAGACCTGTAAACGGCCAGCTTGTCGCGCTGAAGTGAGACAAGGCGGCTGTTTGTCTTGTTCATAATGATTTTTTCAACAATATCTGTAGGGTAACTGCAGTCATATCCGATAATCAGCATGGGAAAATCAAGGAGGTTGATGGTCGATATCAGGGCAATTGTCACATATTCCAAAAAGCTGTCCAGAACATTCAGGGCAATAGGGTCGCCTTTGGACGCGGCCTCCAGTATCTCGGCAAATCCCGGCTCCGCCTTTCGGCTTAAAGGTGATTTTGGAAAATAGTGCGAAAGCTCCCGTATGTCCTGCCACATGGAGGTCTGGTTTGCATAAAGCTCAAGACAGCCTCTGTTGCCGCATGGACACAGCGGCCCGTTAAAATTTATGGAGACGTGGCCGATTTCTCCGTTTTGCCCTGAAATATGGTTATAAATTTCACCATTGATAACGAATCCCATGCCGATACCGTTCATAATATGCAAATATGCGAAGTGGCTGTTGCTTTTTCCGTATCCGTATAAGAGCTCCGACAAGGCGCCGGCGGTGGCGTCATTGATGAGAAGCGCCGGAATATTTGTATGCTTCTGTATTTCGCTTATGATGTTAAGGTTTTTGATTTGGTAAAAATTAGGCGGAGACAAAAGAGAGCCGGTTCTCACGTTTAGCGGTCCGATGCTCGCGACGCCGCAGGCGACAAAAGGTCTTGGAGATTTTGAGGCTAGAGAATCAATCATACTCAGTATGATGGACATAAGCTCCTTTTCCGTCATCTGTTCGGGGTAACCGCGATGTACCGAATTAAGGATACGTCCCGACAAATCCGCACTGATAGCCTGACATACGCCGCGCTTTATGAGGATGCCGCAGATGAGAGGCGACTGGGGCGAGATAGACAGCCCTGTAGGGCGTCTGCCTTTGCCATGATGGGATACCCCCGAGATTTCTACTTCACTTACAATTCCCTGGCTGATAAGTTCGCTTACATAATTACTTATCGTCATCTTTGAAAGCCCTGTCTTTTCTGAAAGAAGTACTCTTGAGATAGGCCCTTTTGTGGCAATCATCTTTACAATCTGCATCCGCACAACATCCAGGTTTCTTCTGGCTCTTATATGTTCCACATGAATCTCCTTTCTGGCGGGAAACAAAAGAATTAGTAAATCAAGTTCTTCAGTCTGCATCTGCTGAAAGCGGAAAAATCTCACAAAAAGCTATAACGGAAAGTTTTTTTAGCATTTTACTGAAACTGAATCAGCGCATTCTTCGATCTGTCTTATTAAGTGTTCTTGAATTTGATGACTA
>OFFW01001649.1_pt1 | contig 13305 bp, 7 predicted proteins | sample 1521501 | NCBI WGS metagenome assembly OFFW01 (sample SAMEA3504107, study PRJEB24116) | mouse gut metagenome | biome: mouse gut; feature: mouse-associated habitat; material: faeces | place: Denmark | collected 2011
CTTTTTGTCGTCGCTTCCGCTTGGAGTGAACCAGATTGAAATACAACGGGGGCTTACCACAAGCAGCACAGCAATTTTTGTGCCATTTACTACACAAGAATTGTTTCAGTCTGGTGAGGTTTTATATTATGGTGTCAATGCTCTTTCTAACAACCTGATTATGTGTGACCGCAAAAAGTTGAAAAACCCAAATGGGTTAATTCTTGGCACACCAGGCGCAGGAAAGTCCTTTTCTGCAAAAAGAGAAATTACCAATGCGTTTTTGATTACAACGGATGATATAGCGATTATCGATCCAGAAGCGGAATATGCGCCCCTTGTAACTGCACTTGGAGGGCAGGTAATAAAGGTGTCGCCTATGTCAAACCAGTATATCAATCCAATGGACATTAATTTAAACTACAGTGAAGATGATGACCCATTAATTTTAAAAAGTGATTTTATCCTTTCGCTGATGGAGTTAATGATGGGAAAGGTGGAGCCGGACGAAAAAAGTATTATTGACCAGTGTTTGCGGCGGGTGTACCACAGTTTTTTTGATGATCCAGTGCCAGAAAAGATGCCTGTTTTACAGGATCTATATGAGGAGATTGAAAAGTATGGTGGGGAACGGGCGCGTCATGTGGTGGACTGTATGGCAATCTATGTGACTGGTTCGCTGAATGTGTTTAATCATAGGACAAATGTAGATATTCATTCGAGGATTGTCTGTTATGACATTAAGGAACTAGGAAAACAGCTAAAAAAACTTGGTATGCTGGTCGTGCAGGATCAGGTCTGGGGACGTGTTACAATTAACCGGGAGATGCATAAATCTACACGGCTCTATGTAGATGAATTCCATCTTTTATTAAAGGAAGAACAAACCGCTGCATATTCTGTGGAAATTTGGAAGCGTTTTAGGAAGTGGGGTGGGATACCAACTGGTATTACGCAGAACGTAAAGGATCTGTTGTCATCACGCGAGATAGAGAACATTTTTGAGAACAGTGACTTTATCTATATGCTGAACCAAGCGGGCGGCGATAGGCAGATTTTGGCGAAGCAGTTAGGCATATCCAACAAGCAGCTTTCCTATGTGACCCACTCCGAAGCCGGGCAGGGGCTTATCTTCTATGGCAACGTGATACTCCCCTTTGTAGACCGCTTCCCGGCAGATACCGAGCTTTACCGCATAATGACGACCCGCCCGGAGGAACTTGCCAATGGATAAAAAAACCGCCCTGTTGACTTACAATAAATAGTTATAAACTGACAATAGAAAGGTATAATTTACAATATTTATCCATACCTTTGCAAATCCCTACAATTTGACAATAAATCCGTATAATTTTGTTGAGTATTTTACAAAATTAACTTATAATAGTGATTAAAGGGATGGTGATTGTATGGCGAAACGGCACCGAACATGGAATGAGCAAAAATACCGGAGATATATAAAGGAAGGCAGAGGTCAAGGGACATTATCTGCCTATAAGCCTTGGATTATGATCCATGATTTTCCAAGCCTTGGCATGGTATCCAGAGTCCTTGGTAGCACGACGGGACGTATCCACCATTTGTTGTCAAACATGGAACTGTCCTATTTTTATATCCTTGATTGGTCAGATAAAGTTTGTGATATACGGGAGCAGTATCCTTTGCTGGATATCGCTATTCAAGCCGCCCAACATTTAGGCGCTTACAAAAATAATACCATGTTTGTCGCAAACTTAAATGTTTTTGCCAAACATGGCCACTAGTATTTATCCTGCCAACCAAATTCCATATCCTTGAGTTTTTGCAGAATCATATATCGGCTTCAACCTATTCTCCAGGGTTCTCACAAACCGATCCTGTTCAATATTTTTTATATACAATTCCTCAATCGACCAAAGTGAATTAAGATTATCACGTTGGCACTCTCCAAATAGGTGTGCTAATTTTTCATGAGTATAAATCATCTCATTCAGTCGAAACTGGTTTTGAGCGAACCTCACAAAATATCTTTCCCAATCCGGAAGCTTATCACGTTTACTAGAATTAAGCGAAGAGTTTACCGGCATTAAATTCCACATCTCATCATTAGTAATAAAAGACCATGGAACAAAATGATCAATTTCATAATTCTTTTTTTCCAGCACTCTCTCAGAGTAAATGTCCAAAATACCCGTAGTATCAATAACCGCTGCCCAAAGCTTCCTAACATTTTGAAGCTTTCTCTGCTTCTCATTTTCTGGTTCAAGTTTATAAATTATACCTGGCACCCCTGGATTTCTATCTTGAAGATATTTTATCTTTTTCATCTGAATCCAACCTCTGATTGAAACCATATTGTCAATCAGAAAATGTTTCCATCTGTCTTCTATAATTACTCTCTTACTTAATCCTCTTTCCGTACCTATCGTATATGGTATGCAACAACTTTTGTTAATCAGTTCCACATAAGCAATGAGACGAGTTCTTTGATCCCACAAAGGATCATTACCTCCCAATTCTTTCATGAATGAAGAAAGTAATCGATAAGGAACATTCTTAGATATCTGATATTTTTCGTCATGGAGAAGCCTTACATTGTTTTCAATTACCTCTATGACCTGCCGCCTATCAGCTGTGTGTTCAAGACAGTTTAATGCATCCAACTTATTAACTGCCCTTTCAATACTATTAATACTATTTCCCTGACTATCTTTAGTCCCCATCCTAAGGTGATATTCCGTTACCGAATACCATGCATCTGCTATCATTCCAGAAATAATTTTATCAAAGGTAATGGTTTCTTCCTGTTCTGACAAAAGCTGCATTATTGAATCTAGCCAATAAAACTTATAGCATTCCGTTGGGTCATCCAGCATATGGATGAAACCTTCTATATTCAAATTACAGTTATAAATAAACATTCCATCCATATCTGTCACCACCACTAAAAATTAATGTATAGCTTGTCCGCCAAATTCTCAGTTTTAATCCAATTAAGAATTTCCTCTGTCAAATTCAAGATAGTAGCCTTTCCTTCACTTACAAGTTTCAAAAATGCTAGTATTTCTGAATCCTCATCCAAGTCTAAATCTTCAAGGATTTTATCTGCCTCTGCTATTCCCTGTTTCAAATAATTATAATTATCTATCGAAGTATTCCATGAAGCAGCCTTCTTGATCTTATTGGTTGCATAAATTGCTTTGTTTTCATCAGGGATAATACCTTTAACTGTGTCCAAAAGACTCAGTATATTGGCAGTTGCCTTAAGATAATACTCTGCCCATTCTTGACCAATTACCGCATACAATTTCTTTGATTCAGACGTAATATACTGTGTTGTAGCATTATTTGCTGCACCAACTTGAACTACTTTATCACATGATCCAAGAAAACTTTTCAGTGCACTTATAACATTTGAGGATGGTCTGAATTCAGAATTTTCCACAGCAAGATTAACTTCGTCTATCATCTGCTTCAAATTAAGAATCAACTGCTTGAAGTTATAATCCGCCATAGCTTGCTTCTTGGTATCTGCAGATGCAGTCTCCATCTCATGGACAGTTTTCATATCGATAATACATTCATTTAAGGTATCTATTAACATACTGTCCCCTCCAATCTTGCCAAAATAGCACTACAGTCAATGATAGTAGCTTTCTCATTTTCAAATACATTTTCAGAGCCAGAAGGATTGCTTCCTCCACCAAGCTTTGCTTTTCTTACCTCCAGTTCAGACTGAATTTTTGTAATATCAGCTGTAACCTTTTTCAGCAACTGATACAATTTTTCCACTTTTCTAATAGGATCCTGTGAGAATGCCATTATACAATCCAACGCATTACTTGTTCTCTGTGCGGCAACTATTTCTTTAATTGCTTTACTGGTCGATGTTGCATACTTCTTTACTTCATCAAATAATTCCTGATCGTATTTACCTGGCAACTTACCATCTTCTGCTGTTCTATAGAACTCAACAATCTTTTCTACCATATCTTCTATATCTTCATCGTCAACATCCGTTGTACCGAAGTTCTCTTTTATGGTAGTCATTATTAAATCCGCTTTTGCAAGTTCATCTTCTTGCACTTTCTCAAGTCTCTCCAAGATTACACGAAGGTAGTCCCTAGCATCTCTACGAGGCTTAACCGGATCAACTAAATCTAATACTGACGATTCTATAGTCAATCTTTCATTCTTAACAGTTCTTACCATCGCATCAAACTTTTCTCTATCTAAAAAAACCTGTGCGTGGCTCTCGCCCTGAATAACATTACAATATTGTATAACAGTATCTCGGTTTATCTTATCGTTCTCGCTTCTTGTAATGATTCCCAATAAAGAATTCCAAGCGTCTGAATGAGAATTTACTCCTAATCCTCTAATTCCATTATCTAAGATATGCTCTGGCCTTAATCCTTCTACAGTAGTCGCCTTTGATGATCCGAAAAGAATTACTCGGTAAAATTCTGCCATCATTGCACACTTAAAATAATCAATCTCTCTATTTTCAAATGTTGTAATAGCTTCAATCAATGGTTTCTTTATCTTTTCCGTCCAAAGCTGAACTCTATATACTCGTCTATCCGCCCCATCAAAATTCCAGCTACGTTTGCCAAGTACGTTCCACTCTAGAAACGCTTCTATAACAGCCTGCGTTTCTCTGTCTGCAGGAAGCTTGTAAAACATTTGGTCGGCTCCTCGTTTCTGGCGATCAAAACCCACCAAACGATCCTTTACCTTTTTGATTTTATCAATGTTGTCCATTGATACTCCCTCAGCCTGCCAATCAATAGCTGAGTACAGATAGCTACACATATCTTCTCTGGCTTTTGAAATAAGTACAACATTTCCGGTTGTTGCACCAACATTAATAGTTCCGCCAGCAATCCAGTTTTCTATTACCTGTAAGCTCTCATTAAGTTGAGCTCTTTCGGCCTGAAGCTTCTGTTCAGCTGCAATCTGTGCAGGTGTTTTTACAACTGTAGTGTTTGCACCTGTTTGCGCTGAAGGCTGATTTACCGGCTTTGTCTGTGCTGGCTTTCCAGCCACTTTCTTACCATTGATTAATGGGAAACCCATATCATCATAAACGTTGGCCGATAGTCCTGATATAAATGTAGTTTCACCCTCTTGGTATGTATCAGTTGCAGCATCTCCCCAGATACACATAAATAGATACATTCTCTCAAACTGTTCATTTGAAACACCAGTTTTTTGAATTGCATCTCTAAGACTTGAATTAATATTAGTATTAACAATCTTAAATCCTGGGAAGTTATCAAAATTCCAAAGTGCATCTCTAACCGTTTTTTCTACAACATCTCTTAACAAATATCTAGGTGTTCTGTAGTTTTCCTGAAGAAGGTTATTATATAAATACACAATTGCTCTTCTAGAGAAAGGAAACAAATTAAGTTCTTTTCCTTCCTCGGTTGTTGCAACATCCCAGCCATTTCCTTGCTTTACTTCATGTACAGGCAAAGTATCTCCTGACCCATCCGAATTAGCCCATGTGTCGACTTCATCTTTTGTCAAAGACATCGCATTTAAATATCTTCCAACAAATTCACACAAATCATCTTCACTTGATCCAAATATATCATCCGGAATTACAATAAACTGGGTAACTCGATCCTTATAGTTATCACGAAAATTGCTCTTATAGTATTCGCTTGTAGTTCCAATAATTGAAGATATTCTACACATACCTTCCTGTTCATAATCTCCGGTATGCCATGTAGTTAATACATTTAAAAGTGCTTCATTAACACCAGTAAATGCTGTGATATCTTCAATTAACAACGTCAAAGATTTTCCTTGTTTCTTTAACTCTTTTCTAATCTCTTTGAATACCTGTTCAAAATCTCCTGGCTCCAGACCCGCACAACTTTGGATAACTGTATCAACCTTTGAATTTAAATACTTCGCAATCGCATCAGCAACCTCTGGCTCCATAAATAACTTTTCAAGCAAACGTACAGCTTTTTTATCTCCTCCGTCGTATTGCACCTTGTCACAAAAAGCAATATCAACCTGAAAATCTTCCGGCAAAAACTCTGCAACAACATCTCGGTTATCTTGGGAACTACTTTCCGCAACCTTAGAATAGATTCGTGCAATCGGTCCATCTTCAGCCATCATACGAGCCTTAAACAATTCATTATTTAATAATGGCGCAATTCTCTTCCTATCAGCATTGTTAATATAGTCAATGTCCTCCCCAATATCGTCCTCTATTTCTACAATAAATTGATGATAAATGGCATTCATTAATTTACTCTCGCTGATTGTAGAGGTAGCATTAACCAAACGCTCATAAAGATCCTTATTCTGAATAGAAGCTACCTCTGGTTTTTCCAATAGCTGCTTTATTGTTCCTTTTAATGTGTTATCACTTCTTCTCACAAAAAGAACCACCTCACTCTCTGGTTTCTGCCTTTCAATCTTTGCGTCAAACCATCTGATCAAATGAGATTTTCCTGCACCACTGGATCCTATTACCAGTACAAATTGATGCTGATCTTTCGGATTTAGAACTACTTTCTTGTAAATCTGTTCTTCAGTGTATGTCTTTGATGCTGCAGCCGGATCATATTCCTTTTGCAGTTGAATCTGCTTAAAAGGAACATGTGTCGCCATAAAATCGCCATATGAACTTGTAATAGTATCTATTCTTACTACTTCTGATAGTCTTTGCTTAGCAATTTCTGAATTCATACTTAACCCCCTATCGTAATATGGGTAACTGTAGTCTCAAGATCATGCCCCTCACATGGATGCATAGACCATATTTCTTGAGCATCCAATCTATGCTCAGATTTAACAACGCCAAGGTCATTCAGCATTCTGATTGCATTTGAAAACCCATAATTAAATGTCTTGGTATCTACGGCATTATGCAAAGCAATCCTAGCATATGGCATAACCAAATCTACAAACTCATCGATTCGATATTCTGCTTTCTTTTTAAGCTCTAAACTCTCAATTATGTCTTTTAGGAACACTGCTGTATTAGGCAATAGAATACCTGCTGCTCCGGCTTGAGAATCATGCATGTACCCAAATCCCAAAAATGCCATCCAGAATCTCCAGGCACGCATATCATCCTCTATAACTTTTTCACCGATATTTCGTCCCATTAAATCACTCATTTTTGAGACGCTATTATGATCAAGTACTTCTGTTCCCATATCCAAATAGCCCTGCGTAACCTTGTAAAACAAGCTATCAGAAACAAGTTCAAGATGTGTATTGATGTAACGTCTCATATTATCCATACTTTTAACAACATCTTTATCAACCGCCAAAGAAATAGTATTTTCCTTTGTATTAATAAGTTGCAGTTGCTCTGCTGCTGTTCTTACAATACCAAAATAAGGAGTCTTTCCTCCAAGGTTCTGCGGTTCAAGCAATAACTTCAATGAATTTTCATCCATTGGTTTACTTGCCACTTCTCTACATAGTGCATACACTCTTTCAGGTATTGCAGATGTTTGCATTCTATTTCCAAACATATCTCTACATCCTTTCCAAAATATAACTATCTATCTTTGGTCCTTCAACCATGGCAGATATAGGCTTTTGAACCTTTTGAATAAAATAATCCTCTTTAACAATATGTATTAATCTCATGTCTGCATTCTTATATTTTCTTAATGTAGAACAGAACTCATATGCTTTATCTACACCAGAATTATATAATGCTATGACACCGCCAGAAACATAATAAGCTGAGCCCTGGCTGCACAAATCTCTATATTCTTTAATTCCGAGAATCATTACATTACTCTGTTTATTCATATTGAGGATCAAATCAAAATCACTTTCTATATTTGTATCCTCAACAATAATTACATTTGCTCCCGCATTGACATAACGGTTCATCAATGAATAATCATCTTCTTCGCCGATTACAAGCACCTCGTTCTCGCCCTGACATAATTTGTTCAACTCTGCTGAGATCTGTTTCTTAGGTTCCTTAACCGGCAATAGTAATGGGAATTTTCCCTCTTCCATCATTTCTGGATATTTATGCTTTGCGCAACCTCCGCAATACATAGAAACCTTATCATATGTGGAATAAAACATTTCAGACCAGCAAATTCTCTCGCTAAAATCAATACCGTTTTTAATCCTCTTTATTTCTTTCTCAAAACCAGCAGATTCCTTATCTCTGATGTCAATAATAATCTGCGGAACTTCTAATGATTCACTTCTCAACGCATCATCTAATATATCAATTCTTATTTTGTAGCTTTCCTTATCCGCATCGTATACCATTGATTTGATTGAAATCAGATTATGCCGTCTAAGTAACAGTATTACATAAACATTCCATTGAATGTCTAAGGCATTACCATCATCACTTACGCCTTCCTTAGGCTTTACGGAAGTATCGATAGTTATCATTCCCTTAAACCATGATGTTTTGGGGCTCTTATACATAAACACCCATCGTTTCCAAATGGTTTCTGGTTTTAATACGACATTCATTCTGCCATATGCAGAATCAATATCATCTACCGGATTAATGCACATAACGCTTAAGCTCACTAATCCGTCTCGTCCACCTCGTCCTAACTCTTGGTAATACTGATTTGGCGTATCCGGAATATATAAATGTAACACGGTACGAACATCACCCTTATCAACACCTACACCAAATGCAGAAGTTGCGATAATTAGATCAATTTTGTTATCTGTCCAATCCTTAATTATTCTTTCTCTTTCAGCAGATTTCGTATTTCCTGTAAATGTTTCTAAATTATCAAGTCCAGCTGCAATGAGCGTTTTCTTTATCTCTTCAGCCTCTTTAGGGGAATTGATGTAAACAACCATTGGATGCGGTAGCTTTTTGACAAGTTCAATCATTTTACGCTTCTTGTCTAAATAGCTCTTAGCTTTAACAAGCAAATAGCGGGGTTCTCGTCGTAATGCATCACATCTAACTTCAATCCACTTATCTGCAGAAGCAAACATCTGTTTAAGCTTTGTCACAGCAGCTTTCGTATATGTTGCAGACAATAATACCGTCCTAAGCTGCGAGTTAATTGCCCGCAGCTCATTCCGCCATGGTTCCAGACATTGATAATCAACTCTAAAGAAATCGCCCCATTCAATTACTATATGAGCCTCATCCACAATAAGATTTTTTAGGTACTTTTTTGCATTAGCCTCATTTATCATACCAACAAATTCAGTATTCCTAATGAGAGCCTCTGGTGATATAAATAACATTCTAGCGGTTTCACCCTTAATTGCATTTCTTAGTGCATTTTTTCTCTCCAATTCGATGCCACTGTAATAACAAAAAATTTCATTATCCGCATTATGCTTAACATTATTTTTCGCATTACGCACCTGATCAATAGCCAATGAAACTGTTGGCACAATAACTATAGTAAGGCCTTCCTGCTGATATGCCATTGTCTGAGTAATCAAACTCTTTCCACCGCCTGTTGGAAGTGAAACCAAGGTCGTATATCCTTCTGGAGTATTTAATGCTCCAAATACTGCCAGTTTCTGTTCTAACGACTTAAACTCTTTATAATGTGTCAGATTGCATATATAAGCATTATTTCCATAAAAAACGTCTTTCTGCTTTTCTGTATCTCCACTAACCTTTTTCCTTTGAAAAGCTTGATCTACAAAAAAAGAATCAATATAATCTGGTAACTCAAGACTTACATAATATTTGCCTTCTGCATTCCGCATGATTCCGTACTCATTCTCTGGAGGAATCAATCCATCAGGAACAACCATTTCATTTTGGAAAACAAGCAAATAATTTCTAAGCGAACACAAAAAGACATCTTTACTTGCTCTTCCAGACTTAAACTTTTCAAAGTAGATTGTCAGTCTTCTAGCAGTGTTAAACATGAAATGATTTGTCGCATCACTATCTTCTACAAGACTGGTTCCACTTGGATTATTATTTATGAAGTTTTCAACATAGCTTTCAATAGCCTTTGTATCTATCATTTTTTCACCATCCAAACAAAACATGCTGATTCAAGCCTAACTGTAGGTTTTGCAAGGCTTTCCAACACAATTTCATATATTTCTTTTAGCTTGTCATAGTTTTCAAGTTCCTGATTATAGAATTCTGATGTAGCTATCATTGATGTAAGAATTCTATCCATTTCCGCCTTAGCCTCTGTAATATGAGATCTTTCTCTAAGAGCTTTCAGTGCCTTATCCTTGCTAACCTTTCTAGATTTTCTAACAAAATCAATCCAGCGCTCTTGAGGATAAGCACTTCTAAAGTAATCAATATTAGCAGCCTTATACTGTGAGAAAATATGTAAAAAACCTTCGCTTCTACTTCTTCTACCAAGGTGATCGATATCATCCTTACTGCTTTCAAAATCTCGCTGAATCATATTATTAAATTCTCTTATTACCTTATCATCTGAGATTTCACCCTCAGCACGAATTCTAACCGGAATCTGAACCTGTTCAACCGCCAGGTAGTTCCTGAATGCACTTAAGTAAGATAGCAGAATTCCCTTCTCAATAAGCAGTTTCTCATTCGGATATAAAGACCATGTATAAACAAATCCTGTCCAATTAATATTTGCCTTCATTGCAAATGCCGCTGCTTGACCTCTACACGATCTCATCGCATTGTCAACAATACAGTCAAATATATCATCACCAGGTGCAAAGAAATGAATATAATCATTCTCTATGGCCTTTTTGCGGCTAAATGTTCCATCAATTGAACGACTATAATGTGAAGTATTTTTATCAGCTTTGTCCTGTCTTAATTCATGTATCTTACTAATAAATTGATTTTGTCTCTGGGCAAAATACGAATCCCAATCCGGTGGAATTAACAACGAGTTTTCAGCTGATCTCGTTGAAAATGAATTATCATTAAAGCTAATAACCTCATCCTTTTCCTCGACATCTCTGAACCCAGAAAGCATAGCCCACTGTAGCATTGCATCTGCAAACATTTTATTTTCATTACGGTTATAGTATTTAACCAAACTTATCAGTTCCTGATTCATTGGTCTATAAATATACGCCGCTGTATCAAAATGCTGCTCTTCTCTAACTTCTTCTTTTAGTTTTGCAGATCTATCTATTACATTTTGAATTTCGTTAGTTAATCCAAATCTAAAATCCTTGATAATAGCTGTTACAATCGCCGTATTAATATCATTCATAATAATCTCAAGACCACTTAATGAATGATTGAATATTTTTAATCCGTTATCCCAGAATTTGAATAATTCTTCCTCAAGAGTTTCCTCTGCATAAGGAACTACTGAAATTATTGGTCTGCCACTTTCTCTTCCCATACGATCCAAACGACCGATCCTCTGCTCTATGGCGTTTGCATCCCATGGCAAATCAATATGTACAACATAATCAGCACACTGGAAGTTTCGACCTTCTCCTCCTGATTCATCACAAAGCATAATCGTGCAGTTCCTATCATTTTGGAACTTGCATACATTAACCTCTAACTCATCAGCAGACATTCCTCTTCTGAAGCAGCTAAATCCATCCTCTGTATAAAAGTCGGTAAGCATCTCTTCAAAAATTTCAAACGTTGATTTGTAATTAGTAAACAAAACAATTTTTGAATCACTTGCATACTCATCCAGATAATACATGGTTTGTACAATTCTCGATGTGTGTTCTTCAGGCTCATCCAGCACATCCACTATATTATCTGCAATATCCTGCTCATACATTTTCCATCTGCGAAGATTTTCCTTCAGACTTTCCGGAATAACTACTCCTTCTCTCTCAATGAGCTTAACTTGTTCCTCAAATGCCCATGGAGAACTAAAGAATGCGCCAAATAATGGCTTGAATACTTTCTCAAACTCTTCTTCCGTTAATTCTTTTTCCGTAATCCATGTCACTAAATCCTGATAGGTTCCATATTCATAAAAGTTTTTATCCGGATCCAATGCATAAGGAAGAGATGTCAACTGACGCTCTGGTAAATCTTCCAAGGTATCTCTTCTATTACGAATTATATTTTTTTCAATCTGATAATTTTCACACAGATAAGAAATCGCTACCTTAAATTGATGCAATCCCATATCCTCATCATCAAAGTCTGCTTTCTCATACATTTCTTTGAGCATCTCATCGGCAACCATTTTATACAATTTTTTGAAACCGCTCATAATATCTTCAAAGAAATCCTCGCTATCCTCATTTTCATGAGGATCTTCTTCTGCCTCTACAGAATCACGAAGAACTTCATCTAGATCTTCTATATTTGATAAAACCATTGCAGCACTTTTTGTAATATTACCTTGCTTTTCAACCAATTCATCAAACTGTTCTTTGCTGCAGTTGTCATACTTATCCGGAAGAATAAGACGAAGCAAATCCAGATAATCAGATCTCTTTTGTTGAACCGGTGTTGCGCTAAGTAATAATAAATTACTTGTATGCTTACTTAACCTATGAAATGCCTCATAATAAGCCCTATATCTTAAAAGTCTGTGTGCCTCATCAATTATAGTGAAATCCCATTCTCTACTGCATTCTTTATCTGCCGCCTTCTCCAGCTCCGCAAAAGTAATGCGATTATTATTAGCATTCTCGCCTTCATACAAATCAAACTTTAGGAATAATTCTGTCTTCCACTGTTCAAGCAATGAACCTGGTACAACAATTAAGGCATTAACATCGCTATGCCTTGAAAAATAAATTTTAAGTATGGATGCAGCTTCAATTGTTTTACCCATACCAACCTCATCAGCAAGCATATATCTGCATACATCTTCCTGTAGGCATCTCATAATAGATTTAAGCTGATGCGGCATAAGAAAAATTTTACATCCTGCCAGTTCCTTAAATCCCATGATAGAATTATCCAGTACATTCATTGTCTTTGTAACAATACTTCTTCCAAATAACCAACACGGATTTTGGAATTCATAATTCTGAAGTTGTACAGATGGATCCACTTTTCCAACTGTAAAAGGTGCAATTATTCTACTTTCTGGAACGCAAATCAAAGTCTTGCCATAGATATTCTCAATATAATAGTCATAGTATGCGTCTTCCTTTTTTACACATGCCACAACCTTATATTTTTCTTTTTCGTACACGACAATAGAACCAACAAAAAATTGGCAGCGCTGAACCATTGATGTCGGAAGAGGTGCTGATTTCGGGAAACTATCATAATACACCCTATAATTGAAAGGATCATTAAATACAACTTCCACTGTATCTGCGAAGTTATCTATTTTTACAATCTGTCCCATTAAAAAATCACGCGGATTTATCATATCATGATCAACCTTAGTTCCCGAAAATTTGTGGTTCTACATTATTCCGCCTTATGGGGGATAGTAGGGGGACATT
>OFFW01001650.1_pt1 | contig 13301 bp, 12 predicted proteins | sample 1521501 | NCBI WGS metagenome assembly OFFW01 (sample SAMEA3504107, study PRJEB24116) | mouse gut metagenome | biome: mouse gut; feature: mouse-associated habitat; material: faeces | place: Denmark | collected 2011
TTGTCCTCGCAAACACCATCGCCCCTTCCACCGGCTGATCCAGGCGGTGCACCACAAAAATCCCGGACGGTCCGCCGTCCGCGCCTCTGCTTTTACAATAATTCTTCAGCAGGCTTTCCATGTCCGGCTGCGTCAGGCTTCTCGTCTGCACGGCAGTTCCCGCCGGTTTGCGGCAGACAAGAATGACATCATCCTCATATAAAATGTCCGTCTTCATCGCTGTTCTCCCTTTTTCCATTCCGGTATGCACGCTGCCGGCACACGACCGGAAGTGTACCGCCACGCCGTTCACCCGCCGTCCGCCGCGCCATATCCGTCCGCCGGAACCATCCACACATTCAGATCCACCGGACCGTCAATCCCGGCAATGCTTCCCTCATTACTGTACTGCCAGAATTCAAACCGGTACGGTGTCTGCGGCTGCTCTTCATAATCCGCATACCAGAACGGATACTCTGACAGCCTCGCCATGTCAAACACAAACGCCTCCCAGAGCATATTGCTGTATACCATGGCCTCATATCCGGCCTCCCGGATTCTCTCACAAAAACAGATTGTATTCTCCGTAATCTGACTGCCTGTCAGATCATCCGCGCGCGTCCGCACGCCCTCAATCTGTTCCGGATCGTACACGACGGGAAGCTGCAGCGCATACCCCGCAAGGTTGTCCAGGACAAACTCCGCCTCCCCGCGCGCCTCCTCCCGGCTCACCGCCTGGGAAAAAAAGTAAACCCCGACGTCCAGTCCCGCGGCCTGCGCGCCCTCGATATTCCGGAAAAACTGCGCGTCCGTATTCAGCGTCCCCTCCCCGTATCCACGGTATCCGATCCGCAGAAACGCAAAGTCGATGCCATCCGCTTTCACCGCCTGCCAGTCAATCTCCCCCTGATGGTAGGAGACATCCACACCGTACCGGCAGGTAAATCGCCCGTCTCCGGTATACGTAAGTCTGTTCCCGCTTCGCACAAAGGCATCTTTCCGGTAAGGATGCCGCGCGGCATCCGGCAGAATCCGCGCCTCGTATTCCTGCCCGTGCACATCCACAAAACGAAGCGTCTCCCCACCGGTCTCCCGCAGACCGTCATCCGCACGCTCTGTTCCCGGAATATCCTCCGGCGTCCTCCTCTCTGTCTCCGCCGGAAAGCCGGAATTCTCCTGCCCGGAAGCGCCAGCGGTCATCTCCGCCGGTACAATATCAGATATCTCCGTCCCCGGCGCATCTCCCTCCGCCGTCGCCATTCCGCGGCATCCCGTCAGAAAAAGCATACCCGCGGCAATGACAGCTCCACAGCCTCTTCCGCTCACATCTCCTTCTCCTCTCTGCCAGATCCCATACCCCCGGGAGGGTATCCTGCGGCCCGCATTGCCGGAGAGCATCCGGCCTGTGTTATAATTTAAAGCGGTATCCGACCCCCCAGATGGTCTCTATATACTGGGCTTTATTGGTCATTTCTATTTTTTCGCGGATTTTCTTGATATGAACCGTGACTGTGGCGATATCCCCTATGGATTCCATGTCCCAGATTTTCCGGAACAGCTCCTCCTTGGTAAACACATGATTCGGATTTTCCGCCAGGAAAGTCAGCAGGTCAAACTCCTTCGTCGTAAACTGCTTTTCCTCCCCGTTTATCCACACACGTCTGGCCGTCTTGTCAATCCGGATTCCACGTATCTCGACGATGTCATTTTCCGGCATATTACTGCCGATCAGCCGCTCATAGCGGGCCAGATGGGCTTTTACCCGGGCCACAAGTTCGCTTGGTGAAAAAGGCTTTGTGATATAGTCGTCCGCCCCCAGACCCAGACCGCGGATCTTGTCGATATCATCTTTCCTGGCTGACACCATCAGGACCGGCGTGTTTTTTTCCCCGCGTATCCTTCTGCAGATTTCAAAGCCATCGACCCCCGGAAGCATCAGATCCAGGATATACATGTCAAAATCCTCGGACAGGGCTCTCTTTAACCCCGTCATCCCGTTGTTTTCCGTCTCCACCTCAAATCCGCTCAGCTCCAGATAATCCTTTTCCAGCTCCGCGATTGCATCCTCATCCTCAATGATCAGCACTCTGCTCATTTGGCACCTCCTGATATTTGCGTATCACAAAATACATCACTGTTCCGATCGACTCCCTGCTGGTCGCCCAGATTTTGCCGCCGTGATCCTCGATAATCTTCTTCACAATCGAGAGACCGATTCCGCTGCCGCCCGTCGCGGAATTTCTCGAGGAGTCCGCGCGGTAGAACCTGTCAAACACATAAGGCAGATCCCTCGCCGCGATCCCCCGGCCGTTGTCCTCCAGCTCCACCTGAATAAAATCCCCGACGTCCTTGATCCGGATATTGATCAGTCCCCGCTGTTTATCCAGATATTTGACCGAATTGCCAATAATATTATTAATTACCCGCCTCAGCTGTTCCGGGTCCGCGATAATCTGCACCGTCTCATCCACATAATTAAAATAAGTCAGCCCGATATTCTTTTCCTCAAGATCCAGACCGATTTCCTCGACACAATCGCCAAAATAGTCTGCGACATTCAGCCGCGCGAAGTTATACGGAATGCGGTTCGTATCGATCTTGGCGTAGAGCGTGAGCTCATTAATCAGCGTGTCCATCTCATTCGCCTTGCTGTAAATCGTCCGGATGTAGCGCTCATGCTTTTCAGGCGTATCAGCCACGCCGTCTATCAGCCCTTCCGCGTAACCTTTGAGCGCAGTAATCGGCGTCTTGAGATCATGGGCGATATTGCTGATCAGCGTCCGATTCTCCTTCTCTACCGTCATTGTCTCCTCGATATTATCCTTCAGGCGCTGGCGCATCTCCTCAAAGCTTTTACACAGCTCCCCGATCTCGTCGCTGCTCTCCGCCTCGACCGTAAAGTCCAGATTGCCCTCTTTAATATTTAAAACAGCCGTCTGAAGCTTTTGGATCGGATTGATCAGGCTCGTGTAGATCCAGACCGTCAGCATGCAGGCCGTCAGCAGAAGAATCAGTATAACAGAAATCAGCACATCGGCGAGAAGCCGCTTCACCTCGGGAACCGTCTCCTCAAGAATCGTCACGATAAATGCGCTTCCCTCGGCCCCGTCCGGATACCGGAAATCAATCTGCTTGATCAGCGCCTGTTCCTTTCCATCCACATACATCCCGGAATTGGCGTCCGAGGCCTCGCCCCCGTATTCCGGCAGCCCGGTGAGCATGGTCACACCGGCGTCCTCCCCGATATACACAAGCTCCCTGTCCCTGCGCACAATCAGATAGGAGCTCTTCTCCCCGAGCTCTGCGTTGATTTTATCGAGATATTCCCTGTCCTGAAACTTTTCCGGCCGTACAGACGCCGTCTCCGAGAGCTCCTCGAATGATCCTTTTGTAAAACGGCTCAGAAGCTGCATGGGATTGGAAAAATAGCTGTAACTCCCGGACACACCATAGGTCTGCTCAATCGCCCGCAGCTGAAAATGCTGGATACTGCACAGCACGATCAGCGCCAGCAGAAGCGGGACAAAAATAATGATGCAGAATGATATAATAATCTTATTTTTGAACTTCATACGCGTTTCCTTCCCTGGAATTTATTATATCATGAAAGCGTATGATTCCCATTTATTTTATGTAAAATAATCTAAAATTTTTGTAAAGTGAGCCTCAAATACTGTCCCGTCTCAAAACAGCGCGCAGATTCCACCTGTTTCTCCGCGAACAGACGCATGCGCTCCCGTTCATCCTCCGGCTCCGCCTGCATCCGTTGGCAAATACCGCGCATTTCCCTGAATCTCCTCTTCTCCGAATCTCCTCTTGACAGATGTGCGTCCGTGTGCTATATTCATTATACCCCCTGGGGGTATCAGATGCATGAAAAAGGAAAAAACAGGAAACACTATAATCAAACCGGAAATATACCGGAAATACCGGGCAGAATGATTCGCCCACAGTATTTGAGAAACGGAGGAGACCATATGTCCTGCGATTGCAGCCAGCCTGAAATCAGGCGCAGACAGCGCGGCGCAAACGAACGGAAAGATCTGACCGACCGTCTGAGCCGCATCGAGGGACAGGTGCGCGGAATACGGGCAATGGTGGAGGAAGACCGGTACTGCGTGGACATTATGACACAGGTGTCCGCAGTCCGGGCCGCACTCAGCAGCTTTAACAAAGAGCTTCTGGCCCGCCATATCAGAACCTGCGTGTCGGAGGATATCCGGGACGGCAGGGAGGATGCGGTCGATGAATTGTGCGATCTGTTAAAAAAACTGATGAAATAAAAGAACATGGAGGTATATTATGAGGAAAGAGCGATACAATGTGACAGGAATGACCTGTTCCGCATGCTCCTCCCATGTGGAAAAATGCGTCTCAAAGCTGAGCGGTGTGGAGCATGTCAGCGTGAATCTGCTGACAAACAGCATGCAGGTCGAATACGAGGAAGGGCAGATGAGCGACGCGCAGATTATACAGGCAGTCGCGGACGCGGGATACGGAGCGTCAGTAAAGCGCGACGCAGGAAAACATACCGGAAGCGGTGCGGCTGACGAGAGGACAGCTGCACGCGGGGAAGACACCGTCTCCGCGCAGCAACAGCAGATCCTGAACATGAAAAAGCGGCTGGTTATTTCGGTCGTGTTTCTGATCCCACTGATGTACGTGTCGATGGGACATATGATTTTTGACAGCCTTGGGCTCCCCATGCCGCCGCTGAGCATGCGTCTTTTTAACGGAAATGAGAACGCCCTCACTTATGCGTTTACCCAGCTGCTTCTGCTTGTGCCCATTCTGGCTGCAAATCAGAAGTATTTCCGGAACGGTTTTAAAACACTGGCAAAAAAGAGTCCGAATATGGACAGTCTGATCGCCATCGGCGCAGGTGCCTCCATCGTTTACGGCATTTTTGCCATATACCGGATCGGTTACGGGCTTGGCCACGGAGATATCGCGCTGGTGGAACAGTACCGCCACGACCTGTATTTTGAATCGGCAGGCACGATTCTGACGCTGATCACTGTGGGAAAATATCTGGAAACACGGTCCAAAGGCAGGACCAGCGAAGCGATCACAAAGCTGATGAATCTTGCGCCGAAGACTGTCACTGTGGTGCGGGACGGAGTGGAGACAGTGCTGGACGTGGCCGATGTCATGGTCGGGGATATTTTCATCATAAAACCCGGAGAAGCCGTCGCGGTGGACGGCGTGATCACCGAGGGAAAATCTTCCTTTGACGAAGCTGCGATCACAGGGGAAAGCATCCCTGTTTTAAAACAGGAAGGAGATAAAATAGTATCCGCTTCCATCAACAAAGCCGGGCTGATCCGCGCCAGGGCGGTAAAAGTCGGGGAAGATACCACGATCGCACAGATTATCCGGCTTGTGGAGGAAGCTTCCTCGAGCAAGGCTCCGATCGCAAGGCTTGCGGATAAAACTGCAGGCATCTTTGTGCCGGCGGTGATCGGAATCGCGGCGGTCACATTTGCCGTATGGCTTCTGGCGGGAGCGGCATTTGAATTTGCGATGTCGGGCGCAATTGCAGTTCTGGTAATCTCCTGTCCCTGCGCTCTTGGACTGGCGACGCCGGTGGCAATTATGGTCGGAACCGGAAAAGGTGCAGAAAACGGGATTCTGATCAAATCCGGCGAGGCTCTGGAGACGGCGCACCTGATCGACACCGTCGTGCTGGATAAGACAGGAACCATCACGCAGGGAAAGCCTGTGGTGACAGAAACAGACTGTTTCGGCGGAATTTCCAGACAGGACCTTCTTCAGATCGCGGGAAGCCTGGAAAAAGGCAGCGAACATCCGCTGGCGGATGCCATTGTGCAGCACTGCGCTCAGGAACAGATCGCACTCTCGCCGGTGACTGATTTTACGGCGGTCTTTGGAAAAGGTGTTGAGGGAAAAATCGGCGGGGCTGTGTACTATGCTGGAAACGGGAAGCTGATGGAAGAAAAAAACATCCGGGTTTCCACGCAGGTTCAAAAGCGCATCAGGGATCTTGCAGAAGCGGGCCGGACGCCGCTGCTGTTTGCAAATGAAGAAACAATCATCGGACTGATCGGCGTCGCGGATGTTGTGAAACCGACCAGCCGGGAAGCCGTACAGAAATTCCGTGAATACGGAATCCACGTCATTATGCTGACAGGGGATAATGAAGTCACCGCACAGGCAATCCGGGATCAGGTCGGAATCGACGAAGTGATTGCCGGGGTGCTGCCGACACAGAAAGAAGAAAAAATCTCTGCGCTAAAAGCCTCCGGACACAGGGTTGCCATGGTCGGGGACGGCATCAACGACGCACCTGCGCTGGCCTCGGCGGACGTCGGCATTGCCATCGGCGCCGGAACCGATGTGGCGATCGAGAGCGCAGACATTGTACTGATGAAAAACGACCTGCTGGATGCCGTCGGCGCAGTCCGCCTGAGCAAAGCTGTCATCCGCAATATAAAAGAAAATCTGTTCTGGGCATTTTTCTACAATATCATAGGCATTCCGCTGGCGGCTGGCGTACTTTACCCGTCTCTGGGGATCCGCTTAAACCCGATGTTCGGGGCGGCCGCCATGAGCCTGAGCAGTATCTGTGTCGTCAGCAACGCACTGCGCCTGAAAGCCCTTAAGCTGGCCCACACCGGCGAAGAGGTCTGCGGAACGGGCGCGGAGGCCTGCAATTTATGTAATCTGGAAAGAAAGGAATCATTAGTCATGAAAAAAACAATCAGTATCAGTGGAATGATGTGTGGACACTGCACCGGGCGCGTGGAAAAAGCCCTGAGCGAACTCGCCGGGGTGTCGGAAGTGACCGTCAGCCTGGAGGCAGGAAACGCCGTCGTGACGGCGGAGGAAAGTGTGACTGACAGCCTGCTCACAAAAACCGTGACAGACGCGGGCTATGAAGTGACGGGTATTTCCTGAAACATTTTACCCGCAGGACATTTCATCGCAGGACATTTATCCCGGACGGCCGTATCACAGCCGTCCGGGAAGTGTCATCCCTATTCCGCCTCTCCTTCCGCCACAATCTCCTCGAGAACACGAATCAGATCCTGAATATTGTTCAGATGCACATTTCTGTCCAGAATGCATTTCTTTAAATCCACCGAAAGTGTATCAAATTTTTCCCGGATTTCGGGAGATACATAAGACGCCATATTATCACCAGACCTTTCTGAAAATAGTATAAATGAGACTGACCACACGGCTGTTTCGCAGCTGTTCCTTAGTATGCGCAGTCCGCTCCCGGTTCATACCCTCTGTAAAGCGGCGGCGCTCTGCTCCTTCCCGCCACATTAATTTCACGAACACACCTTTTACTTTAGCGCCGGATATGCTACAATAACCACGTCTCCCGGATATCAGACTTATCAAATGAAGAAAGGGTTTTTCGATGAAGAAAAAAGTAATTCCGTTTATCGCCGCAGGCGTACTGATCATTGTTGTGATTCTCTTTATGCTGCTTGGGAATCTGATTGAAAAATACACTCCCACCAAAGAACGGCAGGATCTCTCCGAATATTACGGACTCACTTCCGACGGGGAGGCCGCGATCATCTTAAATAACGAAGTGCTGGACTCCCGCGGCCGGCTGATCGACGGACACGTCTATCTGGATTACAACCTGGTTCACGACCGGTTAAACAGCCGGTTTTACTGGGATTCACGCGAAAACAAACTGCTCTATACGACATCCGGCGACCTGATTACCGTGGACGCTGAAAGCACCGGCTACTATGTGACAAAAGAAGCCCGTTCCATGGATCACATTATTGTGAAAACAGGCAGTGAGACCGCCTACATCGCAATTGATTTTGTAAAACAGTATTCCGACTTTTCCTATGAAATATTTGACAATCCAGACCGCATTGTAATGACAAACCAGTGGGGAGAATACTCCTCTGCCACCGTGAAAAAAAATACGGAAATCCGCTTTCAGGGCGGGATCAAAAGTCTGATTCTCGCCGACGCGCCAAAAGAGACGAAGCTCACCGTTCTCGCGCCGGATGAGACCTGGACAAAAGTGGCCACAGCCGACGGGATTATCGGATACATCCGCTCCAAAGCGCTGGGTGACGTCACAGCGGAAACCCTTGTCAGCGATTATGTGCCAGAAGAATTTACCCATATCCGCAAAGATTTTGCGATCAGCCTTGGCTGGCACCAGGTGACCAACCCTGAGGCCAACAACAGTATCAGCACGGTCCTCTCCGGCACCAAAGGGCTGAATGTGGTTTCCCCCACCTGGTTTTATCTGAACGACAACGAGGGCGGCATCGCTTCCCTGGCCAGCGCCGACTATGTAAATTACTGCCACCAGAACGGTGTGGAAGTCTGGGCGCTTGTGAGCAATCTGGAAAATAAAGACGTGGATACGACCGAAGTGCTGACGCACACTTCCAGGCGCGAGACCCTGGTCAACAACCTGATTTCCGCCGCCATACAGTACAATTTTGACGGAATCAATGTGGATTTTGAATCGCTGCTCCCTGAGGCAGGGGAATCCTACGTCCAGTTTATCCGGGAATTATCCCTGAAATGCAGAAAGAACGGCATCGTCCTCTCTGTTGACAACTATGTGCCGACCGACTACACTGCTTTCTACAACCGCGCAGAACAGGCTGTCTTTGCGGATTATATTATGATTATGGCTTATGATGAACATTATGCCGGTTCGGATATTGCCGGTTCAGTCTCCTCCATCGGTTTCGTCACGGAAGGTGTGGCCAACACCCTCAAAGAAGTCCCCGCGGAACAGATCATTCTGGGAATGCCGTTCTACACCCGCGTGTGGAGCGAAACGCCCGTTGGCGCCGACGGGACCGCGGCCCCCGCAGAGGGAGAGGCCGGGCAGGATACCGGAGACAGTTACACGCTCTTTCAGCTGAGCTCCTACGCTGCCGGCATGAACGAGATTCAGAACCTGATCAGCGCAAACGGCGCCGAGCCTGTCTGGTCCGCCGAGACAGGGCAGTATTACGTACAGTATGTAAACAACGGGGTCACCTGCAAAATCTGGGTGGAAGACGCCGCCTCTCTGGAAGAAAAGCTCAAAGTCCTTCAGGCAAACAATCTGGCCGGAGGCGCTTTCTGGAAGCTGGGTCTTGAAAACAGCGCCGTCTGGGACACGATTATCAAATATATCAATTAACAGTTTCTCTGTCTTATCTCTCCGGAGAATCTGCGTGAAAAGACGCATATTCTCCGGATTCAGGAATATCTTTATACGAACGAATGCCCTCGGAGTTTTTTATGAAAAAGAAAGTGGAACTGGCGATGGCGGTCTGTCTGATTCTGGCCGCTTTTGTGCTGGCAAGACATGGCGCCGTGCTGGTCTTAAGCGACGAGGCCTCCCCGAAAGAACCCTGTATTGTTATCGATGCCGGCCACGGAGGCAGCGATCCCGGCAAGGTCGGTGTCAACGATGCAAAAGAAAAAGACATCAATCTGGAACTGGCAAAACGTCTCAAAAAGCTGTTAAAAAAAGAAGGAATCTCCGTCGTCCTGACAAGAGATTCCGATGCCGGTCTGTATCCTGACAATGCCACGAACAAAAAAGCTGCCGACATGCAGGAGCGCTGCCGGATTATCACCGATGCCAGTCCGCTTTTTACAGTCAGCATCCATCAGAACAGCTATCCCTCCCCCGAGGTGAAAGGCGCACAGGTCTTTTACTATGAACAGTCAAAGCAGGGAAAAGCCCTGGCAGAAGCTATTCAGAGCAGCCTGATCGCGCAGGCCGATCCGGAGAATACCCGGACTGCCAAATCAAACAGCAGTTATTATCTGCTGAAAAAAACCCCGTCTCCGACAGTGATTGTGGAGTGCGGTTTCCTCAGCAGCCCCACGGAGGCCGCCCTGCTTCTCGATCCCGAATATCAGGATAAGCTTGCAAACGCTATCTGTGAGGGCATTCTTACTTATATGAAAGAGGAGCGCCTTCTGTAAAATGTCTCCTCCCCGGCCCCTCCGGCACAACTTTCCTCAGCAGCAGCCGGAAATGCCTGTTACAAAACCTTTACGCGGGGGAAAACCGGCACATTGCCCGTCTCCCCCCGCGTAAGCAGGACATCTCTTCCTACAGCACCCCGCGTGCCATCCGGATAAACCGCTCTCCGACCTGGTAAAGCAGAGCCGTCTGAACCGGAGCTTCCTCCTGTGTCTGCGGCGCGCTCTCCCCGGCATCCACGCCAAACATTCCCATCGAAAAATGATTCAGATCCAGATCCGGAATCTCCGCATAGTGAAGTGTCAGTTCCCCGATCTTTCCAAGATCGTCCGCAAGCGGACCTCCATTCTGTTCCAGAAGTTCCCTGGTCTCTTCACGGTCTGTGGCGATCAGACCGTTCACCTTATCCCGGTACAGTGAAAAAGTCGCCGCAATCTTTCCGCGCAGTTCACTTTCCATCATAATATCAACGGTTCCCTTTTTGTCCACACCGTTCACAATTTTCAGCGTCACATTCACCACACCGTCGCTCACCATCACCGGGATCGAATACTGCTCTTCCTTCGCCAGCATGCTGCTGACCGACAGCTGACTTGAAAGCATGCGCATTTCGCGGACATCCAGACTGGTCACCGGATCGCTCTCAATCATCGTCTTCATCACGTTTTCCGCGACATTTGCAAGCTTTTCCTGTGCCCTGCCCATTTCTTCCGGCGTTTTGACAGCTTCCCCGAATTCCTCAATCAGCTCCTCCCTGATCGCCGCAAGATCCTCCGTGCCGATTTCCTCTCCCGGCGCCTTCGGACCTGTTCCGAAAATCTTCCGGTACATCTGATTGCGGTTTTTCATCATGGCCTCCACTGCCAGCACATTGGCCGCGGTGTTCGGAATATCATACCTCTCGAGAACCCTGTAAATATCCTGCGATGCCCTCGCACTTTCCTCCAGCTCTGCGAGCTGTTCTTTCGCATACGCGTAGTCCAGACCCATTTCGTCGGTCTGCGCCTCCCCGAGCGCCTCTTTCAGCTGCTCAGGCGTCATATTTTCCCAGTCCGGAACCCTGCTGAGCACCATTCTGACTTTTTCCGGCGTCAGCACATCCATGATATCCTTCACACAGTTTGTGTGGTAGGATGCCCCGATCTGGTCAGTAATGGAGCCTTCCCGGTACCCCCCTGCCGCCGGTTCAAAAGAGCCGTCCACCGCATAATCCATCTTTCCGCTGCGGCGCTCCGAGCGCACAGCCGTGATCAGATTCCGCATTGTGATATCTGCTCCCCGGTTCATCACCGCCCCGACTGCGGCCCCGTCTGTCTGTTCCACCTGGTGAATCAGACGGTATATTCCGATATAGGTATTTCTCTCGTCCTCCGTGATGGCATCGCTCTTTTCCAGCTTCCAGAGATACTCCGCAAACCTCTGCGTATCCGCCCCGTCCGCCTCTCTGCGTATCTGCTCCGCCGCCGCGTTCAGGCTGGCGAAATCCATATCTAGCGGGTTGATCCCCCTCTTGATCAGCTGTGTCACAACTGCGGGCGTCATATTCCGGAACACACGCTGCACTTCCTCGTCAGCCTGCTTCATCTGTGCCACCGATTCTTCCGTGATCGCAAGTCCGTTATAGCCGAGAATCCGGACTGCCCTGCGGTTCGCCTCGCTGGCTTCCAGCCCGATATCTTTAAGAATCACATCCACATTCCGGAATGCCTTCTGGATCGAATCTCCCAGATCGACCCGCGGCGCAGTCATCAGAGTCTCATAGCGCTCGTTTGCGCGGTCGAAATTCTCTTTTAATGCGGTTCCGGCCCTGTGAATCGCGTTGATCGTGCCGGTCTCCTCCTCAAGCCCGAGGACACAGGCGGGCACATATCTGATCTCCGATACTTTCTCCGTCGTCTCGCGGAAAATTGCGGTATTTTCCTCGTCCGATTCCACTCCCTGCGCCCTCAGCAGATTCTCATAGTAGGAATCCTCGCTGGCGCGCAGCTTCTCCACAAGCTTCACGATCGGCTCCGTGTCGATCAGGACACCGCGCTTAAGCAGCCGGTAATTCGCCTCCACCGTCATCGCAAGACGAATCTCCTCCAGCTGCCGCCCTTCGCTCAATGCAATCTCGATATGGGAATCCAGCTGTCTCTGAATCTCCTTTTTCCGTGCCCTGGCGCACTGCAGCTGCTTTGTCACCTGTCTGATATATTCCTGCTTCGTCATCTTCTCATCCCTTCCGCTTTGGTTCTGGCCCTTTCCACGCCTCCGGTATTCTGTCCGGTTTCAGTTGCCTTCTTCCTTTTCATACTTACTCTGTATCGCCAGCAGATACACTGCCATGGCAGCTATGCTCTCTGCCAGAACCCCCAAAACCGAAATGATAATCCACATGGAATTATGTTCCCAAAGAAGGGGAATTCCCAGAAGCATGAATACGATGCCGTATACAATCCATAATTTCCCCACTGCACGGTTATATCCCTTTTTGTCTTTCATGGGGACCGTTTTTATATTGGCCCAGAACCCTACCGCCTTTTTTGAAACAAACGCCGCCAGGCCCAGCACAAAAAACAAGCCGCCTCCAGCCATCCACAGCGCAAATCCCCATAATCTTCCCTCTGTCATATCCAGCACCTCCTGCAATATCCCGTTCCACACCTGCTTTACGGTTCCTATCCACCCGCCCGGGGCATTTCCCAATCAACCTTCCTTCACTCTCCGGACCCGGTCCACAGCCCTCCAACGGCCTCACTTCAGGATCCCATCCACGGTTCCCGAAAATATATTCCACAGTTCCTTCAGGCCCCCCAGCGTCTCCTCCCCCTCTTTTGACAACCGGTAATATTTCTTGGAAACCTCTTTCCCCTTCGGCTCACTCCATCTGCTTATCACCAGGCCGTCATCTTCCATACGGTAAAGAAGAGGATACAAAGTTCCTTCCCTGAGATGAAACATGCCGTCACTTTTCTCCTTCAGTTCACAGATCAGCTGATAACCGTACTTTTCCTTTTCCGTGAGAAGCCGGAGTACCAGCATCTCCAGAACTCCCTTTTTCATCTGCTGCTCATACTTTTGCTTCAATCTCCTACCGCCTTTTCTTTTCAGCATCACATTTTTCAGGAAAACCACTTTCGTTCCATAACCATTTTATATACTTAGTATTGCTAAGTACATAGTAAGTCATTGATGATATTATGTCAAGTAACTTTTTCATTTTCTTCCCCGGCACATCCCTTCCACCCCCGGCTCCTTTTGAAAAATACCCGAAAGCAATATATGGCCGGCAGAAGAAATCCGATTTACAAAAAAACACCTCTGTGTTATCCTAGACAAGTACCCTCGGCAGACAATTGGGCACACGCTCCAGGTGCCGTCTGTGGGCAACAAT
>OFFW01001657.1_pt1 | contig 13240 bp, 13 predicted proteins | sample 1521501 | NCBI WGS metagenome assembly OFFW01 (sample SAMEA3504107, study PRJEB24116) | mouse gut metagenome | biome: mouse gut; feature: mouse-associated habitat; material: faeces | place: Denmark | collected 2011
GGGCGGCGGTTTTTGCCGATCCTGTTGGGGGATAGGGCGGGCTCACCGGCGCTCTGCTGGCTCATTCGGAGTCCGCATCCTGCCTGGTGTGCCGGAGGTGGAGATAGACGGTGTTTTTGCTGATCTTCAGGAGCTGCGCGGTCTTTATGACCGAATCCTTAAAGTTGAAAACCCCTCTTTTCTCCAGCCGGTGGATGATCTCCTTGTTTTTGTTGGAAAGAAGGATGGAGGAATCCATCATGACCTCGTCCCGGATCTGCACCACCAGGTGCTCCACCAGCTCGACGCTGTTGGAGGAGAATTTTTCCTCCTGCACCGGAATCGCCGGTTCTTCCTCCTGGCGGGAGGGGAGCGGCCGCTCGTCAAAGAGAAGATCCTTCACAAACTTCCCAATGGGGGTGTTCAGGTAAAAATTGATGCACAAAAGGCCGATGATCCGGTGATTCTCTCCCCGCACAAGGATGGTGGTGGACCGCAGCGGTTCACCGCTTTTGTTTTTTACAAAATAAGTAATGCCCTTGCCCTCGCTGTTCTGGTTTTCAATCTTTTCCAGCATGGAAAGAGCCAGGTCGGTGATGGGCGCCCCCTCCTCCCGGCCGGTGTGGAAACCGTTGATCACCTTGATTGCGGAGTGGTTGCAGTCTTCCAGGGAGTGCAGGACAATCTCATAGCCATCCCCCAAATACTGGGAGAGACCGTCCAGCATATCGCAGTAGGACTGCAGGATTTGGCGGTCTACCATGGTAAGCACAATGTCAATATCGGTTCGGTTGTTCATGGATTACCCCCTTAAATTTAGTTCAGTGACAATAGTATAGTACATTTCAGCAGAAAAGCAATTTGTAATTTTGCAGGAAAAAATGAATTTGAACAAGAAAAAATCTACGTATTCACCAAAAAAGAGCCAAAAACTTTGTAAGATAAATAAAATAAATTTTATTTACAATAAAATAGTAACGTGCTATAATAGGCGTAGAAACCTGATAATACTAAAAAATACTTTAAATTTCCAACAAACCGGTTTCGGGGGCAATGGCTTTCCACCGGCAGACAAGAGATGAAAAAGGGGAATCATATCGAGGGAGATGTGTGTCTTATGGAGCAGGGAAAACCGGAGCAGCAGTATAAACCCGCCATCGGGTGGGAGGTTGCGGTGTTTCTTGTGGGATTTTTGGGCTTCTTTTATCTTTTTGCCCGCCAGATGGGGCTGGCAAATACCCTGAATACCATTATGAACACAGCCTACGACCTCTTGCTGAACACGGTGTTTTATATTATGGCGGTATGCGTTGTGATGGGGGCTTTTTCGGCGCTGTTTGATGAATTTGGCCTGGTCACCCTTCTGAACAAACTGCTGGAACCGCTGATGTATCCGGTTTGGGGACTTCCCGGCGCGGCTTCGCTGGGGATCGTAACCACCTTCTTTTCCGATAATCCGGCGATTCTGGCCCTGGCGGATAACACGTACTTTCGCCATTTCTTCAAAAAATATCAGTTTCCCGCCCTGGTGAACCTGGGCACCGCCTTTGGGATGGGACTCATTGTCTGTACCTTTATGCTGAGCCAACCGGCAGCAAAGGGGGAATCCTATGGTACTGCGGTGGCAGTGGGGCTGCTGGGAGCGGTGGTGGGAAGCGTTGTAAGCGGCCGCCTGATGCTCCGCTTTACAAAGCGGGCCTATGGCCTGGAAGCGGAGATGATAAGCGATGGGATGCAGGATAACCTTTCCCGGCAGAACGATAGGACCATGCGCCCGGTGCGCTCCGGGTCGGTGGGGGCGCGGCTGATGGACGCGGTCCTGACCGGGGGAGCGGGCGGGGTGAAGATGGGCCTGGGGATCGTTCCGGGGGTGCTGACCATCTGTACCTTTGTGATGATGCTCACCAATGGTCCGGGGGCGGAAGGGTACACCGGCGCCGCTTATGAGGGGATACGCCTCCTGCCCATGGCAGCGGAGCGGCTGAATTTTTTGCTACAGCCCCTGTTCGGGTTTTCCTCGCCGGAATGTGTCAGCGTTCCCATCACGGCGATGGGGGCGGCAGGCGCGGCCATCGGCCTGGTGCCCGGTCTCTTGTCCTCCGGCCTGGCGGACGCCGGGGATGTTGCGGTTTTTACCGCAATGTGTATGTGCTGGAGCGGCTACAGGAGTATGTGGGGCTGCCGGAGAGGTTCTTTCGGGAGTGCAGGGGGCATTGTGCTAGTACGGTGAGGTATATGGTGAAGGGGGAAGGGAAGTTGGTTTATCATAAGGGGTGGGGGGTTTATGGGCCTTGCCTGAAGGGTGGACAGGAGTGAACAGGCATTATAGCTGTAAAGACAAACTGAGTAGCTATCTTTTAAAAAGAAAATGAGAGAGACAGATTATGAAGAGAATATTGCACATAGCTAAATACTATTATCCTTTTCGAGGTGGGACGGAGCAGATAGCGCAAGATTGTGTGAGTTCGCTTACTGAATATGAACAAAAAGTTTTCTGCTTCAACCATGAAGCTGGTAGTTTGAAAGACGAAGTAGAAGGTATTGATATTATACGATGTGAATGTTTTGCAAAAATATCTTCACAGTCGCTTTCGGTTTCTTATGGAATAAAATTAAAAAAACAAATAAAAACATTTAAGCCTGATATTGTGATATTCCACTATCCAAATCCTTTTGCAGCACATTATCTACTGAAATATATATCTGATGAAACGAAACTGATAATCTACTGGCATCTTGACATAGTTAAGCAAACGATATTGCGAAAAATGTTTTGGATACAAAATATGCGGCTGATTAAAAGGGCTAATAAGATTATTGCAACCTCTCCAAACTATATCCATGGTAGCTATTGGATGAACAAAGCTTCTGAGAAATGTGTCGTCATTCCTAATTGTATCAATGAAAAAAGACTTGAGGCAACTGCAGAAAGCAAACAGATTGAGGTAAAAATTAGAGAAGAGAACAAAAGCAAGGTAATCTGTTTGGCCGTAGGAAGGCATACGAAATATAAAGGATTTGCTTATCTGATTCAGGCAAGCAAATACTTAGATGACAGATTTAGGATTTTTATTGCTGGTGAAGGAGAGCTTACTGAGGAACTGAAACGGGAAGCGGTAGGGGATAATAAAATTAAGTTTCTTGGGCTAATTAGCGATAATGAACTTAGGGCATATTTGTCTGCGATGGATATCTTTTGTTTTCCATCGATTACAAAAAATGAAGCGTTTGGCTTGGCTCTAGCTGAAGGTATGTATTATGGGAAACCCGCGGTTACCTTTACTGTTAAGGGCAGTGGAATTAATTATGTAAGTTTAAATGGTAGAACTGGCATTGAAGTTCCGAACTGCGATGTTAAGGCATATGCAGATGCAATGAAGGAATTGGCTAATGATAAGGAATTAAGAGATGAATATGGTCGGAATGGGAGGAACAGAGTCATTGAAAACTTCTTAGACGAACAATTTGTGGAAAACATTAGAAAGGAAGTACATAAATTGTAAAGGTATAAGTTATGATTAACGGAAAAGTAATCGCTATAGATGCTAGGATGATTGAAATGTCAGGAATAGGAACATATATCCAACATTTGATGGGAGAAGGGATTTATGATATTGCATTAGGGAGAGAGGAGGAAATAAGAAAGTACGACAAAACTGTAAAAGTGATTCTGTATGATACCGCAATTTATGGTTTAGAAGAACAAGTATGCTTTCCTAATAAAGAAATAAGAAAAGCAGGGATAGATTTAATTCATTTTCCGCATTACAATGTTCCAGCTAGTTATAAGGGAAAATTTATAGTTACGGTTCATGATTTGACGCATATAGTTTATCCAGAATTTTTGGGAAATAAATTAAAATATTATTATGCAAAATATTTGTTAAGACATGCAATAGAGAAATCAGAACATATTTTTACGGTGTCAAATAATTCAAAAAAGGATATTGAAAAGATATTTAGACTATCTGTAGAAAAGATTTCCATTACATATAATGCAGTAGACGCTGACTTTTGTGTAAAATCTTGGCAGGAAGTAGAATATCTGTATGGTAAGTACAGTATACCGAAAAATAAAGTTGTATTGCTTTATGTGGGAAATCTAAAACCACATAAGAATTTGTCAAGACTTCTGTGTTCTTTAAGGAGAATGAGCGATAGGGAAAATTATTGTCTACTACTTGTTGGAAAAGCTTTTTCAAGTATATCTCTAAAGGACGAGGAGGCTAGACTGGGGATTGAGAGACTGGTTGTACATACAGGCATGGTCAGCAAAGAGGAGCTTATTGATTTATATAATCTGGCTGATATTTTCGTATTTCCTTCGCTATATGAAGGTTTTGGGATACCGCCATTAGAATCTATGGCTTGTGGAACGCCAGTGATAGCTTCAGATTGTTCTTCAGTGCCAGAGATTGTGGGAGATGCGGCATTGCTTTTCGACCCTCTGGATGAGGATTCCATAATAATGGCAATCCATAGGGCAGAGAATCATGAAGTGGCACAGGATTTAATAAAAAAAGGACTAATAAGAAAAAATTGTTTTAAGTGGAATGAAACAGTTAGAGCGGTTCGGGAAGGAATTCGAAACGTAATATGAAAAGAAATGTAGTTTTTTTTATTCAGAATTTTTCGAGGACTGGGGGAAGTGAAAGAGCCGTATCGTTGATTGCGAATTATCTGGCAGAAAAACAGTATAATATATCAATATTGAGTATCTGTGGAAATAATACATGTTATTTTAAAGTCAATAAAAACATTCAAATTTATACATTGATTGAAAAGAATCAGGTTGATAATAGACGTGAATTTCTGGATATCTATTTTCGATTAATACATTTCTATAAAGTGCATTCATTTGATGTTTGTATTGATGTATTTGCCAGTTTAAGCATCTATACCAACTTAATAAAAAGATATTTTAAAATGAAGAATGTTACATGGGAACATTATAATTACTTCAACAATATGGGATTTAACAAAATAGGAAGATGGTTTGCAATAAAGTTTTCTGATAGAATTGTTACCTTGACTGAAACCGACAGAGACAACTACTTAAATAATAACAAAAATTTAGAGGCAGAAAAAATCATACATATATATAATCCTTCTCCGTTTCAAAATGCTGGTGTCAATGTAAAGGAAAAATTGGTAATTGCAGTAGGACGTCTTGAAAAGCTAAAGGGGTTCGACCAGCTACTAGATATATGGGGTAGATTAGCTCCGTTATATCCAGAATGGAAGCTACAGATAATTGGGGAGGGAGAAGAATGGAATAGCCTACAGACTATTATTGATGAGAAAGCAATGACCAATGCAGAACTTTTAGGAAAAAGAAGTAATATGAAAGATTTTTACCAAAAGGCAGCAATATTGGTTTCTACTTCAGAACGGGAAGGGCTTCCTATGACTATGATAGAGGCACAGTCTTTTGGTGTACCAATCGTATCTTTTGATTATGAAACGGGACCTAAAGATATCATTACACCTGGAGTTGATGGTATTATTATTGCTCAGGGTGATGATAGAAATAGAAGAATGGCTCAGGAATTGATGTATTTATTTGAAAGGTCTGAGTTATTGAAGAAGATGGGAAATCAGGCTTATATAAGCAGTAAGCGTTTTGAAATCAAAAATATAGGATGCAAATGGAATGTGGTCATAGATGGTTTGATTGGAGAGAGATAAGGAATGCTTTATGTACTTATGTTTGGAATATCCTCTTTTTTGTTCTATATAGGTGACAAAACTAAAGAAAGAGGACGAATATTGTTTCATTTTTGGGGAGTGCTGCTACCAGTATTGATGGCAGCACTAAGAGATGAAAGAGTAGGAAATGATATTTTAGGATATGTGAAGCCAATGTTCTTACAGGCTGAAAAGTCTGGCAGTTTGACTGATTATTTTATCGGCTTAGCTTCTGGGCTGAACACAAGGGACTTGGAACTTGGCTTTTCAATAGTTGGATACATAGCAACAAAGATTACAGGTAGCCTGCAGGGAGTATTTGGCATATATGAGGCCATAATGATTATCCCAATTTATTTGGCCATTAAGAAATATAATGAAAATATAACTGTAAAATATAATGTACCACAGATTAAGATGTGGATAGGAATGTTTTGCTACTATACATTGTTTTATAATATGTCACTGACGATGGTAAGACAGTCATTGGCATGTAGTCTTCTGGTATATTGTGTGATATGTTTTATGTCAGGATATAGGATAAGGGCGTTTTTGATATTGGTAGCTGCTATATCATTTCATTCAACTGCAGCGGTAGGTATTGTAATTATTCTGCTTTTTTGGTGTATTGAGTCTGAATGGAAACATATTAGAAGATTAATTATTCCATTGGGGATTCTTTTTGCGGTAGTAGGAGGACAGATGTATTGGATTGTAATGAATCTGCTTAGTAAAATAATGCCGGTTCCAGCAAGGTACCTTACTTTTGAATATATGTGGAAGCAAGGACATGGATTGAATATAGCATTTGTTTATTTGATTTTTTGCGCATTTGTTTGTGTGTGGGATGTTCAGTTTAGAAACACCGCAAATAATAAGTTCCTTATTTTTGAAAAATATGTAGTTTGGTGTGCTATATTTCTGACTCCAATGAGTATTGCGGCTGCAAACGTGAGCAGAGTATTGTATTATTTCTTTTATTTTTTTGTATTCATTATTCCATTGGCAGCAGATAGAAACACACGTTTTAGAATCAATAATAGAACATGGATACCGGTTCTGATTTGTATAGTTTATTGGCTGGGCACAGTGCTGTTTAATGATTATACAGGGACAGTCAATTATATCTTGGCATAAGGAGAAGGAAAAATGGCGGTTCCTAAGATAATTCATTACTGCTGGTTTGGGGGAGCACCATTACCTGATTCAGCTATAAGATGTATTGCTTCATGGAATGAATATTGTCCAGGCTATGAGATTAAAGAGTGGAATGAAAGTAATTTTGATATAAAAGTTTGCCCATATGTGAAACAAGCATATGAGGCAAAAAAGTGGGCGTTCGTATCAGATTATGCAAGATTTTGGATATTATATCACTATGGTGGTATATATTTTGATACGGATGTAGAAATGGTCCAAAAAACAGATGACAGAATAATGGATAGCTGTTTTATGGGGAAAGAAGCGGCTTCTCGTAAATATCATAATATGTCGATAGATTTATTGGTTAATACAGGATTAGGGCTATCAGCCAATCCACATATGGACATTTTAAAAGAAATTATGGAACATTATGAAAGAACGAACTTTATTAGCGAAGATGGTGCATTAAATCTTACGACCGTAGTAGAAAGAGTCAGTATGGTACTTATGCGCTATGGGTATAAGGGGAATCATGAGATAGAAAGAATAAAAGGAATGACTATCTATCCGCCAGAGTATTTTTGCCCATTAAATCCAGATACTGGTAAGTTGAAAGTAACAGCTAATACTATTTCGGTTCATCATTATTCAGATTCCTGGCATAGCAGTATGGAAAGAAAAGCTATTCTATTGAGCAGAAAATTTGAAGATAAGGGAATGTATATGTACAGAATTGGAAGGCTTGTAACTTTACCTATACGAATTATGGCTAAGATAGAAAGATTGGGGATTAGGGGAACATTAGAATTTATTAAGAGGCGATAGTTGTGGGGCTATACTCAAAGCATGGTAAAGAAATAGTTAATGAAACGACTATTCCTAAGTATAACGTATAGGGGGCTTAAGTGAACCGATATAAGTATTTATTAAAAAATATTGGGATTTTGACGCTAAGCAGTTTTGCGACTAAACTGATTGGAGTGTTCCTCATACCATTGTATACAAATATCCTGACGACCACGGAATATGGGACATACGATTTGTTTAATGCAACGATTGGAGTGATGCTCCCGATATTGACACTGAATATTCAGGATTCCGTGATGCGCTTTTCATTAGAAAGCAAATTTGATAGAAGGGCAATAGTATCGATAGGTACAAAATACTTAATCTTCTCAAACCTTATCGTCATCTTCATTCTCATTGTGAACGCTGTGTTCGGATTTAGCGCAATGGCCAGACGATATGCTGTGTTTTTCTTTCTGATGTTCCTGTCTCAGTCGCTGTCCGGGGTGGTGACTGCATATGTTCGTGGCATCGATAGAATTGTGGATTTGTCGGTATCCAGTATAATCGCATCCTTGGTTACGATAGGCCTTAACATTGGCTTTCTTGCAGGGTGCAAATGGGGACTGGCAGGCTACTTCTTAGCAAATATCCTAGGGCCTCTGGTGCAATGCCTGTATCTGATTATCAGAGCGGATATTATACATAATGCCAGCTTGAAAGAGTGTTTTTTGGATGAGAAAAGGGAGATGCTGGATTATTGCAGACCGCTGATTGCGAACAGTATTGCATGGTGGATAAATAGTACCTCTGACCGCTATGCCGTTATTTTTTTCTGTGGGCTGGCGGAAAATGGAATTTATTCAATGGCTTCTAAGATTCCATCAATCTTAAATATCCTTCAGTCTGTCTTTAGCCAAGCATGGACGCTTTCGGCGGTTCACGATTTTGACTCGGAAGATAAGAGTGGATTTTTCTCCAACACTTATAGAGTCTATAATTGCATGCTGGTCATCACTTGCTCATTAATCATAGTGGCGGATAAGATATTGGCAAAATTCCTTTATGCAAAAGATTTCTATATAGCATGGAAGTATGTACCCTGGCTGACGATAGCGATTGTGTTTGGTGCTCTGTCCGGTTATATAGGAGGACTTTTTTCGGCTGTGAAGAATGCAAAGTTTTTCGCCAAATCTAGCATCATAGGTGCAGTGTCTAATATTGTTTTGAACTTGTTCCTGACCCCATTCCTGGGAGTGTTAGGGGCATCTGTTGCTACAACTGTATGCTATTTAGAGGTATGGGGCCTACGCTACTGGCATTCTAAACGCCTTATTAAGATGAAGATAAATCTACTTCGGGATGTGGTGTCCTATAGCCTTTTGGTAACACAGGCGGTTGTGCTACTGGTGGTATCAAATGAATTAATGTTGTATAGCATAGAGTTGGCTATTTTCATGTTGATTGTGCTTTTGTATGGAGAGGATATTCTAAAGCTTATGAACAAGGGGAAAGAAGCAACATTGGGAAAGTTCGGGGGGTATAGGGAATGAAGATAGGAATCATCACATGGTTTACTGGTCCGAACCTTGGCACAAGTCTACAGGCAATAGCATTGCAAAGGTATCTGAGAAATGCGGGATATGAGGTTGAAGTTATAAACTATGAAGTTGTCTCAGCTAAAAGGAAGAGCATCAGATTGCTCTGGCAGAAGGTTCTTAGTCAGCCGCAAAAGTATGCTATGACATATGCACAGTGGAAATATGGACATATGATAACTCGCAGGAACCGAAAGATTGCAGATGCCGTTACAAAGAACTGTATCCTGACAGATAGGGTTCATGATGAAGCAGAGCTGATTAAAGTCTGTAATTCATTTGACATTCTAGTTTGTGGGAGTGACCAAATCTGGAATCCGAATTGGTACCACAGATTTTATTTTGCTGATTATGATGAAATACAGACACGAAAAATTTCTTATGCCCCAAGCTTGGGAGTAAATGCGATTCCTGATGAGCTGAAGGCAGAGATTGAACGAAGCATAAAAAAGTTTGATGCTGTATCGGTTCGAGAAGAAAAAGGAGCGGAGATGTTGGAACCATATGTAGGGAGTAGGCCTGTGGTGGTTGTGGATCCCACGTTTCTGCTGACGACAGCAGACTGGGGAAATTTATTCCCAGGTAAGTATAAAAAAATTTATACTGGTGGCTATGTGCTTAGCATGTTTCTGACGGATAAAAAAGAACATTGGGCAGCCGCAAATAGCTTCGCAAGAAAAAAGGGATTGCGACATGTCGTTATTCCATACAGTGGATTTTCTTATTTGCAAAAAGGAGAAATATGCGCAGATAGTGGGCCGGAAGAGTTTTTGGAATTGATACGGGGTGCATGTTATGTGCTGACGGATTCATTTCATGTTACAGTCTTCTCTATAATATATCGAAAACAATTTTACACTTTCCGACGTTTTCGGGAGAATAGATTTATTTCACAAAACACAAGAATTAGCAATCTTCTGAAGATGGCGGATATGGAAGGACGGCTTGTGCCATATGGGAGCAATAGCATTTTTGAATACAGTGATATTGAGTATGGCCAACATGAAGAAAAAATACGAGTGGAAATTCAGAAGAGCAAAGATTTTCTGAAAAAAGCAATAGAGGGAGAAATCACGATATGAAGAGATAGGCAACGATGTCACTATTGGGGCAGGGAGTGTCATCACGAGAGATGTACCAGATAATGCAACTGTAGTGGGAAATTACGCCAAAGTAATTAACTATGATAATCCTGGAAGATATATAAACAATCGATGGAGTGTTGATGACCGATGAAGAGACTTAATGAAGCAGTAAAAAAACTGGTGTCTGTAATTGTGCCAATCTATAATGTGGAGCGTTTTATTGAGCGCTGCGTACAGTCAATCAGTGGTCAGGATTATGAGAATGTGGAAATCATTTTGGTGAATGATGGGAGTTCCGATTGTAGTGGGGAAATTATTGATTCCTTACAAATGACGGATAAACGCATTTGGGTGATTCATCAAAGAAATGCAGGTGTATCTGTAGCAAGAAATGTAGGACTGAAATATGCACAAGGCGAATATGTGGTATTTGTTGATGGAGATGATTACATTGAAAAAAATTATGTTTCATATTTCGTAAAGTTGATTGAAACTACGGATACTGATGTTGCATTATCTTATCAGGTGCTCCATGATGATGAAGAACCAGCATGCCAACCAGAGGACTTTAGCACAGTAAGCTCAACAGAAGCTATGGTGCAGCTCTATTTGAATAAAACTGGAGTTGCTGTCTGGAATAAGATATATAGAAGGGCGCTCCTGGAAGACCACAAAATCCGTTTTAATGAGGATTACTGGTTTGCTGAGGGCATGACATTTAATATTGCCTGCTTTGCGGCAACCGAACAAGTTGGTACTGCGAATTTTAGGGTTTATCACCAAGTGACAAACAGGAATAGTGCTGTGAGAAAATTTAACCTGGAAAGCTGGCATTGTGGCAAAAGGGCAATGGAATATCAGAAAACTCTTTGGAAGACATTTGATAAAAGGGTACTGGACGCCTGGAACTATCATTATAGGGAATATAATTTCAACATACTGAAGGGCTTATACCAAGCGGATCTACGGAAGGAGCACGCTGGCGAGATAAAGAACTGTGTAAATGGACTGAAAAGGAAGATTTTGTACCCATGGCGGGTAGATATTGGAAAAAGGGCAAAACTTAAGAGCCTGTTGGTGGCTGCTTTTCCGATTCAGATGGCAAAACGCGATATTGTGAAAGAGCAAAGGACATATTTTGCATTGAGGCGTAAAAACGGAGTGAATCAGCTTGTAATACAGCTCGCAAAGCTGGGAATAGGTGCAGGCTGGCATCCAATTTTGCTTAATGGGAAAGCAAAAGGGCCACAAGGATATTTTGATTTGGGACAGAAGCTTTTGATATTTGGAGAATGGAACCAGGTAACAGATTGTTCGCAACAAATTCGCCAAAAGGATAAGGAGAACATTATTGTGGTAGCTGTCAGATTTACAGAATCAGCATTAAAAACGAAATTCGATTTCGGGGGGGTAAAGCCTTCCCCGCCATTTCAGATAGGCTGCTTGAACTGAAGCAGATTAATCCACAGGATTATGCAAGCTATTGTGGAGGCGAAAAATCAATGGATATTGAAATCATAGAGCCAGAGGATATTCCAGATGTGGAGGATGTACCTGTCATTTTGGTGAATACAGAGAAAGGGGAAATCTTCCTTAGGAATCTGGACTGCGTCAGCCTTCGTCCATTCTTGACAGGACAAGACAGCCTTGGGTCTGGCTCTGTAGATTGCAGGTATCCTCAATATTATACAATAACCTGGGGAAAACGATGAAGAGACTGGGATTATGGCCTAGAAAATGAACCTTTTCTGACGGTATGTAGAAAAGTGGGGATTGGCTGCTTGGCCAGGTCTGTCTGCTTTGCATTTCCAGGGATTGTAAATGTCAGGAGGAATGCGAAGTGGAAAAAGTATCAGCAATTGTAGCAATTTATAAGTCAGAGAAATTTCTGCCGAAACTTATCGAATCGCTGATAAACCAGACATGGCAGAATTTGGAGATATTGCTGGTGGATGATGGCTCGCCAGACGATAGCGGTGCTGTATGTGACAAATATGCAGCGCAGGACAGACGGATACATGTAATCCATAAGCCAAACGGTGGCGCATGCGAGGCGCGCAATGTTGGCATGGCTCAGGCAACGGGAGAATATATCCTGATTATCGATGGCGATGACTGGCTTGAGTTGGATTATGTGGATTACCTGATGAACTTAGTGCACGAGACCGGGGCGGAAATGGCAATGACGGACCGTGTATTTACGACAAGGAATCGTATCCAGGTGGAGCGGGATAGTGTTGAAATATGGACGCCGGAAGACGCTTTTTGTGGAATCATCTATCCTAGAATTCCTGTTGGGCCATGGAATAAGATTTATAAAACTGATTTGTTGCAAAAACATAATATCACGTTTTCGAGACCATGGTCTGGTGAGGGATTGTACTTTTCTGCCATGGCAGCACAGCATGCAAATTATGTGGCCCTAGGGCACCGGAAAATATATAATTACCGCTTGAATAATATGAATAGCGGATTGACGAATTACAATATTGTAATGGGAACAAATGCGTTGTTGAACATCCGATACATTGAAGAAGCGAGAGTAATTAAGACAAAGCGGACACAATACGCAGTAGACTGGCATATTTGGAAGAACTATGGATATGTCCTTTTTCTAGTTATTGCTACGGATTCCATTGCTGAGAATAAAGCTCTTTACGCTGATTGCAAGAAGAACATGAGGTCAAGACTTGCCTCAGTTCTGATTCATTCTGAATTGGAATTAAAGTCTAAGCTGAAGATGCTCATACAGGGATTATTTCCTACATGGTGGGCAAAATGGGATTTAGAAAGGCAAAAGAGAGCGCTTAGAGCGGACAAAATGGAGTGATGGAGGATAATTTTTGCGTATTTGGATATGTTTCGAGGTGGTGGTACGCTGGCCCTGTTGTGGAGGACTATGTTACAATACCTAAGTGAAGTATCATATTCAGGGCAGAAAGAAAGAACAGCTTTCTACAA
>OFFW01001658.1_pt1 | contig 13236 bp, 10 predicted proteins | sample 1521501 | NCBI WGS metagenome assembly OFFW01 (sample SAMEA3504107, study PRJEB24116) | mouse gut metagenome | biome: mouse gut; feature: mouse-associated habitat; material: faeces | place: Denmark | collected 2011
TGATTCCCACCAGCACGTCGAACACATCCAGACGCATGTCCCGGATGATCTCCGCCCGCTCCAGCGTGTCGATATCAGAATGCAGGTACTTCACACGAATTCCTACATCGCTCATATAAGCTGTCAGGTCTTCCGCCATCCGCTTGGTCAGCGTCGTCACCAGAATCTTATGATGGCTTGCCACTTCCTTGTTGACCTCAGAGATCAGATCATCGATCTGTCCTTCCACCGGCCGCACATCCACTTCCGGATCCAGCAGGCCGGTAGGCCGGATGATCTGCTCCGTGCGGAACAGTTCATGGGTCGCCTCATAATCCGAGGGCGTTGCAGACACAAACAGCATCTGATCGATGTGCTGCTCAAACTCGCCGAAGTTCAGCGGCCTGTTGTCCAGCGCCGAAGGCAGCCGGAATCCGTAGTCCACCAGTGTATTCTTCCGCGATCTGTCTCCCGCGTACATTCCCCGGATCTGAGGAATCGTCATATGGGACTCGTCTATAATAATAAGGAAGTCATCCTTAAAGTAATCCATCAGGGTAAAAGGCGGCTCACCTTCCGCCATGCCGTTGAGGTGGCGGGAATAGTTCTCAATACCGGAGCAGAACCCGGTCTCCCGCAGCATCTCGATATCAAAATTCGTCCGCTCAGAGATGCGCTGCGCCTCCAGAAGCTTGTCCTCTCCCTTAAAATATTTCACCCGCTCCGTCAGTTCCTTCTCAATCTCTACGCAGGCAACATTAATCTTCTCCTGCGGTACGACATAGTGAGATGCCGGATAGATCATCACATGCTCCAACGTGGCATGTACCTGTCCCGTCAGCGGATCCGTCTGCGCGATCCGGTCTATCTCATCCCCGAAAAACTCAATACGGATCAGATGCTCGCCGCCCTGTGCCGGATAGACTTCCACCACATCACCACGCACCCGGAAGCAACAGCGGTCCAGATCCATATCATTGCGGTCGTACTGCATCTCGATCAATCCCCGGATCACGTCGTCGCGATCCCGCTGCATACCGGGCCGCAGAGACATACTCATACCTGCATATTCCTCCGGGCTTCCCAGACCATAGATACAGGACACACTGGCCACCACTACAACATCCCGCCGCTCCGTCAATGACGCCGTGGCCGAAAGGCGCAGCTTGTCGATCTCGTCATTGATAGAAGAGTCTTTCGCGATATAGGTATCGGTGGACGGCACGTAGGCCTCCGGCTGGTAGTAATCGTAGTAGGACACAAAGTATTCTACCGCATTATTCGGAAAAAACTCTTTAAACTCTCCATATAATTGGCCCGCCAGTGTCTTGTTATGTGCTATGACAAGCGTCGGTTTATTTAATTGCTGGATGATGTTTGCCATCGTGAAGGTTTTACCGGAACCCGTGACACCGAGAAGAGTCTGGAACTGGTTGCCTTCTTTAAAACCCTTTACCAGTTCTTCTATGGCCTGTGGCTGGTCACCAGTGGGGGCGTATTGTGATACTAATTCAAAATGATCCATGATAATAATCTCCATATAGACCATTTCCATTTTGGAAATAGTTCACTCTTTATAAATTCTCCTATTGAATTGTGCAAATGCCTTACACAATTAGATATCAATATACTTTAAAATACCTCATTCAAACAAAAATTGCTACATGTAGCAACTTTTTATAATTATATCTTTCATCGGCGGATGGATGCGTCTCTATACGCACCAAATTCAGATACCTTTCTATCAATGTAAAAGTAGTTTTGATTATAGCATACAGATTTGAATTTGTACAGCATTTTTAGAACGTTTGTTCTTCTTTATTTCCTTTAGTTCCTGCCTCTGCTGCTGTTAAATACATTCGTTTTTACATGCTGCCAGCTCCCGAAAGGAACCATCTTATCGTCCCCAAAAACAAGGAAAGCAATGCAGTTGCGGAAAAAAAGCAGAACCCATATTCTCCTTGACCTAAAGGCAGCTTGTTGCTATAATTCATATATGCAACAAGTTACTTATAGGAGAAATCACATGAACACCGATGATCTGATCTCAAAATTTTCCGACACCACAGAAAACAAGATGAAAGCTGTTTTTAGCACATTATTCATTGCCGGCAATAAACTGCAGACACTTTTCGATAAGAATATTCCCCAGATATCGCTCAAACAGTTTATGTTGCTGTCGATCGTCAGGCAGTCAGGAGACCCGTTAACTTTTACGCAGGCTGGAAATCTGCTTGGCTGCTCCAGACAGAATATAAAGAAGCTGGCCGATGTTCTGCTGAAAAAGGGCTTTATCGAGGTGAGACAGAGCCCCGCAGATCCGAGAGCCATGTGCATCTACCCCACGGAAAAGGTTCCCGCTTACTTTGAAAACGACTTTTCTGCCTACCAGAAGGAATTAAAGTATCTTTTTGAGGTCTATACAGATCAGGAGATCGAAACGCTTTTCGATCTTTTGACCAGGCTCTATGCGGGAATAGATCATCTGGAAAAGAAAACCGCCGAAAACAGACAGGAACCGGCACAGAGAGGAGAAGCAATCGTATGAAGACAATCGTCATATTCAATTCACAGACAGGATTTACCAGACGGTATGCGGAATGGATCGCCGAGGCAACCGGAGCCGACTTCATGGAATTATCACTGGCAAAGCAGAAAGACCTGACCGCTTACGAAGCAGTCATTTTCGGGGGATGGGCCTGCGGCGGCGGAATCCGCAACCTCAGCTGGTTCAAAAAGAATATGGTAAACTGGCAGGATAAGAAGCTGATCGTATACTGTGTCGGTGCAAGTCCGATCGAAAACCCACAGATCGAGCCGGCTCTCAGACACAATTTCACGGACGAAGAATTTAAAAGGGTAAACGTGTTCTATTGTCCGGGCGGGTTAAACTACGGGAAAATGAAAGCACCCTCCAGACTGATGATGAAAATGTTCCTTAAAACAATGACCGCAAAAAAGAACAAGACAGAAATGGAGCGGGAAATGATCCGCATGCTCTCCTCTTCTTATGACATTTCGGACAGGAAATATATTGAACCGATCATAAAATGTCTGGCGCAATGATTTCGTCAGGCCGCCAAATGTCCGCCGGCCGCATCCTTTTGTTTCCAAACGCGGCCGCCGTGGCGAATGCCGTTAACATACACAGCAGAGCAGGCAGAGATTAACCCCTGCCTGCCCGTCTGCCGCTCCATTTTCCTGTTATCCCTGCAGTTTCACTACCAGTGTCTCATATCCCTCCAACTGGATCTGTCCGGAAACTTCCTGCCCCGTATACAGATCCGTCGCCTTCCGGCAAAGTTTGATCTGCGCCGGTTTCTTATCGTAATTCAGCACGAAAAGATACCTGTCCTCGCCCTTCACCCGCACTGCGATCTCACAGTTCTCCGGCACATGGATCACATCCCGGTAGGGCGCGATGACATCCAGTTTTTCCAGGAAGATACGGGCGCTTTCTTCGTTAAATGCCGTCCCGTAATAATAGACTTTACCGTCGCCGACCGTATTGCTGACAAGCGCACCGCTTCCCGCATAGTAATCGGAAGTATAAACCGCTTCCTGCCTGCCCGCGCCCACCGGCTGCAAAAGATCCGTGAACACGCTTGCCACAAGTTCCGTATCGCCCCACTGTATCGTCACTTTTCCCGCATCGGGCGCAATGAAGGAGTATTCCGGAATATCCGTGCCGGACAGATCCGACAGCAGTCCGGGCAGTTTCTCCATCACGCATCTGCCGCTCATGTCCTTGTAGCCGCTGCGGCATCCGATCACCAGCGTACCGCCTGCTTCCACATAAGCCCGCAGCACCGCTTCTCTCTCCCTGGTCATGATCGTCGCATGAGGGTAGAACAACACCTGATATTTTTTCAGTTCCGCCGCCTCTGTGGCATCATTCAGATAAACATAGTCAAAAGGTGTATGGCTCAACTGCAGTGCCTGAAACAGCCCCTGCTGACTGGCTCTTTCCACTCTCTCATGCCAGACATCCAACTGGGCATCCCATATGTTATCGTAGTCCTTTACGATACCGACCTTCGCCTCATAGACGGCGCCGGCCAGCCCTTTCATGCCCTGCAGCTTCTCATGGATCTGCCTCACTTCCGCAATCCTGCGGTTCTCCCTGCCGGAATAATCCAGAATCCCGTGCCAGTAGATCTCCGTCCCCATCGTGCAGGTGCGCCAGCGGAAATAGCTGACATAATCGGCGCCGTGGGCAATCGACTGCATGGTCCAGAGCGTCATCTGTCCCGGCCTCGGCGTAGGCGCCTCCATCCTCGTATTCCAGCCATTGGCCCCGGACTGCTGCTCCATAATACCGAAAACCGGTGACAGGGAACGAACCTCCGCCAGATTTCGGCTCCATTTCCGATCCTTGATCTCGCCCGGCATATCCCTGTAGGCATCCAGACAGTATGCAAAGTTCGGGTAGGAGTCATAGGTGATGAAATCCAGGCTTTCTTTTGTCATCTGGTGATTGTCCAGATTGCCGAAGATACCGTTCGTGGTCACGAAGTCCCCCGGCTTTACATATTTGCGGATAATGTCGCTCTGCATTTTTACAAAGCGTCTTGCACTGTCCGAGATGAAACGGGTATAATCCAGCACCTCATGCGGATTGGTGGAATCGCTGTAAGTTTTGCGCGGCACATGAATCTCCTCCCAGTCCGTATAGGTCTGGTTCCAGAAAGCCGTCCCCCACGCCTCGTTAAGCGCATCAAGGTTCTCATATTTGTTTTTCAGGAATACCCGGAACGCCCTGCTGTCGCTCTCGGAATAGAATACGTTCATCTCGCAGTTTACTTCATTGTCAATCTGCCAGCCGATGATACACGGGCGGGACGCGTAATGAGATGCAAACTCCTCCACGATCCGCTCCGAAAGTTTCTGGTAGACCGGAGAGTTATAATTGTAATGTCTCCTTGCCCCATGTCTGTAAAGCACACCGTTGATATCCGCGTTCAGAACCTCCGGATACTTCTCCGTCAGCCAGGCGGGCGGGGTTGCCGTCGGCGTACAGAAGATCACTTTCATTCCCATCTCCTCCGCCAGATCCAGGAATTCATCAAAAAATGTATAGGTAAAATTCCCCTCCGTCGGCTCAACTTTGCTCCATGCAAATTCTGCAATACGCACTACTTCAATGCCGGCCTCGAGCATCCGCTCCAGATCCTGTCTCCAAAGCTCTTTCGGCCAGTGTTCCGGGTAATAACACGTTCCCAGAACCAGTCTGTTTCCATCTAAGATCGCTCCCATAGTCTCATGTTTCCTTCCTTCATAAAATAGATCAATGTTCCTTCTTCTTACTTTAAAGTTTATTCTTACCTTTCTCTTACTGTCAAGCATTTCATCATGCCTTTGTTTCCCCGCTTTTGACAGGAAAACGGGCGAAAATGGCAGCATCCGGCGGTGTATTTTTGCAGAACTATCCTTGTTGTATCATGTGACTCTGGATGAGCTTGTTGACTTTGATATCAAGGTGAAGGAAATTGAAGAGGTCATCGAGAACACGAGTGAAGAGACCCAGCAGAAGATCGACTGGACACAGATGTGGGCAAAAAAATATCCGGTTCTGGCCTCCTATCAGCAGGAAGTCAAAACCGAAGTATACACCGCAAAACTGCAGGAAATGCTCACAGACTTAAAACACCACTATGGATATGGCGACGAGGACGCCTTTCTGGTATTGAAGGACATTCTGGCGCAGATCTATACGAAGAAGGGGCAGAAAGCATAACATAAGACCCCGGGCCGCGGGGGCTTCAGGCCTCCACCGCCCCGGTAGTGATCTTCTTGATCCACCTGCCGCCCCGCAGACGGAACACGCACCACACCGCCTTCGCAATCTGGTCGAATTTCAGCGCCGTGTAGATCCAGAAAGCCGGCATATGGAACACGAATCCTGCCAGCAGCCCCAGCGGAATAGAGAGCACCCACAGAAAGATATTGTCCGCCAGCATGAGCATCTTCGTATCACCGCCGCCCCGCAGCACGCCTTTGGTCATGATGCTGTTGGCGGACTGGAAGATCATGATAAAGCTGATGGCATTCATCAGCTGCTGGGCGATCATTGCCGTCTCAGCAGACACATTGTAGGCGCCGATGACCAGCCGGCTGATCAGCAGGATGACACCGCCCGCAAACAGGCCGAGACAGATTCCCAGTCCGAGAAATGCATAGCCCTGCTGCTGTGCCTGTTCGCGTTTGCCTTCTCCCAGTGTCTGTCCGGTCACGATGGCCCCCGACTGCGAGACGCCCTGTGTCAGCACATTACTCATCTGCTGTGTGACACTGGTGATCGCATTGGCTGCCACGAAAGCCACACCCAGACGGCCAATGACCATCGCCACCGTATTGTTGCCGATGGCGAGAATGCCGTCACTGATCAGCACCGGTATACTGATACGGATATATTCCCCTATCAGATCCTTCGTCTGTATGAAAAGATCTCCCAGCCGGAAATATATTTTCTGATCTTTGAAAAAGAGATAGCCGCAGATCATCCCCGCCTCGAACAACCGGGCAATCAATGTCCCGATCGCTGCGCCGGCGATCTCCATCCTTGGCATTCCGAATTTACCGAAGATAAACGCGTAGTTGGCGCCCAGATTGACAAAGAAGGCGCCCATAGACACATACAATGGCATCTTTACCTGCCCTACACTGCGCAATGCGATCGTACAGACCAGAGACAGACCCAGAAAGAAATAGGTGATGACCGAATACCGGAAATAGACCGCTCCCATGGAGATGATCGTCGTATCGGTCGTATACATCCGCATGATCACGGACGGGATCGTCAGCGTAGCCACCGCAAAAAGCAGTGCCAGGCCCACCGTCAGCCGCACCATAAGGCAGATCGTCTTTTTCAGCGCCAGAGAGGACTTCTCCGGCTCGGTCTCTTTCATCCCCCAATAGCGCGACACCAGCACCGAGGCTCCCATACCCAGTCCCATACAGAAAATATGATAGATATTGATAAACTGATTGGCCAGCGAAGTGGCCGACAGCTCCTGCTCTCCCAGCGTGCCTACCATGATCGTGTCCAGCATGTTGACGCCGATCGTGATCAGGCTCTGCAGGGAGATGGGAAGCGCCAGCAGAAGCACTTTCTTATAGAATTTGTGATCCGATAGAAAAACAGTCTTAAGTAATTTCATAAAGCATTTGTTCCCACTTAACCATACTGTCTTATAAAGAATATGTTATGACAGCAGCATCTTCTCTATGACACACGTATGTTTTCTTTTGTCATTCTCCACGTTGTAACTGATTCCCACAAGCAGGACATCTTTGCCATATCCCTGCAATGCATCCGGATATCGCTTTTCTTTTATCTGCGCGATCGCTCCCTGCGCAGATTTCTTCCATTTCAGCTCAATCACCAGCGCTGGCAGCGCCGTCGTTTTTTTCGGAAAATAAATGAGATCGGCATATCCGTCACCGGCCGGCAATTCTTCAAACTTCAAATAGTAATCTTTATAACTGAAATAGGCGAGTTTGATCACACTGCGCAGGGCCTGTTCATCATTGTAATACAGAATCGCAGTCTCTTCCGCATGAATCTTCTGAATCCGGGCCGCCACGGCATCCGCCTTCATCTGGATCGTATCCATGATCAGCTGGTCACTCTCACGAACACGCCGGATTGTTTCCTCCCGTCTGACCTTACGGACAGACTTCGAAAATTCCAGTCTGATCTCTTCATTGGGGATATGCGCCATTTTCGTTTTCTCATGGTAGGCAAGATAGCCCAGATGGATCAGCAATGTAAGGATATCGTCTTTATTCTGAAAGGTAACCAGATCATTCGCAAACCCGTTCGTATCTACAGGAACTTCAATGCCGCCAAGCAATTCCGCTATGGTCTTCGACAGCCCGTCAAAATCCATACTGATATAATCCATCAGGTTTTTGGAAGCCGAAGTTTCTGTCCAATAAGAACGGCAGCTGTGGTATCGCACCGCCTCCATCACAGAATTCGGATTATATACCGATGCATCTTCTGTCAGCGTGTAGCCGTCATACCAGTGCTTCATCATGGCGAAATCACAGCCATGCTCTTCACACAGCGTCTGGACTTCCTTTTTGGTAAAGCCCACATATCCGGCAAATTTCCATGGATTGATCATGGAAAATTCTTTGAAATCAGATATCGCCGACTGCGATCCGTCTTTCTTGACCGGAAGGATGCCGGTCATATATGCAGCGGCAAATATGCGTGCCGTCGTACCGCTTCCTTTAAACAGGGTGCGCAGGAATTCCAGATATTGCTTCTGTATTTCCGGCGTTTCCCGGATGGGCACGTCCCATTCATCAATTATGGCAATAAATTTATTGCCGGTCAGCTCTGCCGCGTGCACCAGTGTCGTGGAAAAAGATTCATCCACCCTAAGTCCCGGATAGGCATCCGCCAATTCCTCCGTCACCTTGCGTCTGATAAAAGAAAGCATCCCCTCGCTGCCGGCTTCTCCCAGAATATTGGTCATATCCAGATAGATCACATCGTATCTGTTCAAATGTTCCTGGTATGAATGGCGAAGGGCTGGATTTACAGCAATCTCGAGATCGGCGAAGAGCGGAGCAGAATCGCAGGTTTTATCGTAATAGGCACACAGCATCTGTGCCGCGAACGACTTGCCAAAGCGCCGCGGCCTGCTGATACAGGTCAGCTTCTGCGTTGTCCCGATCGTGTCGTTTATCAGACCGATCAGACCGGATTTATCCACATACGTGCTGTTTCTTATTTCCGCAAATCCACTGTTGCCGGGATTCAGATAGATTCCCACGATCCGGCCGCCTCCCTTCGTTATCTATTCCGGCATCATAAGTTTCCGCTTATCATGCACGCTGATCTCCCCACCGATCTGCACTTCGATCACATGCAGCTTCGTATCCGCCAGGATCGTGTGCGCCACCCCGGCAGGCATCCGGATCACGTCTCCGGGTCCGACCCGGCGGGTCTGTCCGTCCACGATCGTCCGTCCTTTGCCGTCGATCACCGTCCACACTTCGTCCCGCAGTTCATGGCTGTGGTAATTCATGCCATGTCCGGGATTCAGCGTCACCTTGATCGTCATGCTGGCATCCCCGATATCCACCACCTGGAAGCTGCCCCAGGATTTCTCGGCAAACATGATCTGCTGGTCGATCTGGTCCACATAAGGCTTGATATAACTGGACTGCATCTTGTCCGACACCAGAATCCCCTCCGGGCTGGCCGCCACCACCAGATCTTTAAGGCCCATGCACAGTACCGGCACATTCAGCTCGTTCACCACATGCACATTTTCACACTTCTCATTGAGCATGGCCTTACCGATACTGCTGCTCTCCATTGCCTCAGTGAGCGTATTCCATGTGCCCATGTCCTTCCACATGCCCGCAAACCGCATAACCTCGATCTGCCGCTCATGTTCCACTACCGCATAGTCAAAGCTGATTTTGGTCAGCGTCTCATACTTCCGGAAAAGATCCTGATAATCCGTAAAATCAATCAATTCATGGGCCCGCTGCAGCACGTAACCCAGACGAAAAGCAAACACGCCGCCGTTCCAAAGCGCGCCCTTCTCAATATATTCTCTGGCCACCTCTTCGGTGGGCTTCTCCTTAAATACGGAAACACTGCTGACCGTATTCTTATCTTCCGGAATGATATAGCCGTACTTGGCGCTTGGATAGGTAGGCTCTATACCCATAAGCACCAGATTCGCTCCGCTTACGGCCGCACGGCCGCCCAGCGCCTGCAGTGCCCGGAAATAATCTTCTTCCACATAGGGATCCACAGGGCAGACCACCACTGCCTCTTCTTCCTGTACCCCTCTCACGTCATGCAGGTAAGCCGCCGCCAGCGCAATGGCCGGAAACGTATCTCTGCGGCATGGCTCCACGCTGATCCCCACATTCTCTCCCAGCTGGTTATGGATGGCGGAAACCTGCGATTTGGAGGTGGCGATCGTCACCTCGGCCTCACTGTCCACGGACAGAATCTGACGGTACACACGCTGCACCATAGACTCATACTCCCCATCCGCCGTCTTGAAGATCTTAATGAACTGTTTCGATCTGGTATCGTTGGAAAGCGGCCACAGACGCTTGCCGGATCCTCCCGATAATAATACGATATTCATAGTAAACTCCCATCATGCTCAGCCTGCCGCCTGGCGGGCCGCATGGCCTATTTTATCATTTTATCAATTTCCTCTTTGGCCCGCTCCAGCTGATTATCCACGCCATCGACATAGTAGGCTTCACTGTCAAGCTCGCATACGATATCCGGCTCGATACCCGTGCCGTGGATATTATTGCCCTTTGGCGTAAAATAGGAGCTGACCGTCAGTTTCAGCGCCGTGCCGTCCGTCAGGGGAAGCACCCGCTGTACGATACCCTTGCCGAAAGTCGTAGTGCCGATCAGCGTACCGATCTCATAGTCCTTAACGGCTCCCGCCAGAATCTCGGACGCGCTGGCCGAGTTGCCGTTGACCAGCACCACAAGCGGTATCTGCAGCTCGTTTCTGCCGTCACAGCTGTACTCTTCCCGTTCCCCGTACTTGTCTTCTGTATACACGATCAGCCCTTTTGGCAGGATCGCTCTGGCGATATCTACCACCACCGGAAGGCTGCCGCCCGGATTACCCCGCAGATCCAGAATAATCCCTTTTGCCCCGGAGCCTTTGACCACAGCCATCGCCTCCGTGAACTGATCCGTTGTCACCTCATCAAACTCTCTGATCTTAATATAGCCGACCCCGTTGTCATACATCTCGTACTCAACCGTGGGGGATTCTATCTTCTTTCTCGTGACATCGATCTCCAGATAGTCGGCTTCTCCTTCTCTGTAAATGGTCAGATGCACCTTCGTGCCCTCTTCGCCTTTTACCCTGGATACGATCTCCGTCAGCTCCAGCCCCTGAATCTGCTCGTCGTCCACCATATAGATGATATCGTTTTCCCGCAGGCCCGCTTCCTCGGCCGGTGTACCGGCGATCACTCCTGCGATCCTGGCCAGTCCCGTAGCCGGATCCAGACTCAGGTATGCACCGATGCCGTAATAAATGCCTTCGGTCGACTGCATCAGCTCCTGCCACTCTTCCTCATTATAATAGACAGAGTAAGGATCCCCCAGAGAATTCACCAGCCCGGAATACAGGCCGTCGATCATCTTCTCTTTGTCGATGTCTTCTTCTTTATAATAATACTCCGCTATGACTTCTTCCAGCGCCTCCAGTTTCTCCACAAAGCCCAGCCTGATCGTGTCCATCGGCATGATGATGGCGGCAATCTCCATCCCGTTTTTCGCCACGATGTACTTCTGCCCGGTAGTGTCCACCCGCTCATAGAACCGGAGATAGTCCGCCATATCCTCCAGCGGAGACAGGTATGCGGTCTGGATAAACAGCATATCATCGTTTGTGCTAAGGGGCTTTACCACATACCCGTTATGCTCCACCGTGGGCCACTCGTCGTTAAGCGCCAGCTCACCGCTCGTATAGTCCGCCATGTCCAGGCTCTCCGGCATCGGCTTCCTGGTGAAAAAGCATTTCTTCTGCTTCTTCTCTGTGATGTCGAACATAGCGCACAGGTTTTCTTCGTACAGGACCGGCAGGCCGGACAAAGGATAGGCCGAACGCCCATCACCCAGCCATTGCCGGATAAGCTCTCCGCCCTCTTCCAGCTCGTCGAACAGATAGAACGCCCCTTGTTTGGCGCACAGCGCCGCGACCTTTTTCAGTTTCATGTCATACCTCCTGTATGTCGATGTTGAACCGCTCCTTCATCATCTTGCGCTTCACGGCATACGTCTTTGTCTTGGTGGCGCGGCTTTTCACGTCCTCCACCACCAGCGGCCAGTCCCACCCCATCTTGTCCGCAAATTCTCCTGGGTCCATTGGCTGCGTTGGCCAGCGCGGTTTTCTCCTGTATGTAAAATCCGCCCTGTACCGGATAGCCCGCACCCGGCGTCCCTCGCCGTCGGTGTAGGCTTCCTGCAAGGTGAAGTCAACCTGCATCCGCAGGTCACGGATTTTCCCGGCCTGCTCCAGCGCGGCCAGCTCGTCATACCGGCGGGCTTCCTTCTGGCTGTCGAACCGCAGGACGGCCCCAGCAGGCGTCACCCGCTCGGTGGGCTTGTTGTGATACTTGGCAGGCTTCCCCGGCCCGGCATCGGTAGGGCGGGAGAGAGGCGGACGCTTCTTTTTCCGCTCCTGCTCCGCCCATTTCTGCAAAGCCTGGGCCTGATAGGCGGGCGGCAGGTCCTTCACGTCTACGCCCATCACTTTTTCCTCCCGCTCCGCCGCTTCTTCGCACAGTAGTCCCGGATGATTTCGGCCCGCTCCCGCTCGGTGGTGTCGGCTACCAGATGTCCGTAGCTGACGCCCCTCCGCTTGGCCTCCGCCGCCAGCGCCGTCAACGCCTCACTCTCCGTGGCGCACCCGCCGCCGGGCAGCTCTACCATGCTCATTCTGTTTTCCTCCCTTCCCGCTTCTTCTGCTTCCGCTTCGGCTTTTGCTTCGGACGGATAAACTTCCCGTCCTTCCTGTAGAACCGTGCCACCAGGTAGCACCCGCCGTTCACGTCGTTGTGAAAAGCCTCCGCCGCCGACATAAGATATCCGGGATAAAGGCTCTCAAACTTAGCGAATTTCTCTCCGCTCTCCAGGCTTTTAGCCAGTTCCCGCGCCTTGTTCCCTGATATGCGCCCGTCCCGCGTCCTCGGCTCCGGGTCCACCAGGTTTTTAGAGGCCGTCCACGCTTTCCCCCCAACGGGAGACTTTACGATGTAGTTCCCCAGCCCGGCAAGCCCGTCCTCGGTGAATTGCAGACGGCGGGAGTTTGCGTAGCCATATTCCCACATGCTTTCCAGGGTATCCCGGTCAATCCCGCCGTTGACGGTGATGTGGTGGTGATACCGCCCGCCCCGCTTGCCCCGCTCGGTGACGGCTATGTATTTCAGGGGCGGCAGGCCCATCTTCTTCCGCAGACGTTGTATCCGCCGGATGTAGTTGCGCAGGTTACGGGCTGCTTCCTCGTCGCTCCCCGGCTGCTCCCCCTTGTAGGTCAGATGGATTTCCAGGTCCTCCGGCGTGAAGTTTGCGTGAAGGAGGCGGACCAGCTTTTCTTCCCGGTGCCTCTGGTTGAGCTTCTTTTGGGCCTCCGTGGAGGGCTTCCTTTTCTCCCGCTTCCCTCCGCCTGGCTTTCCCGTCTCAAAGACCGGATAGATGTACACGTCCAGGTATTCCCCGCAGGTATACTTCTTTTC
>OFFW01001661.1_pt1 | contig 13212 bp, 10 predicted proteins | sample 1521501 | NCBI WGS metagenome assembly OFFW01 (sample SAMEA3504107, study PRJEB24116) | mouse gut metagenome | biome: mouse gut; feature: mouse-associated habitat; material: faeces | place: Denmark | collected 2011
GGCAAAATGGGCAATCCGATAAATCTTTTTTCTGATATCTTTTGCAATTTCTTCAATTCCTGTCATTTTACATGCCTCCGGTGACGCTAAATAAAATTAATATGATTCTTGTCCAGACTGTAATAAGTATTTAACAGTTCATTTCTGTCATCATATACACAATGATGGTTGCATTCCTGCTGTGCATTAAAGGAATCATATCTCTTCACCGTCTTTTCTGAAAACCACAGCTCTTTAAAAGAACAGTTTCTTAAATCCCCCACCACTCCTTCTGAAACATACGCTTTATCATGACAGAAATACACCCTGCTGTCCGCCGCAATTACAGTAAAAATCCTGTTTATGTAACATTTCTCATAGCAGCGATGGAAGACCCGTACAGAATCAAAATCACTTTCATACTTATTGATAATCCGAAACCTGCCATCTTCCAGCTCTGCTTTAGCCCGATGAATCTGCTCAATGGCATTCTGCTGAAAAGGTTCGTGATAGGCAAACAAGTCTTTTGTTACACGGGCTGTATATTTAATATGATTTACCCCAAGGTCTTTTACCAATCTGGCCATATCATAGACCTGCTCCGCATTTTCATGATTAATCACAAAATTTATACCAAGTTCACAATAATCTTTCTTTATACCGGAAAACTGGCGGATATTCCCACAGACCTCATCAAAGGCCTCCAGCGGCAGCTGCCGCACTTTTGCATAAGTCTCAGCATTGGCAGAATCAAAAGAAACTCTGACCCATCTGGCATTTGCCAGTACCTCGGCCCGTTCTCCTTTTAAGAGCTGTCCGTTTGTGATAATGGATAAATCAATACCCGCATCCAGAATTCTCTGCATAGACTCCACAATATGGGGATAAACCAGAGGTTCTCCGCCTCCGCTGAAGGTAACTGCTTTTACTTCCATATCTGACATATCAGAAATAATTCCCTGCATTTTTTCCCAGGGAATCTGATCCTGCTTATTCACCGAATCCCGCAATCCAAGAGCACTGTCCGCATAACTGCAGTAATAACACTTATGATTACAGTAATTTGTGGGCTTGATACGAACGTAAATCGGTGCAATCCGCTTACCTTCCCCAATTTCATTCAGCTCCCTGGCATGGGCAAATATTTTCAAATTACTGTATGGTGTTGCTTTTTCCATTCTCATTCTCCAATCATATGAAATTTACATGGTCTCCCGGATGCTTCAGTTCATCCAGATATTTATTGATTTCATCCAGCCTGCAGGACTCTCTGCACACCTGATTGATATCCAGTTCGTTTAACCTTCGGACTACCTGCTGATGTCTCTGGCCTTCCCACAGCTCCTGAAATGTACTTTCATAAATGTTTCCATAACAGAACTCTTTTGTTCCAATATGGGCCACACAGGGCCATACATTTCCTTTTGCATCAATATGGGTCATAAAGGGCAACCCATAGCACTGGCTGTAAGATTTTTCCTGATGCATTTTTTTCATTGCATTGGCTCTGAAATAAACAGCAAAATCTTCAGACACGTATTGCTTTACCTCTTTTTCAGCGTCCAGCATATCGTTATAATTAATCTCAAACCTGTTTTCACTGTGCAAATGCTGGGAATAGGGCTTTATGGTCAGATAATCCACTCCGATTTCTTTTAACTGCCGGGCCATATCTGGCAACTGTGCCAGATTATCCGGCAAAAGCAGACATTGTACCCCCAAGGTAGTATTCAGTCTCCCATCCCTTTTGATTTTTACCGCTTCCGCCAGATTTTCTTTCACCTTTCCCAAATCTCCGGGTTTGCCTCTCTGGAGGCTATCATAAGATTTTTCTTCCATACCGGCCACACTGAACCGAATCCAGGTAAAGGCTTTCAGACATGCTTCTGCTCTGTCTCTGGTAAACAGAACCCCATTGGTACTCATGGCCACGTCCACACCGCAGGCACGAATGCCATTTGCAATATCCGGCATATCACGATTGAGCAACGGTTCTCCTTCTCCGGAACAGACAACGCTTTTCAGCCCTCGCGTACTCATCTGCCTGATATCGCGCAGTATGGTTTCCTTATCCAGAAAATCCGGCTGATAACCCACATAGTCCACAGCGCAGAATACACATCTGTGGTTACAGGCTCCGCTGGGAGATATTTCTATCTCTATCGGATAAATAGTTTCTCCTTTCAGCCATTTTGCCACCCGTTCCGGATGATATATCAGTTTATGAGAATCCATTCTTATATTATTTTTCACGTTCTTTTTCCTCCAGACGTTCTGCCACCTCTTTCAGGACCCTTTTCATCAATGAATCATAGGTCATTTTTGCCAGAGCAGCTTCCCGCCCGCGCTTTATCATTTCCTGCCGTTCTTCTTCATGCTCCAGATAGTAATGCAGTTTTTTAATCAAATCATCCCTGTCATAAAACATGACGACATCTTTGTCCACTTCGATAATCTTACGAATATTAACCGCATCATCTTCCTCCGGTATATAATTGCTCAGATAGAACCCTCCGCTGAGCATGGTCTCCCAGACTCTGGCCGCCCCGGTTGTATGGATATTATTTCCAATTACAATTTTAGAAGCCTGATATATTTTAGATAAAGTTTCTCCGTTTTCTGCAGGGCCCATGGCATACCCTTTATACTTATCTGCTGATTTCCAGCCATTTCCCCATAATTTAATATCTGTAAATCCCGCATCCAGAATCCAGTCAACCAGAGTCTGACGGAATACCCTCTGATTAAACCACTCATACATATCTTCTGCAAAAAAATTTAACTGTTCGGAAGTAACAGCGATTTGATAAGAATCAAAAGTTTCCTGTATGTACTCCGCAAAAAGTTCCTGTTTATATAAAAACTTCCCTGTTTCACTGACATAACTCTGATACCCTTTGTAAGCAGCACAAACTGTTTCCCACAGCTGCTCCGGCACCCTCTGCAATAAATCCTCGATATGTCCGTCCACATCACTGGCATGGCATACAAAACAGATATCGCAGGAATACTGTTTTCTTTCTCCCTCACTTAGCTGATATGGTTTGTATATATAAGAGTTAGCCGGAACCGGCGCTTCTATCAGGCACTTTTCACTGTAACCAACTTCCCGAAATTTTTTCCATGAAATATAATGGTTCATGACAAAGTCTCTGTCCGTAAGTTTTGACGGGGTTTCTTTGCTCATAATATGAGGCATGGGATCCTGCACCCAGGTAATATATACCACATTTTCCGGAAAACTCTCTGGCTTTGTATAACGAAAATGGTCTATGCTGAACACCATATCCGGTTGAAACTGTGCCATTGCCTTATACAGTGCGCCGGCATTTATACGATGAAGACCATCCTGTTCCATGAGCAGTTTCGTTTCACATCCCAGACGCTTCGCCGCTTCCCTACAGTCTCTTGTATGATATTTCAATACCGTTGTAAATTGGCTGACCAAAAATAAAATCCGAGGTTTCCGCTTCCGAATTCCCGCTTTTATGCTTTCCTCTGCTGAATCGTAATAGCCGGTCATAAGTTTCATATTTTCCTGCATTTCCTGGTTGTGCTTCAGTTCGGCCCTGGTTAATCCCTCATCCAGTTCTTTTATGTTCTCCGATATAAAACATAGTGTCGGGAAAACAACCATCTCCTCTGAAAAATAATCACAAAAGCTCTTCCTGCCCACCAAAAATACGATTCGGTTCTTCTGAAGAAGCATTTCCAGTACATACAGCTGTGTAAACAATTCCCAGGAAATTTTATCAAAGAACAGATACACCGGTAAATCCATATCCGGAAAATGATCTGAAACAGTTATCTTTTCTTCACACATCAGAATATCTTCCAGCCATAATTCACTGGCCAGCAATACAGCATGTTCCCCTGCTGGTATTTCCCCCTTTGCTGCTCTTTTGCATTCCTTAAACTGTTCTCTCCTGCCATCTGCATATACAAGCAGTTCCTCGTCCTGCCAGACAGGAAAAACCTCCGGCTTTTCATCGTCATATTCATTTCTGTAGTGCGGATATTCTTTTAACAGTTCTCTGTTTTTCTGAACGTTCTTCTGAAATACCGTTTTATTTGGTACATAATAAGCAGACAGAATCATCTGATATATTTCTCTGTCTCCCGATAATTCATAAGCCTTTATAAAGTCTAAAAGAGCCTGTCTGTCAAGATAATTCCGGAACTCCAGTTTCGCTTTTTCTATTAGTACAGGCAGTCGGTCATCCGGAAAGGCAGCCAGAACTTTTTCTGCCAGCTCCAGTGCTTCTGCAACATAGCCCGCTTCCTCAAACTCCAGCATTTTGTTCAGATACCGATTTGCCAGTTCATTCATTGTTATCTCCCTTTATGATTTCTCATATCCTCAAACCTTCTTCTTCCAGCAGCAGTCTGCCAATTAATGCTTTACACTGCATAGAAAATAAATCCAGCCACTCTTTTGAAATATCCCCGTCCGGACTGCTGATACTTTTCCGAATCGTATCACTCATATCCATCCCATCTATTCTGCCGGAAAACTGACGTACAAACTTTTCAAATTTCTGCATAAGAAAGTCTGAATCTGTTGCTGACAGACTGTTAATTTCCGCCACATCATTCTCTGCCACATCCACCATTTTCTGCAATTGATAAAGGGCCTCTGCAACTGCTGTCTTTTTATCCGGAAATTCCATTTCCAGCTCCAGTTCTTTTCCTTCGTCCCCCCCCCCTTTCATCAAACCAATATTGAAATCTTTTTCTATTTTCCGCACCATATCATGCACTCTGACAGACCATGTATGACTTTGTGCCTTCCGGTATCCGTTTTCAGCAATTTCCGCAGCCTCTTTTGGATGAGACAACAGATATTTTATACGCCCCGGAAGTGATTCGATATCTTTCAGGGAAAAAGCAATCAGTTCTTTTCCATTTTCAAATTTATCATTAATATACACGCTTTCATCTGTCACAGCAATTGTTTTGCTTAACATGGCGGAAGCAATTCTTTCCTGAAATCCTTCTTTAAACCAGGGCATCATATTCAGCGCAAACTTTGCGTTTGCCAGGGCCTTTCTCGCTGCCCAGGCTCCTCCTTTATGTATGATGAGTCTTTCTTTATATTCAGAATGAAAATTTTTCCATCCTCTTCCAAATACATGAATTTCCAAACCTGCTTCCAGTAACGTACGAACCATTTTATCTCTGTAATAAGCACTGGCATAACTGTCAATTACAAAATAATTTCTTACCAGTTCATTCAATTCATAATTGCTTACACTGCAATTATATTTTTCCAGTATTCTGGAAAAGCATTCCTGCAAAGTATACTGAGAATTCACGATGATATCTTCCATTACATCTTCCAGAAATCTGCGCTCTGTTGTTCCCAGTTCCTCCATTTTATCCCTGGCCAGTCTCCTGAATTCTTCCGGATCTCTGTAACTTCCAGTGAAAATGATATCTGTCGTTCTCTCCCCATATGGAACACATTCCGGATAGAAACTGCCGGACAAAGGAATAAATTCTCTGTGCTTAATCATTGGAAGATACTTATCCATATAACTGCAAAAACGATTATCAAGACTGAATACTATCGTCCGTTCATCTACATATTTCAATCTTTCCAGCGCTCCCGGATGATCGTGGCAATACGTTGCATAAATCACTTCCGGAGGCAGATTATCCGGAGCCCCATACTGCATCAGATTTCCATTGCAATCCAGTACCAGATCGAACTTATACTTTGAAAGTATATAACTATACCATCCAGGCATTGCCAGAGACCAGCCATCCAGCACACAGGTATTACATCCCAGCTTCCGCAGAACAGACGCCCATTCTTCAATATAAGTCGCCCCTGCATCATATGGCGTAACGCCTTTTAATAACAGAACATTTTTCATTTTTATCTCCTGTAAATCCAAAAACTGTTAAAAAGCAGCATCCGTCTGCAGCTTCAATCCTTTTTCTTCCAGCAACAATTCTCCCGCCAATGCTTTACACCGCATGGAAAACAGCTCTGCAACGTATTTCGGTATTTCTTTTTTCCTGATATCCATATACTTCTGAACCGTATCTCCCAGCTCCGTTCCGGTCAGCTGCTTTCCAAACCTGCCGGCAAAATTAGCAAATTTTTCTGTCAGGAACTCTACATCTGTTACGGACAATTTATCTGCTTTCAGCAAATCATTATCAACCAGGTCAGCCATTTTATATAGTTCATAAGCCGCATCCAGCCGGATAACCCGGCTGTTCGGATATTCCAGCTCAGCTTCCAGTTCCTTCCCTTCTCCTTCCTGAATCAGCGTAACTCCAAAATTTTCTTCCATCTTCCGCAGCATATCACGGGTACGATGATACCAGGTGTGATTCTGTACTTTCTGATACCCATTTTCCGCTATCTGAACAGCCTCTTCGGGATGAGATAATAAATATCTGATTCGTCCCGGAAGAGATTCAATATCCTTCAATGAAAAAATAAGCAGTTCTTTATCATCTTCAAAATTTTCCACCGTATATTTGCTTTCATCTGTCACTGCAACAACTCTGCTCAGCATGGCTGCTGCAATTCTCTCCTGAAATGCATCCTTAAACCAGGGCATAATGTTAAGGGCAATTCTGGCATTTGCCAGGGCTTTTTCTGCCGCATACGAACCGCCTTCATGTATAATAATATTTTCTTTATATTCTGACTGAAAATTTTCCCATCCCTGACCAAATACATGAATTTTCAGACCTGCCTCTGTCAGCACACGGATTATTTTATCTCTGTAATAAAAACGGGAATAAAAATCTACCTGCCAGAACTCATCAACCAGCTCATTAAAATCCGCATCACTCACTTCCTGTCCATATTTTTTCAGAGTTCTGGAAAGGCATTCTGCCAGCGTATACTGGGAATTTACAATAATATCTTCCAGCATATCATTTAAAAACACTCCCAACGCACCCTGCCCAAATTTAGAAACCAGCTGTTTTTTAATTGCTTCCGGTTCCTGATATGTCCCGGTAAATATAATATCCATATCCCGTTCATGATAAGGTATCTGTTCCGGATAAGCACTTCCGGACAGGGGTATGAACTCCGAAGCACCCGCCATTGGAAAAAATCGGCTTACATAGTCACGGAAATGTTTGTCACAGCTGAATACTATCGTCCTTTTATCTGTTTTTATAAGATTTTTTGTTATTGTAACTGGCGGATCACATAAATAAATACCATATATTACTTCCGGTGGCAGAGCATTTGTAATTCCCCATTCGCACCCGATCCCATCTACATCCATTACCACATCAAATTTATACCTGGAAATTACATATCTGCACAGCTCCGGCTGAGCCAGAGAATAGCCGTCCAGAACAAAGGTGTTGCATCCCATCTTTCGTATGGCAGACGCCCATTCTTCCACGTATTTATTGATGGAGCCATATCTTGATACTGTTTTTATCAGTAAAACATTTTTTTTATCCATATTAAACTCTTCCTGCAAAATTTCCATCATATTTTCCACATCTTTTTTAAATCGTTCTTTTTCCCCTGCAATAAACTTTCGATATCCCTCAAATTTCTTACTGTGACTCTCATAATGTACACAAATATCCTGCAGTAAATCCACTATTTTTTCATAAGAAGTATGAACATCCTCAAATTTATATTCGTCTGGAATTGGTACGTCTTCCTGAAATGCAGCACTGCCTTTGCGATTGGTAATTATACAGCATCCACAGCTTGCAGCTTCTCTTGGAATTCTGTCTTTGCCTGGATGGTGTCCAAAATCCACATAAACTTTGGCTGCCTGCATCACAAGAACCATCTGTTCTTCATTCATACTTTCCAGCGGAACCCAGTTCAACCAGGGGGTAATCTCTATCAAAGAAGAAATTTCTTCGTATCCGTTCCGGCAAAATGTCAGTCCGCTTTAAAAGATAATTTCTGGCATATTCAGACTGAACAAGATGATAAACTGCTTTTTCTTCAAGAACTTTCAGATTTTGCTCACCGGTGCTCAAAATATAATTATCAACACTCATCCACCATACTATTTTCTATCTCACCGGAATTGTTTCCACACACCCTGTCCATACTTCCGGCACAATTACGACAGAATCCTTTTTCAGCTCAGAAACATTTTTCACATGTTCTGTCCCATACTTCCGGTACTTCGCACATGCTTCAACATCTGCCGGTTCCACCTATGCGCTTATAGTACATATATGCCTGTGCCCCCCCCCCCTTACATATATTCATCATATGGCAGAGCTGATGAGCCAGTTCCGGTCCTCCTGACTCTATTTCTGCGGGACACACAATATAATATCTCATTTTCGATTCAGTTTTCATTTTTTTTCTCCTGTTTCACCGCCCTGACAATTCCGTGCCGAAGTTCTCCCTCCGCCCAGCTGTCCATGTCCTCATGGAAAAACATATGTCTGTTTGTTGTGGAGATATTAAAATTGTATTTTTCCAGTATCCTTCGAATATCCTTTTCCGCATTTCTGCAATGATACGCGCAAACAGCACATCTGATATTTTTACTTTCAGTCAGAATTCTGTTCGCTCCTTTCAATGCGGAAAGTTCTGCACCCTCCACATCCAGCTTGAGAAAATTTACATACCCTTCTTCCACAAACATGTCAATACTCGCATACTGTCCGTCATCCGTATCACCCAGCATTTTTTCAATAATCACTACTTTGTCTGCCCAGGGTTCAAACGTCTTATGCAATGCTTCAATCCATTTATGCTCGCACTCAACCAGATAAACCTTTTTTGCCCTGTCTACTACATCCAGAGCAAAATTTCCCTCTGCTACTCCTGCATCTATAACAACATCTCCCTCCTGTACGTCAAATGCATCATCCAGATAGCGATGAGGAGACTTCATATCCTGTTCCATATATACAAAATTTACTGCTAATGTTACCTGTTTTTTGGAATACCCTTTCGGATAATACATATTCCTGCCATTCCAGGGCACAAAATACATTTCTGCTTCTGAATCATACCGGACTGTCTGCAATATATCTGTTAAATCCCTGCAGTATTTGTCTGCAAAATCCTGATTATAAACTTCTACACTCTGACATTTTTCAATATTCCTCATAATTTCCCGGATATCTTCATCTTCTGAATCCCGATAATTATTCTTTATTTTCCTGATCAGCACCTGCTGTGAAAAACGGTTGGGCCTCATGTCCACCTGTCTCATCTGTTCCTGTAATAAATTATTGTTATTCTTCAATTGGCTGTTCTCTATCGTCAGAAAGACTGCCAGCATATGCATACATTCCAGAAGCAGCAGTTCTGTCCCTGCCTCCGTCTGTTCTTCCGTCAAATTCGTAAGCATATTATATACCAGATCTGACATGCTGATCTCCGGAAAAGCAGCACTTATCTTCACATACTGAGAAAGAAACTTTGTATAGAAATAATCTATATCACATAATTCCATTCTGTCGTATAATTTCACCTGTGATATCATGTTAATCAGATCATTCATACTATTAATAGCCTCTTCCAACATCTGAGGTTCCTGCTTTGTACGATATGTAATTTGCAGAATTTCTCCATATTTTCCTTTTTGCGGTACTGGCAGTGAAAAGCATTCCTGAATATAGCGAACCATCTCAAAGGTTCTGTGCTGCCAGGTCATCTCTTTTGGGGCTCTTTCTTTGCCTGCCCTGGCAATCCGTTCTGCTTCATAAGGATGCTCCAGCAACCATTTTACTTTTCCGGGCAGTTCTTCCAGATGCTTCAGGGAATACAGTACCAAATCCTTTCCATCCGTAAAGTTTTCCAGAATATAGCGGCTTTCGTCTGTAACTGCAACAGTTCCGCTCAACATGGCTGCTGCAATACGTTCCTGAAATCCTTCCTTAAACCAGGGCATGATATTCATCGAGATTCTCGCATCTGCCACTGCTTTTCTGGCTATATAAAAGTTTCCTTTTTCAATAATCAGATTTTCTTTGCCCTGACCTTCAAATGCTTCCCAGCCATTTCCAAATACATGTATTTTATGCCCGGCTTCCAACAGGCCTCGAATCATCCTGTCTCTGTAACAGCTTCTCGCATATGCATCTATCCATGTAAACTCCTGCATTAAATCGTGAAATTTCCAGTCAGACGGCATGGCACCAAAATCAGACAGGCAATTTTCCAGACACATTTCCAGATCCAGCTCCGGCTGCTTTATAATTCTATCTGCCATATATCCGGCAAATTTATGTAATGATTCATGGCAGTTAAAAATATTATTATGGGCTTTCTCAGGTGTAAAGTAACTTCCGGCAAACACAATATCCCTGGAACGTTCCCCATATGGGATATATTTCCCGGCTGCTTCCCCGGACATAGGAATATACTTCACATATTTAATATTAGGATAATACTTTCGAATATATCTTTCGTGACGTTTATCACATACAAATACACACGCGCTGGAATCCATGTGTTCCAGCCGATGCCCATGAACTGCCGGATGATCCGTCAGGTACGTAACACTGATATCCGAAAGGGGTTTTTTCAAAATTGAATTACAGGTAAAGGTAATATCTATTTTTACACTGTTCAATAATTCCTCCAGCTGGAACATATATGACTTCTCTGTTACATCTATCACATAAGTATTATACCCGGCCAGACGAAACCCCACTTCTATTTCATCAATATAATTGCGCATGGCATTATATTGGGATTCACCTTTTAACAGTAAAACATTATTCACTTTCTAATCCTCCCATACTTTCCAGGGGGCTTTGCCGGCCGCCCATAATCCATCCAACCATGTTTTATCCCGGACTGTTTCTACCGGCGACCAGAATCCTTCATGCCGATAGGTCTGTATCGTGTTCTCCTTTGCCAGACAATCCATCAGTGTCGTTCCTGCAGGATGCCGAATATTCAAACCAAGAAAATGAAATGCCTGTGGTTCCAGAATCATACTGCAGGCATTTACCCATGCTTCCGGACTGGCGGCATATTTTATGGCCTTATAATTTCCATTCTGATCGAAAGATAATATTTGATTTCTGCCTGTAGGGTGAGCCACTGCAAATGTGGCAATTGAGCCGGAATCTTTGTGCAATTGCACCATATTCCTGATATTTATATCTGACAGACAATCACCATAAGAGACTAAAACCTCTTCCTCTCCGATGTACTCACGCACCATATACATACGTTCCATAATAGACGATTCTCTGCCTGTATCAATGACAGATACTTTCCAGTCCTCTGTCTGTTTGCGATGAATCTCCACGTCATTTGTCTGCAAATCCACTGTAATATCCGACTGATAGATATAAAAATTCATAAAATACTCTTTGATTGCCTCACCTTTATAACCGGTACAGATAACAAAATCATTATATCCGTAATAAGCATACTGCTTCATAATATGCCACAAAATCGGTCTTCCGCCAATTTCTGCCATAGGCTTCGGCATTTTTTCGTCTTCTTCTATCAATGTACTTGGCAGACCGCCTGCTAAAATAATTACTTTCATGATAAGTTCACCCAACTTCACACTTATTTCAAAAACTTATATCCATGCATACAACACAGTTTCATCCAGATTTTTTGAATGATGCCGGACCGCAAAATGATATTCCGGAACCATTTTCTTAATCAGTAAAATAACAGAATAAAAATCAACCGCATTATGATAAATGCAAACAGCCAGTAAAGGCCTGAATTTCTTTATCCCCTTTTCAGCCCCCAGCAACATCTGATATTCATAACTCTCTATATCAGCTTTTAAAAATGCATATGGTTCCGTCAGGAATTCATCCAGTGAAACAATTCTGCAATTTCCCTGGTCTCCATCACACCGGGATACAAATCTGGAACCCAGTCCCTGATTATCTTCGTATCGCTCAAATACCCCTTCCGTATCCCCTGCACCTACTCCATAGGGATATAATTCAATGGTTCCATCCTCCAGGTTCCACTCTCTTTTCATCTTCTCCGCCTGTTGTTCCAGAATTTTATAATTATTCCTGTCCGGTTCAAAAGAAATAATCTTTCTGAAAATCCCTTTTCTCTGTTCGATATAATCTGTCAATGTGTCACCCGTATAGGCTCCGCAATCAATGACAATCTCATCTCGGTAGCTCTGTCTGAAATGTTCCAGGGCAAAATATGCATGTTCTTCACACTTAATCTCCATCTCCGGTTTCCTGCCTGTCAGCCTCCATAAAGCAAGAGCAGCATAAATATTCCTGGAACAGGCATCCTCCAGTAAATCATAGCATTGTAAGACTTCTTTCCGATGAGATTTCAGTATTACTTCATCCATCAGGTACCATTCCCTTCCAGCCATGTCCAGATAAGCGCTGATTTCTTTTATTATGCCTGGCTGTATGGAATTAATCAGTACACATACATTTTCCAGTTCCTTTAACTGTTCCGGAAAAATTACCGGTTTCCCGTTAAATTTTTTCCCTGCTTTCATCGGGTCACTGTCTATATATCCTTCTACCCCCCCCCTTAAAAAAACCTTGTTCCTGCAACCTTCTAAGCCCTTCCTGATATAACTGTGACGTATTTCCGGCTCCCCATATCCATATATTTCTGTTTGAAACTTCAGGAATACTCCCGGATAAAGCAGTTTCCAAATCTTCTCGTTTTACCATAATGTTCCTGTTTTCTCCTCTCTTATTCTGTTATCATTCAGCAAAAATGCTGTCTGTGAGCATTTTTATCTTCAACGCAGTTCCCGCAGATTCCTGGAAATCCCGGAACATATCTTTAATCTCATCATTTAATTTATCCCACTGATTATTCGGATTTAAAGTTGGCAAAGCTATATCTGCATAACTTTCATTATATTTCTGCTTAAAACCATCAAATCCAACAATCGAAATTTTCGTGACATGCAGCTTGTCCAGCAACCGAAGCACATTAATAACGGCATTATCGAAGTGCTCCCAGCCACGTTTCACCACCCTGTTAAAATTCACAATCATTTCACTCTCATCCGGTTCTGTTTTTATATTAGACAATAAAATCTTTTTTGTGGCAAAAAACTGACGGGGATAAATCTCTTTCGCATAATTATAACGGATAGTGTTTATCATAAACAGATAATCATATGTATACGATGGATTAATAGCATTTACACCTATTACAACCGGATGATTTTCCGCAATATATCTGCTGACTTTATCCTTCTCCAGTTCACAGGATTTCCCCGGTGCAATCAAAAGAATTTCACGTCCTGCAAATTCTTTCTCCAGGTACTCTAAAATCTGCTC
>OFFW01001663.1_pt1 | contig 13206 bp, 8 predicted proteins | sample 1521501 | NCBI WGS metagenome assembly OFFW01 (sample SAMEA3504107, study PRJEB24116) | mouse gut metagenome | biome: mouse gut; feature: mouse-associated habitat; material: faeces | place: Denmark | collected 2011
AGATTATTGAATATTAGTGAATTTTGCAATTATTTAGGAATCGGGCAGACAAAGGCAAGAGAGTTATTAAGAGGGCGTAACGGCTTTGGCGTGCAGATTGGTAATCGTTGGTATGCTAATAAAATAAAATTAGATGCATGGATTGACAGACAGACTATGTAATTAAATAATAGGCGGATTAAAATAGCTAAATGTAAATAAAGAGATAGATTGGATTTGTATATTGAAAGGGAGTGGATTTAATGATATACTTCAAAATATATCTGTGCTTTTCTTTCATGGTTTGCTATACAAATCAGAAAGGATGAAAGATATGGGTAAATCGTTAAAAGGAAAAGAATTGGGAACGGGTATTCGGCAGAGAAACGATGGTCTGTATCAGGCACGCTTTACTAATAGGTTTGGTAAAAGGCAGGTAATATATGATAAACATATAATGGTATCCAAAAGAAAATGAGGGAAGCCATGTATGCTGATGAAAGGGAAATAAGTGTAGTTGAGTCAAATATAACGTTAGATGAATGGTATAAGCAGTGGTTGGACACATATAAGGCCAATTGCAGGAATAATACAAAAGATACCTATTATAGACATTATAAACGTGTGAAGGATGAATTGGGATGGAGAAAATTAACCCAATTGAATCTGATGGTGATGCAACAGGCTATTAATAAATTAAATAGCGACAATGAAAGAAAAAATGCCAAAAAGATATTAGTAGATATGCTTGAAAAAGCCGTTGATTCAGATTTGATTCTTAAAAATACAGCAAAACAGATTACTACCATAATCACAAAAGAAGAGAAAAAAGAGAGAAGAGTTCTTACAAAAGAAGAGACAGAACTATTCTTTATAGAAGCAAAGGGTACGCTTTATTATAATCTGTTTATTGTTGCGTTAGAAACAGGGATGAGGGTTGGAGAATTGTCGGGACTACAGTGGGAAGACATTGATTTCCGCAGCAAGGTAATACATGTGCGGCATTCAATGACGTACTTTTCTAATGCAGATGGAAAATATGTGTTTGAACTGCATCCTGCTAAAACAAATAAAGGGATGAGAGATATTCCTTTGACAGAAAATGCGATTGCTGCGTTAAAAAACCAGCGATTAGTAAAACGGAGCATTATTAATAAAGGGAAAGAGGCATTGGAAGGATATGAGGATCTGGTTTTTGTTACTCGAAATAATAGACCAACGACACAATTTCTTATTTCTGAATGTATCTTTGGAACAATCAAAAGAATACAGAAGAATAACCCGGACTTGATTTTTGAAAAGATGACGCCACATTGTTTTAGGCATACTTTTGCTACAAGATATTTAGAAGCAGGAGTTCCGTTAAAAACTGTATCAGCATTGCTCGGACATACGCAGCTGCAATTAACTACAGATCTATACATGCATGTTACTCAAGAAGCATTGTTTGATGGAGTCAAACAGTATGAAAATACAATAAAACAGGGGTAATGGAAATTGGCACAAAATTGGCACAGAAACAAAAGGATCAAGAGAAGCGGATACCTGTAAACAGCTAAAAAAAAGGAGAACAGAATATATGGAAGCATACAAAACAGAATTTATTGAATTTATGGTAGAAAGCAACGTATTAAAATTCGGCAGCTTCACACTGAAAAGCGGCCGCAAATCCCCGTTTTTTATGAATGCGGGAGCATATACGACCGGCTCGCAGCTGATGCGTTTAGGCGAATTTTATGCCAAAGCCATCCACGATCATTATGGGACGGATTTTGACGTTTTATTTGGGCCGGCATATAAAGGGATCCCGCTTTGTGTTGCGGCGTGTATCGCTTTTTCTAAGCTGTACGGCAAAGAGATACGTTATTGCTCAAACCGCAAGGAGGTAAAGGATCATGGGGATACCGGGATCTTGCTTGGGAGCAGGCTAAAAGACGGCGACCGTGTCGTAATCATCGAAGACGTGACCACATCCGGCAAATCCATCGAAGAAACGTATCCTATTTTAAAAGCGCAGGCAGATGTGAAAATCGTAGGTTTAATGGTTTCCCTAAACCGGATGGAAGTCGGCTTGTTGGGAAAAGCAGGGGCGTTGGATGAAATTCGTGAAACTTACGGTTTTCCTGCAAACGCCATTGTAAGTATGGCGGAAGTCACAGAGCATCTTTATAACCGCCCCTGTCAGGGCAGTATCATAATTGACGATACGATAAAATCAGCAATTGATGAATACTATAAAGAGTACGGGGTAAAGTAGGATTTTGAAAAAAGAGGATACCAGGAAGTTATTATACGCGTTGAAAATTCTCTTGTTCACGGCTTACCTTGCGTTTTTATGTTATTTTTTGTTTTTTGCGGAAAGCATGGGAAGGGGTTTTACGGAACGGACATACCATTATAATTTAATGCCGCTAAAAGAAATATGCCGTTTCTGGGTGCACAGAAAAACACTCGGGTTCTGGTCAGTCGCCTTAAATCTGGTTGGAAATGTCGTGGCCTTTATTCCGTTTGGCATGTTTTTGCCATGGCTGTACGGGAAGTGTCGCAGGTTTGCTCTTACAACGATGTTCAGTTTTGAATTTAGCCTTTTGGTGGAAACGATTCAGCTTGTGTTTAAGGTGGGGAGTTTTGATGTGGATGATATTTTGCTCAATACTCTGGGCGGTATGCTGGGGTTCTTAGGATACCGCGTCTATGTATTTGTGAGGAAGAGGATAACATGAGAGACAGAAAACATAACAAATTTACAGGGAAAAAACATTCGAAGAGAGGGATGCTGGCCTGCGCCGTTGCAGCGGCATCCATTTTTGCGCTGGCCTATCTGGTTTTGTCGTCATTCTGGCAGAAAGGAAACGGGGGCGCTTATCTGGGAGGCGTAGGCATACTGGCAATGTTGGCGGCCTTGGCGGCGCTTATCCTGGCTGTGGGGAGTTTGCGAGAGGAGGACTCTTTCCGGGGATTCCCCCTGGCGTCCATACTGCTTTCCGTACTGGCGGCTGGCGCATGGATTGCGCTGTATGCGGTGGGCTTTTTTCTGGCATAATTAATTACAGAAAGGAAAGATTATGGAACGGTTAGAACGGCAGCTTCAGTTTTTGCTGGAGCTTGACAAACAAAAAGAAATTGTCCGTCAGACTTATCTGGCGGACGCAAGCCGTAAGGAGGGCGACGCGGAACATGCCTGGCATCTGGCGGTGATGGCGTTTTTGCTGGCCGATTACGCCAATGAAGAGATTGACGTTTTAAAAACCGTCAAAATGGTGCTTTTGCACGATGTGGTGGAGATTGACGCCGGAGATACGTATGCCTATGATACGGAGGGGAGCAAGACGAAGAGAATACGGGAGGAACGCGCCGCCGACCGGATTTACGGGATGCTGCCGGAAGATCAGAAGCAGGAATATCGTGCGCTCTGGGAGGAGTTTGAAAAGAGGGAGACGCCGGAAGCGAAGTTTGCGAATACGTTAGACAAGGTGCAGCCAGTACTTTTAAACCATGCTTCGGGTGGGAAAAGCTGGCGGGAACACGGAATTAAAAAAGAACAGATCTTAAACCGCAACCGTACGACCCACGAGGGAAGCGAAACGCTGTGGGATTATATCCGGACGCTTATTGAGGAAAATACCGGAAAAGGAAATATTATAGAATAGGAAAGAGAATATGGGATATCAGGATATTTTTAGGGCGGGAAATGAAGAAGTAAACGAACGCTATGAATTAGTGAGCGGGCGGATCCGGGAGATTGGGACGGATGCGTGCGTTTCTGGTTCATACCAGGATTATTTTAGGAAAACGGCAGAGTTTCTCTGCGTTTTAGATGAAATCCTCTGTAAGGCATTGGAAGGGGAACTGGAAAACCGGACGCTTCCGGAATGCGAGGCGTGCAATCGCAGGATTTATGGAGAACTTTTGCAGGAGAATTACGGCGATAGCTATGCCAATCCGTCTGCTGCTGTGCGGCTTTTGGGAGAGGAATACGGCGGTCTTTTGTGTTTTTTGTATACCGAACTGCGCGGCGCGGCGGCATATGCGTTTGAAGGCAGGAAAATGCACGTTACGATTTTTCTGGAGTTGTTTGTGGAGATCTATAATTGCTTTGAACGCAGCGAAGGGACGGCGCCGGAAGAAATCCGTCAGATTTTGTATTGGTTTTTTCATGATTACAGCGAGGTGTTTGCGGAGGACAAGGTGCGCGACATGGTAGATCCGGACTATGATTTTTTTACCGGAATTGTGATGGGAGCGGACTTGTCCGACTTGCGCTACCTTTACCGATACGGCGAGTATGTCGGTGAAAGCGAAATTCGTACCGCCGGGTTTTTAAATACGCTGCCGGAGGAAGAGATAAAGGCTATGGCGGATACGATGACAGAAGGCTTTCGCATCGGCTATGAAAAGCTGGGCAAGGATTTGGCAAAGAAGGATACCGTATGTATGGAATATCCGATGGGCTTTGAACGGATTGTACGCGCTGCCATACAAAATTTGAACGGGATGGGGCTTGCAGCGACGGCATACCGCAGCCCGCAGTCTTCGTTCGGCATGGGAAACGGGCGCAGGCGGGGCTTTTGCGCGCAGTTTGTAAACCCGCAGTTTGCGTTTGATCATAAGGCGGACGCCGCCGTTTATCTGGACAAGGCGTTTGTGGAACGCCGCCTAGAGGCGATGAAGGCGGCGTTTGAGCAGTATAAAAAGAAAGCGGCGCGTCATGCGGGGCCGGCCGTGATAGAGACGTTTGGGGAGGAGCATTTTACGCCGGTACAAAAGCCCGAGGCGTTTTCGTACAGCGGCGCGCAGAAGGAACTGACGGTGTATCAGGCTGCGCGGCTTGGGGAATTGACGAATGCATATATTCCGGGGGACGAACGCAGCTTTACAATCATTGCTTATCCGATTCCCGCAATCGGGGAGCAGTTTGAAGCGATTTTCCGGGAAACGGTAAAGCTGAATACGCTGAATTATCAGAAATACAGCGATATGCAGCAGAAGCTGATTGACGTGCTGGATACGGCCGACCGTGTGCACATTACGGGAAAGGGAGCAAACCGGACCGATTTATGGGTGAAAATATATCCGTTGTCCGACCCAAAGAAACAGACGGCATTTGAAAACTGTGTGGCGGACGTGAATATTCCGGTGGGGGAGGTGTTTACTTCTCCGGTCTTAGAAGGGACGAACGGAACCCTGCATGTGACGCAGGTATATTTAAACGGGCTGAAGTATAAGGATTTGACGCTGGAATTTGCAGAGGGGAAAGTGACGTCTTTTACATGCGCAAATTTTGCGGACGAAGAAGAAAACCGGAAATTTTTGCTGGAAAACCTCATGCAGCAGCATACGTCGCTTCCGCTGGGGGAGTTTGCGATTGGAACGAACACGACGGCGTACCGGATGGCGCGTACGTTTGGGATTATGGAAAAGCTGCCGATTTTGATTGCGGAAAAGACGGGGCCGCATTTTGCAATCGGGGATACGTGTTATTCGCATGCGGAGGAGACAGGGGTGTTTAATCCGGACGGGAAGGAAATGGTAGCGAAGGATAACAGCGTTTCGATTTTGCGGAAAGAAGAAGAAACTGCGGCTGGGGCTTATTTGAACTGCCATACGGATATTACTATACCTTATGATGAACTGGGGGAGATTACGGTGGTAAGGAAGGATGGGAGTAAGGCATGGGTGTTTCGGGACGGAAGATTTGCGGCGCCGGGGACGGAGGAACTAAACGCATCTCTATTGGGGTTGGAACGCTAATAACAGGATATTTTTATCCCTGAAATTGTCATTCAAATAAAAAAATGGTACTTTTGGATAAATATTGAAAGATGGTAAAAATCGTGATAAAATGATACCATTAGCAGCACTGAGGATTTATTTTACAAAAGGAGGAAATGATGAGAGCAAGTTGGAGGAGAAGGGCAAAAGCAGGACTGGCGACGGTTTTTGCACTGTCGCTGACCGTGACGCAGAGCGGTCTGCAGGATTTGGCCGTACAGGCGGCCGAAGTTACGGAAGGAAAACCCGCCGTTACGGCTGAGGTTTATCCAAAACCGCAGAACATTACAATTGACCCGGCAGAAGGCATGAATTTCGTGGGGGGGGTGTAGACATTGTAGTACATGGGGATCAGTCGCAGGCGATGCTGCCGAAACTAAAGGCTGTACTGGATGCCCAGGAAATTGCATATCAGGAAAGTGAAGAGCTGTCTGCAGAACGGGCGGCTGTTTTTGTTACTTCTGATAAAGATCATTGCGAGGTTTGCGGAAGCGTAACGGACAGCGAGGGCGTGCTTGAAGAGGCGCAGGGGTATGTGCTGACTTCAGACAACAGCGCAAACCAAAACGGCCAGGTTACCATAACGGGAGCCGATGCGGACGGCGCATATTATGGAGTTTTAACATTACAGCAGCTTTTGGAACAGAAAGATACGGACGGTATGTTTGCCAAAGCGGAAATTTCTGATTACCCAAGCATCAAGCTGCGTGGGTTTGTGGAAGGTTTTTACGGATATCCGTGGTCATTTGAAGATCGGATGAGTTTGATTGAGGAATCAGCCCAGCTTAAAATGAATACGTATATTTATGCGCCCAAAGACGATCCGTATCATAAAGACAGATGGAAAGAACCATATCCGGAAGAGGAAGCGGAACATATCCGGAGGCTGGTAGAGCAGGCGGACAAGAACAACCTGAGTTTTTGCTGGAATGTCCATCCAGGATACGGTTTTAATTACAGCAACGATAATGATTACAATGCCCTGATTGCAAAATTTGAGCAGCTTTACAGCTTGGGCGTGCGTCAGTTTGGTATTTCATACGATGACCTTGAAGGGGGTTACAGCGGTGAAAACCATAAAAACCTGATCAATAAAGTGGATGATAATTTTGTCAAGGCAAAGGGCGACGTCAAGCCTTTGATTGTCGTGGGAACCCGGTACTGCAATGCGTGGGGAGCCAGTATGACAGGATATTTCAGGCCTCTTATCTCTGATTTGCATGATGATATTGTTATAATGTGGACAGGGCAGGGAACCATGTCTGAAATCAAAAAGGACTTTTTTGAGTGGCCAAAACAGCAGACGGGCGTGTACAAGCGTAATCTGGCCGCATGGTGGAATTATCCGGTAAACGATTATTGCGACGGCAACCTGATGATGGCGCCGCTTGAAAACCTGGATACCGATGTGGACAATTTAAGCGGTTTCTTCTTAAATCCGATGTCCCAGGCGGATGCAAGTAAAGTGGCCATTTTCAGCGGGGCGGACTATTCCTGGAATGTGACTGGCTTTGAATACATGAAGAGCTGGAAAACTTCCATTCAGAAGTTGGCGCCGGAAGCGAACGAGGCATTTGAGCGTTTTGCGGATAATATTTCTTATATCAAAGACGGGTTTGAGTTTGATGAATCCAGGTATCTGGAAGAAAAGATTACAGCTTTGACCGAAGCGTTTGAAAATAAATCCGGAGTGAAAGAAGCGGCGGAGGCCATGAAGGCTGAATTTGAAGTGATGCATACAGATGTAACTGCGCTGCGTTCGCTTCATAACGCTAATTTGCAGGAAGAGATCAATCCGTTCCTTGGCGCATATGATGCGCTTGCGCTTGCGGGCGTTGCGGGGATGGATGCGATTATTGCAGCCGCGGACGGCAGCAGCCAGGCTATGGTTGAACAGCTGGATGTTTTGGAGGCCAAATTAGAGGAGGCCGGAACGTTTACCATTGAAAGCTTGGAAGGCAACGGGGAAACCAAGGAGAATGTGGTAAAAGTCGGCGAAAAGCGGATTAAGCCTTTACTTTCAGACATATCCAACCAGGCGTGGAGCCTGCTGATGTCGACGTCAAATCCCGAAGTAGTAAGCAGCGTATTTTCAAACAACGCGACATTTGCAGACAAAGAAGTGGCGTTTACAGACGGCGTATATTCCGTAGCAGAACTTGGGCTTACGCTGGAAGCAGGCGGATATGTTGGATTCAGCCTTCCGGCTCTTTCCATTCTTCCTGAAATCAGCCTCAATTCGGCTCAGGCGGACGCTTTGGAAATCCAGTATTCCGTAAACGGCGTATCATGGGAAACCGCAGAAACCGAAATAGAGCAGGGCGAAACTCCCGCTGCAAAAGCGGCGTCGGAAGACAGCGCGCTGAAAACGACGGTTCCGGTGCTTGCATCCTATGTCAGGGCCGTCAACAAAGGGGCTTCGGAGCTTGCAGTTACAATCCGTAACTTTAACGCGTCGACCCGGTTTGACGCCGGCAGGCTGACGGCAAGTACAAACCTGCGGACATATGAAAACTACAATATCCAGAATGCTGTTGACGGAAATATGGCGACCAAATTTTATTCTTACGGAGGGGCAAACACTTCCAACTATATCCGTGTGGATATGGAGCATAAAATCCCGCTGTACGATCTGAAGATTTGTTATGCCGTAAATCCGAAAGGCGTAAGCGAGGGCGTAGACGGATTTGCAGCGACAAAACTTGAAATTTCCGCAGACGGGACAAACTGGGAACAGATAGGCTCCGCCATTGATTATGTGAATTATGATATGGAAACAATCGACGGGCAGCAGGTGGCGTCTGTCAAATTCAATGCAGGCGGCAAAGTGGTAAACCATATCCGGTTTTCCGCTGCTAAATCCAGCGGCAACTGGGTACAGGTTTATGAAGTGCTCTACAACCAGAATCCCGCAGTTTTAGCGGAAGCGTCTTTTGACGTATATGATATCGGTAAGCTGTACGATTCCAATTTCTCAACCGCAGTTGCACCGGATAGTATCGAAGAAGGCGATTATCTGACGTATAAGCTTACGTCTTATACCAATGTGGAATCCATTACGGTTCTTCAGGACGCCGAACAGCTTTGCGGCGCAAAAGTAAGCGTAAAAAATTTCGACGGTACTTACAGTGAGATTGGGGCGCTGGATGAGAGAGTCAATATTTTTGAGGTAAACAACAGTATTACCGAAGTGAAATTTAGCTTTGATCCCGAAAAACCGCTGCCATGCCTCTATGAAATCCTGGTTAAAGCCAGAGATGGTATAGATAAGAGCGGCTTGGATACGATGATTGAAAAGTATTCTGCCTTAAAAGCCAGAAGATATACCGAAGAGAGCTGGAGGCCGTTTAAAGCGGCTTTGGAGGCGGCGAAAAAGGCTGCGGCGGTAGAAAATCCACTGCAGATCCAGATCAATGCCGCTGCGGGCGAACTGGCAGACAAATACAATGCGTTAGAGAAGATTCCGGTGCTTTCGGAAGATATTGTAAAAGCGGATATTTATCCGACGCCGCATAAACTGACGTTTGATCCGGAAGACGGAATGGCGTTCGACGGAAAAGTGACGGTGGTTTCACATGGTACGCAGACTGCAAATACGCTTCTGAGATTAAAAGAAACGCTTGAAGCCGAAGAAATTACATATGAGCAGGGCGAACAGATACCGGAGGACGGAGCGGTTATCTTTATTACTTCCGATAAAGATCACTGTGAGGTATGTTCGGATGTAAATGACCGCGAGCATGTTCTGGAAGAAGAGCAGGGATATGTGCTGACTTCTGAAATTGATACGAATCCCAAAGGAAAAGTTACGATTACGGGAGCCGACGAAGAAGGCGCTTACTATGGCGTTTTGACATTACAGCAGATTCTGGATCAGAAGACGCAAAACGGCGGTTTTGCACAGGTTACGGTTTATGATTACCCGAGCGTGAAGCTGCGTGGTATTGTGGAAGGCTTCTATGGGTTCCCGTGGTCTTATGAGGACAGGCTGAGTATTATACAGGAAACCTCCAAGCTGAAAATGAACACTTATATTTATGCGCCGAAGGACGATCCATATCATAAGGACAGATGGCGTGAACCGTATCCGGAGGAAGAAGCAGAAAAGATCCGTCAGCTTGCAGAAGAAGCGGATAAGAACAATATGAGTTTTTGCTGGAACGTTCATCCGGGGAATGGTTATAATTACAATACAGACGCTGATTTTGACGCATTGATCGCAAAGTTTGAACAGCTGTATGAGCTGGGCGTCCGGCAGTTTGGCGTTTCGTACGACGACTTAGCCAGCGGTTACAGCGGGCCGCAGCATGTCAGTGTAATCAACAGGGTAGATGAAGAGTTTGTCAAGACAAAAAGCGATGTGAAACCGCTTATTGTTGTAGGAACCCGGTATGCAAATGCCTGGGGACCGAATATGCAGACTTATTTCAAACCGTTCTTAAGGGATCTGCATGAAGACGTAGTCGTTATGTGGACCGGTGCGGAAACGATTGGTGATATTACGAGAGAAGGCTTTGAATGGCCGAAGGAACAGACCCAAATCTTTACCCGTGATTTGGCAGCATGGTGGAATTATCCGACCAATGATTACTGCTTTGGGAACTTGATGATGGCTCCGTTAGAAGCGCTTGGTACGGATGTGGACAATATAAGCGGTTTCTTCTTAAACCCGATGTCCCAGGCGGATGCAAGTAAAGTGGCAGTATTTTCCGGAGCGGATTATTCCTGGAACGTAGCGGATTTTAAATATATGGATAGCTGGAAAACTTCTATTCAGAGGATTGCTCCGGAAGCGAACGAAGAATTTGAGCGTTTTGCAGATAATATTTCCTATATTAAGATGGAAGGCCTTACCGTAGATGAATCCCGTTATCTGCAGGACAAAATGGCCGCTTTGGATGAAGCCGTTGAAAGCGGGGAAGGAACCGAAGAGGCGATTGCAGCTTTAAAAGAAGAATTTAATCAGATGCAGGCAGATGTGGCTCCGCTGCGCAGCCTTAAGAATGAAGGACTTCAGGAAGAGATCAACCCGTTCCTGGACGCATACGAAGTACTGGCGCAGGCAGGTACGGCAGGCATGGAAGCGTTAGAAGCAGCTTCTGCAAAAGATCACGAGACCATGCTGGAGAAACTGGAATTATTAAGCAATAAGTTAAAAGAAACCCAGAAATTTACGGTAGACAGCCTGGAGAGAGACGGGACGATTAAGAAGAACATTGTTAAAGTAGGCGAACACAAGATTAAGCCTTTACTGGAAACAGTCCCGGATAAAGCATGGAATTTGATTATGGCAGTAGAAAATCCCGAAGTAGAATGCGGCGTATTCTGGAACAACGGGACAATACTGGACAAAGACGTAGTAAAAGAAGAAGGCGTATACTCCGTAGACAGCTTACAGGTTACGTTAGGAGCCGGCGGATATGTTGGATTTAACCTGCCGTGTGAAGAGCTTCTTACGGAAATCAGCTTAAACACAGCACAGGCAGACGCGCTTGAATTGCAGTATTCCTTAAACGGTACCGTTTGGGAAACAGTAGAAACCGTTGTGGAAGAAAACACCCAGAGAGCTGCGGAAGGCAGCGTGTTAAAGACGACTGCGGCAGTGATTGCTTCTTCTGTCCGTGTGGTTAATACCGGGGAAGCAGAGCTTGAAGTAGCCATAAACGATTTTGCCGCTTCTACCAATTTTGATGCCGGAAGCGTTACGGCAAGTACAAACATGGGTACTTATGGTTCGAACCCGATTCAAAACGCTGTGGACGGGGATATTAAGACGAAATATTATTCCTCTGACGGAAGCCGTATTTCCGATTATGTGCGTGCCGATTTTGAAAATACAATTCCGTTGTTTGACGTAAAGATCTGTTATGCCGTAAATCCGAAAGGAATTAGTGAAGGCATAGACGCTTTTGCGGCAACGAAACTGGAGATTTCTACAGACGGGACGGAATGGGAAGAGATTGGCTCTGCTATTTCATACGATAAGTATGTGGTGGAAACAATTGACGGGCAGCAGGTTGCAAGCGTAAAATTCAATGCCGGAGGCAAAATGGCGCGGCACATCCGGTTCTCTGCGACACAGTCCAGCGGAAACTGGGTACAGGTACACGAGATTTATTATAACAAGCAGCCTTCTGTCCTGGCGGAAGCGTCATTTGCGGTAGATGATATTACGAATCTTTACGATTCAGACTATACGACGGCCGTAACGGCAGACAGCATAAACGAAGGCGATTATTTGATTTATAAACTGGTATCTTACACGAATATTGAATCTATTTCGCTTCTTCAGGATGCGGAGCATCTTTGCGGAGCGGCAGTAAGCGTTAAGAAAACGGACGGCACATGGGAAGAAGTCGGCAGCCTGGACGATCAGCTTAACGTATTTGAGATTAACGGCAGTATTACCGAAATCAAGTTGAGTTTTGATCCGGAAAAACCGCTTCCATGTATTTACGAACTTGTAGTCAGGGCAAGGGAAGGCGCGGATATCGCTTCCTTACAGGAACAGATCGCCGGGTATGAAGGCATGGAATTAAAAGCGGAAGATTATACCGAAGAAAGCTGGAATGCATACCAGGCAGCTTTAGACGCCGCAAAACTGATTGCGGCAGACGAAAATGCGCTGCAGGTTCAGTTAAATTATGTGGCAAGCGTACTTGGAAGCCAGTTTAAGGCTCTGGAAAAACCGGAACTGCCGGATGACGATCTGGCGCAGGCAGCCGTAAAAGCGGCGCAGGAAGCTGCAAAGGCAGCGGAAGAAGCGCGCAAAGCCGCGGAAAGCGCCCAGAAGGCGGCAGAGGCGTCTCAGGCGGCGGCAGAAGATAAAACGGCGATGATTGAGATTTCCGGACAGGCGCAGGCAGCGGCAAACTCTGCAGCAGATGCGGCAGCCGCGGCGGAAGCAGCGGCAGGGCAAGCAGCGGCGTCCTTACAAAATCAGGAATTGATGCTTGGCATGGCGGAACAGGCCAGTCAAGCGGCAGCGACTGCGGCAAGCGCGGCAAATGCGGCTTTGGAATTGGTACAGAGCCAGGAGAGCCTGGTACAGGCAGCCGCGGCAGCAGCAGAGGCAGCACGGGATACGGCCAAGATCCATATGGACGACGCTAAAGAAGCGCGCGATCTGGCACAGCAGGCGGCAATAGATGCTGAGAATAAGCTGAAAGAAGCAATCGAAACCGGAAGAACTGTCATTCAGAATGCGGTTGACGCCGCAAAACAGGTGACGGACGCAGCGGCAGAAGCAATCCGCCAGCAGAATGCGGAAGCGTTAAAACAGGCGGCGGACGCACAGGCCGAGGCAACCAAAGCCGTAGAGGCAGCCCAGAGAGCGGTAGCGGATTTTGCAAAAGAAACGGCTGCAATTACCGCCCAGGTAGCGCAGGCGGCAGAAAAGGCCGAAAATGCGATGCGTCTGGCCCAGGTGGCAAGCGAATTGGCGTTAGAAGCCCA
>OFFW01001664.1_pt1 | contig 13205 bp, 10 predicted proteins | sample 1521501 | NCBI WGS metagenome assembly OFFW01 (sample SAMEA3504107, study PRJEB24116) | mouse gut metagenome | biome: mouse gut; feature: mouse-associated habitat; material: faeces | place: Denmark | collected 2011
CGCGCCGCTTGTATTTAAAATGTCCGGGCGAAAGAAACTCTTCCTGCCCGGACGCACTCCGGCCCCATCAGGGCCGCTTCAAAACGCAGTTAAAAATTTTAACGGTCTAACCCGTAATCCTTCTGTCCAGCTTCTTTGAAAGCCTTGTCCCAATCATCTGCAGGATTTGCACCAGGGCCACCAGAAGAATTACCGTCACAATCATAATATCTCCTTGCCATCTGTAATACCCGTAGCGGATGGCAATGTCTCCAAGACCGCCGCCTCCGACTACGCCGGCCATTGCCGAATAGCCGAGGATTGTGCCAAGTGAAATGGTAGCCCCCACTATCAGGGACGTCCTGGCCTCGGCCATAAGCACTTTCCAGATAATCGTCCACAAACTTGCCCCCATACTCTGGGCCGCCTCAATCACGCCGTGGTCCACTTCCAGCAGGGAAGACTCCACCATTCTCGCCACAAAGGGCGCCGCCGCAATGGCAAGAGGCACGATGGTCGCCGTGGCCCCGTAGCTTTTTCCCACTATCAGTCTGGTAAACGGGATTATCAGCATCAGAAGAATCAGAAAAGGAATACTTCTCACAATATTCACCACAACGTCCAGAATCTTGTAAATAATTTTAATCGGTTTTAATCCCCCCGGCGCCGTCACAACCAGCGTAATCCCCATGGGAATCCCCAGTGCATAGGCAATCAGCGTTGAAACAAGGGTCATATAAAGGGTTACCCCCGTGCCCTCTACTATCATCATAATTGTCTGACTATCCCACATAATTATCAAGCTCCTCCACTTCCAGTTTTCTGCTCTTTAAGTACTCTATCATCTTTTCCGCCACCTCTTCATTCTCCGGAAGCTGCAGAATCATCTGCCCGTGAGCCACACCTCCGATGTCCCGTGTATCCGCAAGGAGAATATTCACAGGCGTCTTGCAGGCAAGCACCATATTGGCGATTACCGGCTCAAAAGAAGAATTGCTGGTAAAGACAATACGGATGCACCTCTTGCCCCGCATTTCCTCGTAGGAAGTATTTTCTCCCCGGAAAACAAGCCTTTTGGCCGCCTTCGACCTTGGCCTTTGGAACACTTCCTCAACCCTTCCGGTTTCGGCCAGCATCCCTTCATCTATGATTGCCACGTGGCTGCAAATCTCCTGCACCACAGCCATTTCATGGGTAATAATTACAATGGTAATGCCGTACTTCTGATTGATTTCCTTCAGCAGAGCCAGAATCGCCTTGGTTGTGGTCGGGTCAAGGGCGCTGGTGGCTTCGTCGCAGAGCAGAATCTTCGGATTGGTCGCAAGGGCCCTTGCAATCGCCACCCTCTGCTTCTGACCGCCGGAAAGCTGTGCCGGATAGGCAAGCTCCTTTTCCGAAAGCCCTACAATGGAAAGCAGCTCCCTCGCTCTTGCCACCGCATCCTTTCTCGGCGTTTTGGTTATTTCCAGCGGAAAGCAGACATTGTCAAGAACGGTTCTCTGCATCAGAAGATTGAAATGCTGAAAAATCATCGCAATCTCCGTGCGTATGGCTCGAAGTTCACCGTCGCTTAAAGCCGATAAATCCTTTTCTTCTATATAAACAGTTCCCGTGGTGGGCCGTTCAAGAAAATTAAGACATCTTACCAGCGTGGATTTTCCCGCGCCGCTCATACCGATGATGCCGTAAATTTCCCCCTTATGGATTTCCAGATTAATCCCCTTAAGGGCTTCCACCTGATTGTCCTTTCCCACAAAGGTTTTGGTGACATTATCTATTCGTATCATTGTTTCCATTCGTTTACCATGACCTCATTCTTTCCTGCTTCTTCCGTAAACATTCTCCCGGTGGCTTAGAACCGGCTTTTACATCATATCACAAACCGGACGTACCCTCAAGACCATTGTGCCATAGCCATCCAGCGTCAGGGGGCCTGATACCTCTTTTCCCGTATACATATCCAGCATTGGTTCCAGAACCGTGATATTGGCAGGGGTATTTATATAGTTTAATACAAAAATATACTTCACGCCTTCTTTTACCCGGACGGCAATCTCGCATTTCTCCGGTATCCTGATGAAACCGGCATAGGGATTTTCGGCACAGGCTTCTTTCAGGAATGCCCTGACGGCTCCTTCCGTAAAAGCGCTCCCGTAATAATAAACCTTTCCCTCCCCGGCTTTTCTTGACACAAGAGCGCCCGCCCCCGCGTCGTCGCCGCTTATATAAAGGGCCTCCTGTACGCCGGTTAAAGGCTCCACCAAATCCGTGAACACCGCCGCCGGAAAAGTTTCCTCTCCCCACTTAACCGTAACTTCCCCTGCGTCCGGCGCAATCACCGTGTACTCCGGAATATCCGCTCCGGTAGGGCCGGCGATAACGCCCGGCAGTTTTTCCATGGTGCATTTTCCGTTAATATCCTTATAAGCGCTCCGGCAGCCAAATACCAGAATACCGCCCTTTTGCGCATAATCCTCCAAAACTGCCGCCTGCTCATTACTTAGAATTGACGGATGGGGATAAAAAAGAATCCTGTATTTTCGCAAATCCTCCGCTTTTGTCCGCTCCGTCAGGTACACATAATCCATCGGCGTATGGGTTTTCTGCATAGTCTCAAACAATGCCCTCTGGCTCTGCTTTTCTATTTTTTCATGCAGTTTATCGTATTCGGCGTCAAAAATATTGTCATAATCCCTGATTACGCCGACTCCCGCTTCGTATTCCCCTCCGGCAATTTCGCTGACAGCCGTCACTTTTTTATGGATATCGCCGACTTCCTTAAGCCTTCTGTTATCCCTGCCGGAATAATCCAGAATCCCGTGCCAGTAAATCTCCGTTCCAAAAATGCAGGTCCGCCATCTGAAATAGCTGATAAAATCCGCTCCGTGGGCGATGGACTGCATGGTCCATAAGGTCATCTGTCCCCTTTTGGGCGACGGCTGTATCATGCGGGAGTTCCATCCTCCGCCTCCCGACTGCTGCTCCATAATTCCGAAAATCCGGGAAACCGCCCGCGTCTCTGCAAGGTTCCGGCTCCACTTCCTGTCCTTCATTTCATCCTTATCGCTGTAATTATTCAAACCATAGGCAAAGTTAGGGTAGGAATCATAAGTAATAAAATCGATGCTTTCCCTGGTCATTTTCTGATAATCCACATGCCCGAAAAGGCCGTTGGTGGTGATGAAGTCTCCCTCTTTTATGTACTTTCTGATGATATCTGCCTGCAGACGGGCAAATTCATTGGTGCTGTCCGAAATGAACCTGAAATAATCCAGCGTCTGATGGGGATTGACGCCTCCGCTGACGGTAGGGCGCGGCACATAAATTTCTTTCCAGTCCGTGTAAGTCTGGTTCCAGAAAACTGCGCCCCACGCTTCGTTAAGCTTCTCCAGACTGCCGTATTTTTTCCGCAGATAAACACGGAACGCCTCCGTGTCGCTCTCCGAATAAAATTCATTCGCCTCACAGTTTAATTCATTGTCAAGCTGCCAGCCAATCACACAGCTTCTTCTCCCGTAACGGCCCGCCATGCGCTCCACAATCTCTGCACAGAATTTCCGGTACACAGGGGAATTGTAATTATAATGCCGCCGTAATCCGTGCCTGTACAAAACGCCGTCGATTGCGGCGTTTAAGCATTCCGGATATTTTTCCGTCAGCCAGGCCGGGGGCGTGGCCGTAGGCGTTCCCATAATCACCTTCATTCCTGCCTCTTCCGCCACGTCCAGAAACCGGTCAAAGAAGTCATAGTTATATACGCCCTCCGCGGGTTCGATTTTATTCCATGCAAATTCGGCAATTCTGATTACCTCAATTCCGCAGGCCAGCATTCTTGATAAGTCTTCCCGCCACAGAGCCTCATCCCAGTGTTCAGGATAGTAGCACGTTCCCAGCGTGATTTTTTCTCCGTTCAATATCTGCATTTTTCTTTTTCCTTTCGCCGCATTTCCGAATGTTTTCCTGTCGAAATTATACCCCTAAAATGAGAGGTTATCAACGCTTTTTTGAAAGTCAGTGTCGGTATCGCCCGTAAAAATCGTATGTTCATCCGTTAAACAAATATTGATACCATAACAAAATTCCGGGTATAATTATAAACCTTCACCCTTCTGTTTCTCCCGTCCACATCGATAATCGTACAAACCCTGTTTTCGGACATGTACCAGCTCCGCAAACTCTCCCTGCGATTACACCCTTATTTTAAGGGTTCTTCCATTTTTCATATCCCGGTCATATTTAAATTGTAATCTTCCCCCGATTTTGATATACTGTTTACATATTTTTAATATTACAAATTCTCATTTGAAAATACATTCAGCAGAAAGGGTTTAAAATTATGAGCAAAAAAAGAGCTGTCGTTTCACTTGGACACAACGCCCTTGGTTATACCACCACCGAACAGTGGGACGCCGTTAAAGTTACCGCAAAAGCCCTTGCCGATTTGGTGGAGGCCGATTACCAGCTTACCATCACTCACAGCAATGGCCCCCAAATCAGCATGATACACAAAGCCATGACGGAACTTCGCCGTCTTTATATCGACTATACCCCCGCCCCCATGTGCGTGTGCAGCGCCATGAGTCAGGGATACGTGGGCTATGATATCCAAAATTCCCTGAAAGCGGAGCTCCTTGGACGGGGCATCAGCAAAACCGTGTCCACGATTTTAACCCAGGTCACGGTAGACCCTTACGACGAGGCTTTTTACGAGCCCACCAAGCTGATTGGCCGGTATATGTCCGCCGATGACGCGGAAATTGAAATGAAAAAGGGCAACTATGTGAAGGAGTCGCCCGGAAAGGGTTTCCGTCGAATCATAGCCGCCCCAAAGCCTATTGATATTGTGGAAATCGAAGCCATCCGCACCTTAGCCGACGCCGGACAGATTGTCATTGCATGCGGCGGAGGCGGGATTCCCGTTATCGAGCAGCAGCATGCCTTAAAGGGCGCTTCCGCGGTCATTGAAAAGGACGCCATCGCCGGAAAACTGGCGGCAGACCTTATGGCCGACCAGCTCATTATTTTCACCTCGGTTCCCAGCGTTTACCAGAACTTCGGAAAAGAGAACCAGAGGGCAATCGCCTCTCTCACCGCTGCCGATGCTGAAAAAATGATTGCAGAGGGCGAGTTTGAAGAAGGCACGATGCTCCCCAAAATCGAAGCCGCTATCGCCTATTTGTCCGTGAACCCGAAAGGAAGCGTACTGATTACCTCTCTTGAGGCAATTGCCGACGCGCTGAAAGGAAAGGCCGGAACGGTTATTACGGCGTAACATCAATAAACCCCTGGCCGGTGTGAGGATGGTAATTGCAGGCAGCCGCCAGCCTCGTTACTCATAGGAATCAAAAAGTTCCGGCGTTATGAGATTTCACAATTCCATAACCCGGAACAATTTTTGATTTATATCCATTTCTTCATTCCCGGATTCCAAAACCTCACTTCCGCACCACCGTCAGTCCCAAATCCTCCGTAAACAAAATCACCGGCGCGCTTGCCCACGGATGGCACAGGCTGGTGTTCCATTTCTGTTCCTTTCCCCACGCCTCAAAGCACGTGGTCGCGCCCTCCCTCAGCATATTTACCCAGGAGTGAATCCCACTGCCTGTAATCAGCTCATATGCAAGCTCCTTCTCCCCGATATTCGCCAGTCCCTTCAGAACAAAATAGGCCATATACACCCCGCAGTTAAGCCCCTTTTCCCGAATCAGTTCTGTTATGGCCTCTTCGCTTTCCTCCGGCTGCATGGAAAAATAAAGGGCCAGGGCATTTACATGAATGGAAGGGTGCCGGGAACCCTCCCTGTCCACAAACAGTCTTTTCCCGCTGTCATAAAAAGCGGATGTAAAGGCGGCTTTGCGCTTTTCCAATTCCCTTTTCCTGTCGGCTTCGCCAGGCAGCGCCCCGTCAGAGAGTATTTCCTCCACCTTTGAGAGATACAGGCACGCGCCGTAATAATAGGCGTTGATAACACTGTGGCAGCCCGGGCCTACCGGCCTTGTCAAATCAAAGTCATAATTATCCCGGAGGTTTTCCGGCCAGTCAACCATATTCCACTTGGCATAAACGTCGGCAACAAGACCGTCCTCTCTTTCATACTCTTTAAAATACAGGACCACCTCCCTTGCGTATGGATATAACTCCCGCAGGGTATCTTTGTCCCCGGTAATCTGATAATAGTAATACAACTGCAACGGGTACAGCAGGGAATAGTCGGCAATTTCCTGCATGATGCCGGACGCGGATACCGCCATCATCCCTCTGTCAATCCTTGTGGAGGCGGCGAAATCATAGAGAGCCTTTTTAAACATGGCGCCATCCCCGGTAAGATACATATGGCTTAAACCGGTTACCAGCAAATCCCCAAGGTACTGGCCCTTTTCTCTGGACGGACAGTCCACATATACCTCCTGAGTGCCCAGCATCGCCGTCCGGGCGCACAAATCCCATATTTCCTTTGCCACAGGCTCGCAGTCATCCCTGAGCGTCCGCACCATATGGAATGGGTAGTGTCTTTCCGTCACCACCAGATTCTTTTCTGAAAAGTTTCTGCAGTCCGTGATAATTTCTATGTACCGGAATGCTTTGTAGTCATAACTCTCTATGATATCCTGTACATTAACAGTCTCCTTCCCGGCATCCTTCCCCCGCCCGGAAAGCGTCCATTCCTCCCGGTAGCTGCAGTTACACCGCATCTCGTATCTTGCATGGCCGTTTTCGTCCAGCTCCTCTGCGTAATACAGGCTGATTTTATCTCCCTTTTCCCCCGAAACGGCAATTCTCACGCCGCCGACTACTTCCTCGCCGCAGTCAAACAAAAAATGCCCTTCCCCGAAAGTTCTTATCAGCGCCGGGAACCGCTCGCTGATTTCCACCGGAGCGGTTTCCTGCAATTTAAGTTCATGGTCGTCGTAACTGTTTTCCATACATCTTTTCCAGTTACTGTCGTCATAATCCAGCCCCTTCCAGCCATAGCTTATCCGCCCCGCGTCAATATCCTCCAGAAAGCAGGTGTCGTACCCTGTGGTGCGGCCGGAAACAAATTCCTCCGCCCTCTTATATTTCCATTCCCCGTCCGTGGCGGCAATCAGCCCATCCTTCTGCCATACGGCAGCCTTCAGCCCCTGCCGCTTATCCGCGCTGTACCAGACGCGGTTTACAAGCCCCTGATAGTAAACATGGACGGCTATCACATTTTTTCCCTCACGAAGCGCGCTGCCAATCTGATACCGGTTGTAATAGTACCGGAACGGATAGCCCGGGGCCGGGCCCTGCCCGATAAAAACACCGTTTATCCACACCTTGTAATAGTCGTCGGCAGTGATGTCAAGCACTGTCTCCCCGTCTCTCTCCATCATGCCCTCATCCATATAAAAAACATGGCGTACAAGCATGTGGTAATTTTTTGGCTCGTCCGAAGGCGGCTGATGCGCTGCCGCCTCCCGTTCCGGACACATATAATCAAAAGGTCTGCCACTATACTCTTCGGCGCTGAGCCATTTTCCATTCTCTATCATTTTTCCGCTTTGGCCTTTCTGTTCCCGTTTCATTTCAATTATCCGTTCTTTCTCTTAAAAACGCTTCATATTTCCTGAGGATATCCGCCGTTTCCAGATACAAATCACTGCCGGAAGCATTATCGGCGCCCTTTTCCACCCGAAAATAAAAGTCAATCTCCGCTTTTACGGACTCCGCCTTTTTCACTGTCATTTTAACCTGCGCCAGCCTCCTTTTCAACAAAGGGATAACGCAAAAATACAGTTCATCGTCCTCAAGGGATAAATACCCCAAAAGGGTCCTGTCCCCATCCATAACCCGGATTTTATTTCCCTCAAAGGACGCGGGATAAAGAACGTCTCCCGCTTTCAGTCTCTCAATTGCAGGAAATCGCCGCCTGCGCCCCTCCGCCCCGAGAAACGCCCGGAAGAGGTAAATCTCCCGCCCCTGCCCGTCCCTCCTTAGCGGCTCCGCCATCTTTTTCAGTACTGCCGCCGGACGGATATACTGCATGGAAAGACTCTGGAAAAGCCGCGCCTGAAAACGGAATCTCTCCGTTTCAAAAAGCGCGTCCTCTTCCCGCAGGCAGAAACAAAGTCTTTCCTCCGCCTGCTCCAAAAGCTCCCCGGTGGCATGCCGGATACTGACAAGGAACAGTTCAAATTCCTCCTCATCCGGGTCCCACAGATATTTCCCCCGCGCCTCCTGATAAAAAAGCTTTTCTTCTCCGGCGTCTAAGCTGTAATAGCAATAAATGTTTCTGTCGCAAAAGGCTCTTTCGTTCACTTCCCCCTGCCATACCGGCTTTTCCTTTCTGGGGGCCGGCGTTTTTGCTTCTTTTTTCAGAACGCCGTATGCGGCGTTAATCTCCTGCGCCCGCCTTATATACTCCGGTTTGTCCGCTCCCGCCGCATCGGGATGAAAAGCGCTCATCAGCCTGTGGTATTTTCTTCTGATAGCCGCTTTGTCATCCTCTCTGTCTATATTCAGGATTCTTTTTGCCTGCTCGGGGGTCATTTCTTTCTGTCTTCACCTTTTTCCGGCCTGCCGCAGGTTGTCTTTTCCCGCGGCGACCGCTCTTATTTTTCTTTATTTTGCATTATTTGCCACAATTTCATAAATATTTTCTATCATTTCCTGATAACCGAAGCAATATTTCCGCAAAACGCCTCTCACATAGCTTTCCGGAAAAGAATGCAGAAAATCCTGCTCCTTTCGGATACACTTTAAGTATTCGTAAATTCTGTCTATTCCCGTGTACCCGGAAAGGTCCCTTGTCACCGGATAGTCCAGCGTCAGGATAGTGTCCTTTGGATTGAACCTGATATCGTACCATTTAAAAAACTCCGGCATCCCTTTAACCACAGTATCATACAGACATATATTACCATAATCAGAAAATTCCGGCATCATTTCATTGTACATTGCAAGGGTTTTCCTCACCTTTTTTTCCACAAGGGCCATGCCCTCCTCGTACGCCTGCCGGGCCGTCATTCCTTTTTTCTGCGCAAGGACGGTTCCGTTTGCGTTCTCGGATTTATCCCGGGCCGTGCCGGTTACGGCATCGTCCCCGCCCTCCATACCGGATAGCTCCGTTTCATGGATGGCATACAAAACGGCGCCCATTAGCTGCTCCGCTTTCTCGTAAGTAATCGAAGTGCTTTCCTTTGCGGTATACTTCTCCGCCAGTTCTCCCACAATCGGTATCAGTTCTTCCATGGTATAGTCCATCGTCTCACCCCCAGCAAAGTTCTTTTAAGGTTTCAAAATACAGTTCATAGTCCCATCTTTTCACCTCGTCAAACTGTTCATATTCGCCATAGCCCTGAGAACTTTCATGCCCTCTGTAGCCAGCCCGGATTGCCTGTGAAAAGTTGTTTAAGCAGGTTCCCTCCAGATAATCCAAATCACCGAAGCATATCTCCTCAAACTGCTCTTTCATAAAATGCAGAAGCTCGTCGTCCGTGATTTCATCCAGCATTTCATTCTTGTACAGATAAAATATCTCCTGCAGGCGAATAATCGTTTCCACATAATTATTCTGGTCAATAAATGCGGAATCGCAAAATTCATGGATAATCTTCGGCACAATCCCCTCCCCGAACTCGATTCGCCTCTGCTCCTTAAGGGTATGGCGCTGCTCGCTTAAAATCAGCTTTGCCTCCTGCTCGCTCAGCGAAAGCCCGAATCTGGCGGTTTCATTATTTGCCGCAACAATCCCCCCTAATTGACGTTCCTGCTGTAATAATACCATCCAATCCTTATTCAAGAAATCGCCCTCCTTGCACATTTGTTTTCTGTATTCAGTTGTAGGAATACCGATTATAGCATTGGCGGTATTTTGTTTCAAGTCTTGACTTTTTAATGTTTCTGTGGTATGATTAAGCCACAATCAGGAAAGTTCCCTTTATCTAATCAACCTCCTGCAAACCTCCTCCACTTCCCTCTTTCCCTTTCCGACTACAAAATAAAAATCCATCTGTCCCTTATTTTCCATATAAAGATAAGAGCCATAGGCCGGAATGTCACAGCATATCGCGGTATCCGCCGCAAGGACCAGTCCGTAGCCCCGCTCGGAAACCACAACGGCGGGTTTTCCATTCCCATGGGAAATGTATCTGGCCCCGCCCCGCAAAGCAATACCGGATTTTCCGAAAATCCCCGGCGCATAAAGATTTTCCGCTTTCTGCCAGTCCAGATACAGCCGGCTCTTTGCTTTTCCGCCCGGGCCATCCTCAATCTGGCGGCATTCCTTCTCCCGCTCCGCAAGCAGAAACTTTTTATCCCGCGTCATATAGTGAATGGCCCCGTTTCCTTTATTAACCCGCAGACAAACCTCGTCCGTCAGAAATTCCACCGTATTGCCGGATTCCTTATACAGCCATGCGCTTTCTTTTTTGCAGTCGGCAATGCCCGGATGGACTCTGTCCGAAAGCGCCGCTCCCTTTGCAAAGGTTACCCGTACAATGCCGCCGGTAATCGCGCATAGCCGCAAAGTGCCGTACCGGCTCTGAAAATAAAGCCCGTCCGGCTGCCCCATAAACCATTTCACCGACAAGTCAATTTTTCCGTGTCCCGCCGGACGCAAAATTTCTGTGGGCGGCATACCGCCAAATTCGCAGCCTGCTTTTGCTCCGTCTGCTTTTTCTTCCCTGACGGAAACTCTTTCCGGGGAAGGTTTTACCTGTCTGCTTATAAAAGGCTTTTTATCCTCCGGCGTCACGGCTTTTTTCACAACGGCAACCGCCCGTTTTCTGGGCCGGATGGCCGCTCCGCTTCCTGCCGAATCTTTTTCTTTTCCACCCTCCGTCTCATAAGATACGGATTTTTTCTCATTTTCCTTATCTTCTGCGAAAACCGCAAAAGTTCTTCCTTTTCCTGCCGGCGCCGGGTCGGCTATCAGCCCTGTCAGAGTATCGCAGCAGAGTACGCACAGCTCATGCAGCGCGCGGGTCGCCGCCACATAAAGAAGCTTCGCGTGGCCGTCGTCTGACGGATAGTCTTCCCTTGTGGGATTTAAAATCAGTACGGCGTCAAATTCCAGTCCCTTTGTGTATTCCACGGGAAGCACCATGATTCCGTTTCCAAACTCCGCTTTTTCAAGATTGCTTTCCATCACCTCCACATATTCCGACAGCGAAAGAGCCGTCCTGGCCGCCTCCTTTTTGCTGCGGCAGATAACCGCAATGGTATCAAGCCCCTTCTTCTGCCAGTCTCTGCAAAGCTGCGCCGCTTCTCTTATCAGCGCATTTCGTTCCGGCGCCCTTTTCACCAGAACCGGATTTCCGTGCCTGATTATAGGCTCTACAGGATAAACCGAAAATTTTCCGTGGCGCAGAATATCCGTGGCAAAGTCCGAAATTTCCACCGTGTTCCGGTAGCTTTTCTTTAAAACCCCAAAGCTGTCCATAGCGTCCGGCAAAAGCAGCGCTTTCAGCTCCTCCCAGTCGTTTAGCCCGAAGCCAAAATGGATATTCTGGGAAACGTCCCCCATAACGGTGTAGGTACATCTGTTGATGCAGAATTTCAGCGCATGGTACGCCATCATTCCGAAATCCTGGGCCTCGTCAATTACCACATGGCTTGCCTCGCTTATGACATCCTCCTCTTTGACCCTCTTATAAAGGTAAGCTAACGCCGCCAAATCGTACACATCAAATTCATTCTCCGGCGCTTCAACCCGTATTCCTTTTTCTTGCTGCTTGCTTAAGAAATCCCGGTACATTTCAAAAACAGATATCTTCCAGTGCTTTCCCCCGTACCAGCCCCGGTAAGCCTTTAAAATTGCTTTTCTCTCCGCCTCCGAATAGCTGATTCCTTTTCCGAGAAATTCCTCCTTTACCTTTCCGAGCAGCCGCCCGTTCAGCATATTAATTTTGTTCTGAATGGAAACAGAGGGATTTTCCTCAATATAAGCCTCCACGGCTTCCCCCGTTAAAAGGCTGACCAAATCCTTCTTACTGACTTCTCTGCCGTCTGTTTCGTCATACACGCCGGTTTTTCCGTTCCGGAAGCCTTCCACAAACGCTTTTGGATTTAAGTATACGGTATCTGTGGAAATTGCCTTCCGTTCCAGTTCCCGGCAGTACCCGGCCAAATCCCGAAACCACCGGGAGCTGCCCTTTACGGCGTCTTTCCCCGTTCCCTTAATCCTGTATTTCTTTTCGTCCCAGTCCTCGTACAAAAGCCGGACAAAAAGCTGTTCCATGGTCATCTGCCGCACGCCGTACACATCCAGGTCCGGCAGAACGCCCGTGATATAATTCAGCAGAATCCGGTTGCTCCCCACAATGTAAAAATCCTCCGGCCTGAAACGCTCCGCATAGTTATACAGGATATAAGATATCCGGTGCATGGCCACCGTGGTTTTTCCCGAGCCCGCCACCCCCTGCACAATCACATTGTGATAGGGGGATTTTCTGATAATCTCATTCTGCTCCTTTTGAATGGTGGCAACGATTTCTCCCAGAACCGCCTGCTTGTTTTTGGCCAGATACTTTGTAAGAAGCTCGTCGTTGGCAATTACCTCGCTGTCAAAAAAATCCAGCAGCTTTCCGCCTTCAATTTCATAAGTACGCTTGCGCGTCAAATCAATCGGAATATCCACATCCCCCGGCGCCCTGTAGCTGCATTTTCCCAGATTGTTTTCGTAATATGCGTTTGCCACCGGCGCGCGCCAGTCCACCACCGCCTGATGGGTGGCGTCCCTTGCTATGCCGCCCCTGCCGATATAAAGAGACTCCTCCTTACCGGTTTTTTCATCGCGGAAAACGATTCGGCCAAAGTAGGGCTTGTTTTTTGCCTTTTCATTGCGCATAAGCGCCCGCTTCATGTGCTCGTGCATCGTGACCGTGTTGTTTAAAATGGTCAGCACCTCCACGTCGTTGTCATGGTAACGGGCCAGCATTTCGTCGATATTTTCCTGCATCCGGGCGACTTCCCCGCTGTAATTTTTCAGATTGCGGCTTACTACCTCCAACGTCTCCCGAAGATAATCCTCCTCCGCCTTCCGCGACACTCCAAAATTTTTCCTTTTATCTCCTGCTCCCATCCGCTATGCCCTCCTGCCATCTTCGTAACCGCCTGATACAGACGGACGCCTTTTTGTTTTCTCTGTTGCCGGTATCTTCCATTGTAAGGGAAAAAGAAAAAATTACTAGACTTTAATTTCAAAATGTGGTAGACTATATACTGTTCCAATGATTAAAATTTTTATTCTTATATCGTTCTTT
>OFFW01001665.1_pt1 | contig 13205 bp, 10 predicted proteins | sample 1521501 | NCBI WGS metagenome assembly OFFW01 (sample SAMEA3504107, study PRJEB24116) | mouse gut metagenome | biome: mouse gut; feature: mouse-associated habitat; material: faeces | place: Denmark | collected 2011
TCGCTGGGTACCCATACCGTGACATTTTGCCGCGAGCTTTATATAGACCGGGAAGATTTTATGGAAGTTCCGCCCCGGAAATATTTCCGCATGTTTCCCGGAAATGAAGTCCGTCTGATGCAGGCATATTTTGTGACATGCAACAGTTTTAGTAAAGATGAAAGCGGCAAAGTGACAGAAATCCACTGTACGTACGATCCGGCAAGCAAAGGCGGCAACAGCCCGGACGGCAGGAAAGTCAAAGGAACGATTCACTGGGTTCCTGCGCCGTATGCAAAACAGGTACAGGTTCGTTTGTATGAAAACATTATCGATGAAGAGGCCGGCGTATACAACGAAGACGGCAGTTTGAATTTGAATCCGAATTCCCTGACCGTTTTGAATGACTGTTATATTGAGCCATACGCGGCGGACGCCCAAAAATACGACAGTTTTCAGTTTGTAAGACAGGGATATTTTTGTGTCGACGCCAAAGATTCTACCAAAGAAAAACCGGTATTTAACCGCATTGTTTCACTGAAAAGCTCTTACCGGCTGCCGGATACAAAATAAAAAGGGGGATATATGGAAAAAGAAGTAAAAGAAACCAATCAGCAGGAGACCGATTTTTTATTTACTAAAAATGTCTGCTGCAGTGTCTGCGGCCAGACGTTTCAGACGAGGGTCGTAAAAAGCGGAAGCTTGCGCCGCTTAGAACCGGACTTTGATCTGCGGCCTAAATTTCGTAATATCGACGCTTTAAAATATGAAGTATATTCCTGTCCGCATTGCGGATATTCTGCGATCGGACGTTATTTTGAACATCTGACCAAGGGACAGATTCAGATGATTCGTGAGCAGGTCTGTGAAAAATTCCGTCCGACGGAACAGGGACCGCAGGATACGTATACTTATGAAACGGCAATTGCACGTTTCAAACTGGCGCTGTATAACTCAGAAGTAAAACGTGCGAAATTAAGTGAAAAAGCGTATACCTGTTTGAAAATTTCCTGGTTATACCGTTCTCTGGCAGATCAGATGCCGCAGGATTCCGCAGAACAAAAGGAGAAGAAAGCAGAAATTCGGAAACAGGAAGAAGCATTTTATAAAAAAGCGTTTGAGTCTTTTCAGACCGTGATTGCAACAGAAGATTTTCCGATCTGCGGTATGGATTCCTTTACTATGGATTACCTTCTGGCAGCGTTAGCCTGCCATTTTAAGGAATATTCCTATGCATCAAAAGCGATCGGCAATATTTTATCTTCGCAGACTGCAGACCGCAGGATCAAAGATAAAGCATTGGATGTGAAAAATATGATCGTAGAAGGGATGAAGAAGGAGTCCGATTCCTGAACAAACGTATCTTCAGAAGCAGGAGTTTGAGATGCTTGAATTAATGATACATTTAGACGGTGATTCCAAAAAACCACTGTACGAACAGATTTATGACCATATCCGGCTTCAGATTGCGGACGGTAAGATTTCCTGTGGGGAAAAATTACCGTCTACTCGTTTTTTGGCGGGCTATCTGCAGATATCAAGGAGTACGGCAGAGGCTGCCTATGCACAGCTTATCTCGGAAGGTTATATGGAATCCAGACCGAACCGGGGATATTATGCCGGAGACATTTCGGATTTATATCTGGAAAGGCGGCATTCGGCGAGATCCTTAAAAGCAGACGGTGAGACTGATCCAAAGGAAAAATCTTCCGTGAAAAAAGAAAACTGCCGTATCGATTTTTCGCCGGATGAAAATGACCTGTCTTATTTTCCCTACCGGGCATGGCGGAAGATTTCAAAAGACGTATTGGCCTGTGACGACCGCTCTTTGTTTTGTGCGGGAGAGGCGGCGGGAGAATGGGAATTGCGGGAGGCGATCTGCCGTTATCTCTACCATGCGAGAGGCGTAAACTGCAGTCCTGGCCAAATGGTGATCGGCGCCGGAAACGAGTATCTTTTGATACTGCTGGCGCAGGTTTTCGGAAAAAAGCAAAAAGTTGCGATGGAAAATCCGACGTATCAAAAAGCCTGCCGGACACTTGCAAATATGGGATGTGAAATACTTTTTGCGGACAGAGACGAAAGCGGTGTTCGGGTGGATGAACTGTGCATGCTCAAACCGGATCTCGTCTATACCATGCCGTCGCATCAGTTTCCGATGGGAACGGTAATGCCCATGAAGCGAAGGCTTGAGCTTTTGCAGTGGGCGGCGGAACAGCCGGGCAGATTTATCATTGAAGATGATCACGACAGTGAATTTCGTTATAAAGGAAAACCGATTCCTTCCCTGCAGGGCAATGACGGCGGCGGAACGGTCATATACATAGGGACATTTTCCAAAAGCATCAGCCCGTCGATCCGCGTCAGCTATATGGTTCTGCCGGAAGTTTTGCTGGAAGCGTATCATACAAACTGCGGGTTTTATGCTTCGACGGTTCCCAAAGAACAGCAGAGGATGCTGGCAGCATTTATCCGACAGGGACATTTTGAACGATATCTGAATAAAATGCGAAGAATTTATAAAGCAAAACACGATTTGTTTTTATCTCTGTTAAAAAAAGAACACTGGGTACGGAAGATTTACGGAGATTATGCCGGAATGCATCTTCTCGTGGAATTGAACACCAAAAAGAGCACATCGTCGATCGTAAAAGAAGCGCGGGGAAACGGGGTTCGCGTCTACAGTCTGGAAGAATTTACGGTACCTGGGGCAAAACGCGCAGAAGCGTTTCATCCTACGCTGCTTTTGGGGTACGGCGCCCTGCAGGAGGAAGAATTGCGGGAAGGGATTTCTTGTTTACGGAACATTCTTAGATGAGATAGGAGGCAGATATGGAAACATGGTATTATGAAGTCGTTTCGATCGAGGGCGACTATGCGAATTTAAAGCGGACGGATGTATCGACAGACGATATAAAGCTGGTTGCAAGGGCGCTGTTGCCGCCGGAAATTACGGAGGGAAGCCGGCTGAAATATGAGTGGATGCAGTACGAAATACTTTCCTGAGAAAAAATACTCTGTGCAGAGTGTAAGCTCCCTGTTTTGGGGGAGCTTTTCGTTTGCAGAAGAATACAGAGAGAAAAAGACTTGCAAAAGTGGAAAAGAAAGAGTATAGTATCACTGTTAAAACAAGAACAAATGTTTTGCTTACGGGCAAAACGTATCCATAAAGGCGCAAAAAGCGATAAGATACGACGGACCGATACATCTGCAGGCATATGCAGAAGCGAAATCAGAACAAGAACGGAAAGGAAATCGGATATGGTAGAAAAAAATACATATGACGCAGGCAGTATTTCGGTACTCGAAGGATTGGAAGCCGTGCGGAAACGTCCCGGCATGTATATCGGCAGCGTTTCCGGAAAGGGCCTGAATCATTTAATATATGAAATTGTAGACAATGCGGTGGACGAGCATCTGGCGGGATACTGCGATACGATCCGGGTTACGCTTGAGAAGGACGGTTCGTGTACCGTATCGGATAACGGACGGGGAATTCCGGTGGGGATGCATGAAAAAGGCATGTCCGCGGCACGCCTTGTCTTTACTACGCTGCATGCCGGAGGAAAATTTGACAATTCTTCCTATAAGACAAGCGGAGGGCTTCACGGCGTCGGCTCGTCCGTCGTGAACGCGCTGTCTGTTTTTATGGATGTGGAAATCAGCAGGGAAGGCTATGTGCACCATGACCGCTATGAGCGGGGCATTCCTGTCATCGAATTGGAAGACGGACTGCTGCCGAAACTTGGAAAAACAAAAACAACGGGAACAAAAATTAACTTTCTTCCAGACGGCGAGATCTTTGAAAAAACAAGATTTAAAGGTGAAGAAGTGAAAAGCCGCCTGCATGAAACGGCATATTTAAATCCTAATCTTACGATTTATTATGAAGATCAGCGGGGCGAGACACCAGAGCAGCTGACGTTCCATGAAACGGAGGGCATTCGGGGATTTGTCCATGCACTGAATAAAAACGCCGAAACCGTCTGCGATATTATTTATTTTCAGGGAGAAAGCGAGGGCATAACCGTAGAAGCCGCGTTTCAGTATACGAATGAATTTCATGAAAACGTCCTCGGTTTTTGCAACAATATCTATAACGCCGAGGGCGGCGCGCATCTGACGGGATTTAAGACGACGTTTACGTCGGTCATCAACCAATATGCCAGAGAGCTTGGTATCTTAAAAGAAAAAGATGCGAATTTTACCGGAACCGACGTCAGAAACGGTATGACGGCGGTAATTTCCGTCAAACATCCGGCACCTAGGTTTGAAGGACAGACGAAGACTAAACTGGACAACCAGGATGCGGCAAGGGCGACCGGCAAAGTGACCGGAGACGAGATCCAGCTTTTTTTCGACAAAAATTTAGAAACGTTAAAGTCCGTGATCGGCTGCGCGGAAAAAGCCGCAAAAATCCGCAAGTCTGAAGAAAGGGCAAAGACGAATCTTTTGACGAAACAGAAGTTTTCGTTTGATTCCAACGGAAAACTGGCAAACTGTGAAAGCAGGGACGCTTCCGTCTGCGAGATTTTTATTGTGGAGGGAGATTCTGCGGGCGGTTCTGCAAAGACGGCAAGGGACCGGAGTTTTCAGGCGATTTTGCCAATTCGGGGCAAAATTTTAAATGTAGAAAAAGCAAGTATTGATAAAGTGTTGGCAAACGCGGAGATCAAAACGATGATCAATGCGTTCGGCTGCGGATTTTCAGAGGGGTATGGCAATGATTTTGATATTTCAAAGCTTCGATATGATAAGATTATTATTATGGCAGATGCAGATGTGGACGGCGCGCATATATCGACGCTTCTTTTGACGCTGTTTTACCGGTTTATGCCGGAACTGATTTTTGAGGGACATGTGTATCTTGCCATGCCGCCTCTGTATAAGGCGATTCCGGCAAGAGGACAGGAAGAATATCTCTACGACGACGCGGCGCTTGAGAAGTACCGTAAGCGGCATAAAGGAAGTTTTACGCTGCAACGGTACAAAGGCCTTGGAGAAATGGATGCCGGACAGCTGTGGGAGACGACGCTTGATCCGGACAGCAGAATTTTAAAGCGGGTGGAGATTGAAGACGCGCGGATGGCTTCGGATGTGACGGAGATGCTGATGGGAACGGACGTGCCGCCGAGAAAGGCATTTATTTATGAACATGCGAAGGATGCGGAGCTGGATGTATAAAAGGAAAGGAATGCGAAATTATGAAAGAAACGGAACAGATCATCCGGACGGAATATTCGGAGCTGATGCAGAAATCTTATATCGATTATGCGATGAGCGTCATTGTCGCGCGGGCATTGCCGGATGTGCGGGACGGATTAAAGCCGGTACAGCGCAGGACGCTGTATGATATGCATGAACTTGGCATACGCTTCGATAAGCCTTACCGAAAATGCGCGCGTATCGTAGGAGATACGATGGGAAAATACCATCCGCACGGCGACAGTTCTATTTATGACGCATTGGTTGTCATGGCGCAGGAGTTTAAGAAGGGTATGCCGCTTGTGGACGGACACGGGAATTTCGGTTCCATCGAAGGAGACGGCGCGGCGGCGATGCGTTATACGGAAGCCAGGCTGAAAAAAATAACGCAGGAAGCCTACCTTGCCGATCTGGATAAAGACGTGGTGGATTTCGGACCGAATTTTGACGAGACGGAACGGGAACCTCTGGTTCTTCCGGTCAAGGTTCCCAATATTCTGATCAACGGGGCCGAGGGAATTGCAGTCGGCATGGCGACGAGTATTCCGCCGCATAATTTCGGCGAAGTGATCGAAGGCGTAAAAGCTTATATGAAAAATCCCGATATCAATACGGAACAGATGATGGAATACATCAAAGGTCCCGATTTTCCGACCGGAGGCATCGTGGTAAACAAAGACGATCTGATTTCGATTTATTCGACCGGAACAGGAAAGATCAAAATCCGCGGCAGGGTGGAAATTGAGAAAGGCAAGGGCGGCAAAGACAAAATCGTGATCACGGAAATCCCGTATACCATGATCGGACTTGGCATCGGCAAGTTTTTAAACGATGTTTACCACTTGGTAGAGACGAAAAAGACGACGGATATCGTAGATATTTCCAACCAGTCTTCCAAAGAAGGCATACGGATTGTGATCGAATTGAAAAAAGGCGCAGATACGGAGCGGATCTGCAATCTACTCTATAAAAAGACAAGACTGGAGGATACGTTTGGCGTCAATATGCTTGCGGTTGCGGACGGAAAACCCGAAACGATGGGACTTGTGCCCATCATTCGCCACCATGTAAATTTCCAGTATGAAATTGCTTCCAGGAAATACCGGACGCTGCTGCGCAAAGAACAGGAGAAAAAAGAAATTCAGGAAGGCCTGATCCGGGCGTGCGACGTCATTGACCTGATTATCGAAATTCTGCGCGGGAGCAAGAATATTAAAGAAGCGAAAGCGTGTCTTGTGGAAGGGGAGACCGGAAACATAACGTTTAAAAGCCAGGCTTCTAAAAAACAGGCGGCAATGCTTCGTTTTACCGAGCGGCAGGCGGCGGCGATCCTGGAAATGCGGCTGTACAAACTGATCGGCCTGGAAATCGAAGCCCTGATAAAAGAGCATGAGAAAACCCTGAAAAATATCCAAACATATGAGACAATTTTAGGCAGCCGGACGGCGATGGCAAAAGTAATCATCAAAGAGCTGGACGCATTCAAAAAAGAATATGCATCTGAAAGAAAAACGACGATTGAAAATGCAAAAGAAATCGTATTGGAAGAGCCGAAGATGGAAGAGATGGACGTTGTCTTTTTAATGGACCGGTTCGGATATGCGAAAACAATCGACGTAGCGGCGTACGAACGCAACAAAGAAGCGGCAGATAGCGAAAACCGATACGTCATTGTCTGCAAAAATACAGATAAAATCGGTCTGTTTACCAATCAGGGGCAGATGCATCTGTTAAAAGCCGCCGACCTCCCTTACGGAAAATTTCGGGACAAAGGACAGCCGGTGGATAATCTGAGCAATTATAACAGCAGTGAAGAACATCTCGTTTTTGTGAGCTCTCTGAACGGGATGAAAGAGCGAAAACTGCTGTTTGCTACGAAAACCGGTATGCTCAAAATCGTGGACGGATCGGAATTTGACGTTTCCAAACGGACGACGGCGGCGACGAAGCTTGGCGCCGCCGATGAAGTTGTTCGGGTCGGATACTGCGAGGAAGGACTGCATCTGGTACTGCAGTCCAAAAAGGGAATGTTCCTTCGGATCGAAGCGTCTGGCGTACCGGAGAAAAAAAAGGGCGCATTAGGCGTTCGGGGGATCAAACTTTCTGCAGATGATGAATTGACGGAAGTTTACTTCCTTTTACCGGGCGAAAGCAGGAAAATTTCTCTGAAAGATAAGGAACTGGAATTGAGCCGCCTGCGGGTAGGCAGCCGGGATACGAAAGGCGTGAAACACGGGTAACGACACGTCATTTTTTGCTGATTCTATAATTAAAATATGGTATTATATTATTCGTAAAAACAAGTATGCAGGTAAAGCGGATTATATGGGATTAAGTAATGAAAGGGTGGGAGCTTTCCGCGTATACGATGGATTCATTTTTCAAAAATAAAAGAAAAGGAGAGGAAAGAAAATGAAAAAAATGAAATTCTTATCTGTTTTTATGATCTCTGCCGTATTGTTAGGGGGATGCGCACAGTCAGACCCGCAGACAAAAGAACCGGCAAAAACATCCGAGGTAACGGAAACACCGGAAGCATCCGAAAACGAGTCGATGGAAAAACCGGATGTGACAGGAGATGGAGTAACTTTAACCGTAGGTACATTTAACATTGACGCCAAATCCCAGCCTGACGTATCCGCACAGAGTAAACTCATGGCAGACAACAATGTTGAAATCCTCGGCATTCAGGAAGTGGACAACAATACGATCCGCAACAATTACAACATGGCGGAAACATTCGCATCCGATCCGTACACGGATTATTTTTACACAAATGCGATTGGTTTTCAGGGCGGTGAGTACGGAATTGCCACTATTTCAAAATTTGAAATCAAGGAATCGGAATCCACGGAACTGTTCAGTGCAGAATTTAAAGGAAAAGAGCTTGCAGACGAATTAAAAGAAGCTTATATGAACAACAATCCGGACGATCAGGCAACGGTAGACGCACTGGATGCGGTCAGCGAAAAAGGACCGATTGAGCCGCGCTGTTTCCAGAGAGTCTTAATTGAAAAAGAAGGTAAAGAGATCGCGTTTTATAACACACATTTAAGCTGGGAAGATCAGTCTCTTCGGAAACAGCAGATGGAAGCGCTGATCAAAGCCTTAGACGAAGATTCCTGTGCATATAAAATTATCGTTGGCGATTTTAACGCAGATCAGGCAACGGAAGAATTTGATATCTTTACGGAAAACTACAGTATTTCCAACGGAAAAGACGGAGAATGGCTGGATACGTTTAACGGAGAAGACGATTCCATGCAGGTATTCAGCGTAGATAACGTGATCGTATCGCAGAATATTACGATCAACCATGTTTCCATGATTGAAAATACTTTATCAGACCATAACCCGATGGTCGTTGAATTATCCCTGAATTAACAGGAACAGACGGCAAAGCCTTCGCGCTCTTATTTCTGATGAATGAAGAGACGGAGGTTTTGCTTTTTCTTTTGCAGAAAAGACATACGTTGATATTTTTTACAAAATCTGGTATGTTTATTGCAGAGAAAAGAAATACTATAGATATTGTTATGGGGAATAAGATGAATTACGAAGAAGCAGTAAATTTTCATGAAGAAACCAAACAATACGGAAGCATATTGGGGCTTTCGTCTATTCGGGCGTTGATGCATGAGCTTAAGGATGTCTGGAAATCTTTAAACATTGTGCATATCGCAGGAACCAACGGAAAAGGTTCGGTCAGCAGTTTTTTGTCTTCCGCCCTGACTGCGGCGAGCTATTGTACCGGAGTATACAATTCCCCCGCTGTATTTGATCTGCGTGAAGTGTATCAGATCAACGGAAGCTGGATCACGAAAGAAGAGTACGCTGCCTGTATGGATGAGGTTTCTGCCGCGTGTAAGCGCATGACAGCGCAGGGTATGCGGCATCCCACGGTGTTTGAAGTAGAAACGGCTCTGGCATTCCTCTGGTTTTACCGCAGAAATTGTGAAATCGTGATTTTAGAAACGGGCATGGGCGGCGGTACGGACGCGACCAATCTGATTGAACAGCCGCTGTGCAGTGTTTTTGTGCCAATCAGTTTGGATCATACGAATTTTCTCGGCGATTCACTGGAAGAAATTGCAAAAGTAAAATCAGGAATTATCAAATCCGGCTGTCCGGTCATTACGGCAGATCAGCCGGATACCGTAGATCGGATCTTACGAACGCGGGCAGTGCAGCAGTGCGCCGCATACGATCGGGTACCGCAGATGACCGAAAGCCGGATAGAAGGCGGAAGACTTTGCTGCCGGCATCAAGACCTTGGAACGCTCCGGTTGTCTATGACAGGCAGTTATCAGACTGAAAATGCGGCGGTTGCCATACAAACGCTGCGTCTTCTGCAAAAAAAAGGATATGACCTGACCGACAGACAGATCCGGGAAGGCATAGAGCACGCAAGGATGGACGGACGATTTACCTGTCTTTCTGCTAATCCGCTTTTTTACATGGACGGCGCACATAATGCCTCTGCAGCAGAAAAATTAAAAGAGAGTTTAACAATCGGATTTCCGAATGTAAAGAAAATCGGTATTATGGGCGTGATGTCGGACAAGCCGTTCGGTCAGATGCTCAAGATCATAAAGCCGGTATTCGACCATATCTACACTGTCACGCCGGATCATCCGCGGGCTCTGCCGGCGGAATGTCTGGCGGAGGAAGCCGGACGTATCGGCATACAGGCGTCTGCAGAAGGGCAGATAGAGAATGCAGTTTTGGCCGCATACCGAGAGGCAGAGGCCGAGGGAGATACGATGGCAGTCGCGTTTGGGTCGCTGTATTATCTGAAAGAGGTCAAACATGCAGTATATCAAATCAAGGAAAACAAAAGAAAGACTGTACCGGTATTTATTAACGGGAGAATTCGGGATTGAAAAAGAATCTCTGCGGGTAGATGCAGACGGACGTCTGGCAGTGACTCCGCATCCGGAGGGGTTCGACGACCGCATCAGCCGGGATTTCAGCGAAGGGCAGGTGGAATTCATCAGCGGCGTGTACGACAATCTGGAAGACGCCTGCAATGAAATCTGCGATCTGCAGTGCATGGTGGAAGGCGCGATTATCAATCGGCCAGAGGGCGGGGAATATATGTGGACGTACTCCAATCCGCCGTTGTTTTTGGAAGAAAACAATATTCGGATTGCAGAATTTTCGGGAGAAAAAGAAGAAAAAACAACTTACCGCGCATATCTTGCCGAAAAATACGGCAAAGTAAAAATGCTTTTTTCCGGCGTGCATCTCAACTATTCTATGCCGCAGGAGTTCTTTGGACTGCTTGGGAAACTGACCTCGAAGAAGAACGATTCCAAATTAAAAAGCGAATGGTATGTGAAACTGGCGGATACCCTGCTTTCGGACAGCTGGCTGATCGTAGCGCTGACTTCTGCAAGCCCGATGGCAGACGGCAGCTTTTTAACGGGGCTCGGCGTACCGACAGAAGAATGGAACTCCTATGCTTCGTTTCGCAACAGTCCTTACGGATACTGGAATCTGTTTCTTCCGGAATTATCGTATTCGGATTTTTCTTCTTATGTGGATAGCATTGATCGTTATATCCAAAACGGCTCCATTCAATCGATTCAGGAACTGTATTATCCGATCCGGTTAAAACCTGCCGGAGAAAATTCACTGGAGCATTTGAGAAACAGCGGCGTAAATCATATCGAGCTGCGCATGCTCGATTTAAATCCCATGTGCTGTGCCGGAGTCGCAAGACGCGATCTTATTTTTATACATCTGCTGATCGCATACCGGACGGCAGAACTGCTACGGCTTTCTTCTGAAACGCTGTGGGAATGTTCGGCAGATGCAGAGAACCGTCGTTTCCATGCATGCGCCGTATGGAATGGCAGGATTTCGGAACGCGAGCGGCTGACGCTCCACCGCCAGGCATCCAGATTTTATTTCTGGGAAGAAAATCCCGGCTTTCAATCCTGCGCGTTGCAGTTATTGGATGCTATGCAAGACTTTTATACGGCATACGAGCGAGAAGGGATGTATATTCCGAACGGATATGCGATTTCGGACGTCATCGAGTTTGAACGTCAGAAAATATTACATCCCGATCAACGGTATGCCAATCGGATCCGCAAAAAATACCAGCCGGATTATATCGGGGTTAGAATGGATGAAATCCGAACGGGTTAGCAAGGAGGAAGTCATTTATGAAACAGTCGAACATTACGCGGATTTGGAATCTTTTGTATCCGGTCTGCCTGTATTTTTTGGTGACGGCGGCAGCGGTTATTCTATTGGATGTTATACTTCCGGAAACGGTGGATTCCAAACTTTTACGCCAGCTGCTTACATCTTTTGCGGTTCTTCCGTTTTTAATTTACCAATATCTTCAGGATGCAAGGCTGCGGGGGAACGGAACGGGCCGAACATATTTTGGAAGGATAAAAATACCTGTTCTTGATCTGATCTGTATGTTTGGAATCGGGGGATGCTTTGCCATTGCGTTAAATCAGCTGCTCGGCATGTTTCAGATTACGCAGTATTCCGCTTCTTATGCACAAGTGACGCAGACGTTTTATACCGGACGCCTGCTATTGGAAGTGACTGCGCTTTGTATCGTCATACCGATGGCAGAAGAAATTCTCTACCGGGGAATTGTGTACCAAAGAGCCGCCGACTGGCTGGGCGTGCGCACTGCAATGGTCATATCGGCAGTGATATTCGGAGCGGTACATATGAATCTGGTTCAATTTATTTATGCATCTATATTCGGGCTGCTGCTGGCGTATTTTACGGAGGTAACGGGAAATCTTACCGGAGCGGCAGCGGCGCATATGGCGGCAAATCTGACGTCCGTACTTCGGGCGGAAACAAATGCGTTTGATTTTTTGGACCAAAATCCGGTTATTCGGACCGTAAGCATGCTGGGACTGTTTTTGATTTCAGCAGCCGGAATATTTTGTATCGTTCGTCAGGAAAGAAACCGGAGACAAAACGACAGAAGCCAGTAGGCAATAAAAGGAGAGACCATACATTTCATTTTTCCTATGATTCGTTTCATTTTACTCGAAAAAATATCATTTTTACCGATATAAAAACTGTAACGGGAAACGATGGAAGGCTGCTTGGAAGGCGAAACAGGTTATTTTTGAAAAAAACAGACAGGAGGATTTACAGGATGAGAATGCATGGAATCGGAAGGGCGTATGGTCCGACAGGAGGATATAGCGCAAATTCAAAAAAGGCGGGAAGCGATTCATACGCAAAAAGCGCTGCGAAGCAGACAGATCGGATGGCAGGCGGGGCGAATAAAGTCTATCAGGTTTATTTACAAACAGATGATATGCTTTACTCCGGAGGAAACGGCACGGGATTGTCTTTTTATATCAAATATGCCGAAGAATCCACAGAAGAGGATCCTGTTGTAGTGGCAAAAGGCGTGGACGAATATGGAGAGGAATTTGAACAGACGATACATATCAACCGGATTTCACCGCGCAGCGCGACGCTGGTGGAAATGCGCGCTTTGGAGGCGCATTTGAATGTGGATAAAAACGGAGGGCTTTCTTCGCTTCCCCTGGTTGAAGGATTAGAGCAGATGGGGTTAAATGACCGCGGGGATTTCCTGCGGATGTTTGAGAAGACGATTGGCGATATGACGCTGTTAAGGCAGAAGGAAGCGGCGGCTTATTACCAGTATAGTATGCAAACCTACTGGGATTGGTGGGATAGGCAGAAGTAAGGCGGTTTACAAATCCACTTTCTTTGGGTACAATAGGATTCAGGAACGCGGCAGCTTTTGCCGTCCCAAAAGAAAGTGAGGAAATAGTATGGGAAAGAAACTGTTGGCGGCGCTTGTGTCGATTGCTTTGCTGTTTGGCATGCTTCCGGTTTATGCGTTTGCGGAAGAAGAAAACGGCGGGGACGCCGTTTCAAAGGAATGGGCTTATACGCCGAAGAATGAAAAGAGCGCGGTTATTACCGGGTATAAAGGAAATGAATCCGTCGTAACGATTCCTGCAGAAGTGGATGGATACCAGATAACGGCAGTGGGC
>OFFW01001667.1_pt1 | contig 13190 bp, 11 predicted proteins | sample 1521501 | NCBI WGS metagenome assembly OFFW01 (sample SAMEA3504107, study PRJEB24116) | mouse gut metagenome | biome: mouse gut; feature: mouse-associated habitat; material: faeces | place: Denmark | collected 2011
ATTTTACAAGGGTCATGCCGTCAAAGGCTTCCACCCTGCCGTCGTCCATTTTATTCTTGAAATACCACTCAACGATAGTCTGATCTCCTTTGTGGAAATACTGTTTGATGTCCCACTGGCGGACGGTTCCGCGTGCATTCCATTCCTCAAACCAATGCTTCACTTTGGCAGCGCCATGATACTGCGGCCCCCAGCTTTCGATGTAACGGACATCAGCAGAAAATATGTCCTCTATGCCCAGATCTTTCTTTTGCAGCCACATATCAAACCATAGTCTGATGATTTTTTCCCGCTTATCCATAGTGTCCTCCTATACCCGCTGCCAGAGCAGAGTATTGTTTTCAAACAGGCCGTTCAGCCTGCCGGTATCTTGAACACCTGGCTGAAGAATTTCAGCAAGCGCCACGGATTGCCACATATCAATCCACACGCTTTCCGTCATTCAATGGCAAGTCTCCTATACTTCAACGGGGTTGACAGCGTGTCCATCAGTAAACGTCTGGGACATGCTCAGGTATCCACCACAGCGAACATTTACGCTCATGTCATGGAGCAAGCCGACCAGAAGAACGCCGACATACTCGCCAATGTATTTCTGAAAAACAGGTGAGTTTTAGAAGCGAGTTGAACTAAAGTTGAATTATTCTATATGGATAAAAATGTAAGGCTATCAAAAAGTTATAAAAACAGCCGCTTTCCTATCGAAAACAGCTGCTTTTCTGGTTGCGGGGACAGGACTTGAACCTGCAACCTCCGGGTTATGAGCTGCGCTCCGAAGTTTGGTTTGGACGTTTCCAGCGTCTTTGGAAGATGTCCTATCCAAAGCAAAATACTTTCCTGCCCACTTTTCTCCGTTGTCTCCACTGTCTTTTTCCTATTCTGGGTCAAGTTATGGGTCAACAGATGACCCATGCAATTATATTAAGGAAAACACTGTTCACTCCACCTTCATCATCCGGTACCCCACACCGATATGGGTCTGGATATACTGGGGAGAGTCGGGCGTTGGCTCCAGCTTCTTCCGGAGAGTGGCCATAAAGACCCGCAGGGAGGCCACATCGTTGTCCCAGCTCCGACCCCAGATATTTTGGGTAATGAAGGTGTGGGTCAGCACCTTCCCGGCGTTTTTGGACAGCAGGCACAGCAGCTTATACTCCATGGGCGTCAGGTGCAGCTCCTGTCCGTCCAGGAAGGCGCAGCCCCCGGCGTAGTCCACACGCAGCTTCCCGTTGACGAACACGGAATTGGAGGCCGTCAACTCAGAGTTCATAAAGGCCAGCCGCCGCTGGGTCACCCGGAGCCGGGCCAGCAGCTCCTCCACGGAGAAAGGCTTGGTGAGGTAGTCGTCCGCCCCGGCGTCCAGGGCTTCGATCTTGTCGGTGTCCTCGCTCCGGGCGCTGATGACGATGATGGGCAGGTTGGACCAGGAGCGGATTTTTTGGATCACCTGCACCCCGTCCATGTCCGGCAGTCCCAGGTCCAGCAGGACGACGTCCGGGTTGTGGGAGGAGGCCTCCATAATCGCCGCCTCCCCGTTGGCGGCGGACAGATAGCGGTAGTCGTTGGTTTTCAGGGTGGTGGTGATGAGGTTCCGCACCGGGGGATCGTCCTCCACCACCAGGATCAAGGGCTTATTCATGCAGTTCGACCTCCCCTGCGGGTAATGTAAAGGTGAAAACCGTGCCGTGGGGCCGGTTGTCGGAAACAGAGATTGTTCCGCCGTGGGCGGTGACGATGGATTTGCACAGGGCCAGTCCCAGCCCCAGGCTCCGGCGGCTGTCGGCGGCCCTGTTGGCCCCGCTGTAGAACATCTCGAAGACGCGGGGCTTCTGCCCGTCGGGAATCCCCGGCCCGTTGTCGGAGACAGTCACGACTACCCACTGCCCCTGTTTCTCCGTGTGGACTTCAATGACTGACCCGGCAGGCGTGTACTTGATGGCGTTGTCCACCAGATTGATAAGCACCTGCACGATCAGCTTGGCGTCGATCTTCGCCAGGATTAGGTCATCCGAGGTGCCGGACTGAATACTGTGTTCGCTGCTGTGCCGGTCGATGTGACGCAGAGCCTCGGAGACCACCTCGTCCATCAGCTCCACGGACTGGGTCAGACGGACCTGCCCGCCCTCGATCCGGGTGATGGCCAGCAGGTTTTCCACTAGGTTGATGAGCCACCGGGAATCGTCGTAAATATCCGTAAAGGTCCGCACCCGGTCCGCCTCGTCCATCTTCTCGTAGTTGGCCAGCAGATTGCCGGCGCTGCCGGCAATGGAGGTCAGGGGGGTGCGCAGGTCGTGGGAGATGGCCCGGAGGAGATTGGCCCGGAGCTGCTCGCTTCTGGCCAGGGCGGCGGCCTCCTCCTTCTCCCTGATGTTATTTTTCAGCTGAGTTGTCAGAGAGCCGGTCAGCAGGGCTACCATGAGCATAATGGGCATGGTCACCAGGTAGTTGGGGTCACTGAACCGGAACGTGAACCGGGGAACGGTAATGAACCCCAGCACGCGGCCCGCACTGGCCAGCAGCCCGCACAGCGGGCCTGTGGTAATCACCGAGCAGACCAGGACGGCGAACAGATAGACGGCGATAATGTTGGCCTCCGTGAACCCAAGGGCGTAAAAGAGAAAGCCAATCAGGGTGGCCGCCAGCAGCACCAGGGCGCTTCTCCCCATGTCCCGCAGGGGGGTGGGGCCGCCCCGGATGGCGCGCAAAAATCCCCGCTTGACCGCTTCCATGTCATTTCCTCCTCCGGGTATGCCGCCGGTTACCGGACACGCCTCCCCCATGGACTATTGTAGCACAGCGGACGCCGCTTTTCCACCGTTCTTACAGCTTAAAGCACTTTTGCAGGTCCCTGTTTTTTCCCAGCACCAGCATGGTCTCTCCCGCTCCCAGCAAGGTGTCCGGGGAGAGGGTCAGCTCCAGCCTGCCGCCCTTCTTCACGCCCATGATGTTGATATGGAATCTTCGCCGAATGTCGATTTGGCCGATGGTGTGTCCGGCCCACTCCTCCGGGACCGTCACCTCGAACATGGCGTGCTCCTCGTCCAGCTCCATATAGTCCAGGATGTGGTCGGCGCTGCACCGGATGGCCGTCCACTTGGCCAGCTGCTTTTCCGGATAGACCACCTCGTCGGCGCCGTTGCGCAGCAGAAACTTCTCCTGTACGTCCCGGGCCGCCCGGGCCACCACCAGCTTCGCTCCCAGCTCCTTGAGGAGAGAGGCCGTCTCCAGGGAGCTCTGGAAGTCGTTGCCGACAGCCACGATGCAGGCGTCAAAGTTCTCCACGCCCAGGGACCGCAGGAACTCCTCCTTGGTGCTGTCCCCGATCTGGGCGCTGGTCACATAGGGCAGCACCTCGTTCACCCGCTCCTCCACGTGGTCCACCGCCAGGACCTGGCAGCCCAGCTGGCTGAGGTTCATGGCGATATTCTTGCCGAACCGGCCCAGGCCGATCAAAAGAATGGATTTCATAATGTCCTCCTTATCCCACCGTTATTTTTTCCTGGGGCAGCTTGGAGCCGGTCTTCTTCGCCCCGGACAAGGCGGCGAAGATCAGCGTCAGGCCGCCCACCCGGCCGAAGAACATCAGCCCGATCAATATGAGCCGGGACACCGCCCCAAGTCCCGGCGTCACCCCCAGGGTCAGTCCCACCGTACCGATGGCCGAGGCCGTCTCAAACAGGCACAGGTACATGGGCAGGCCCTCCAGCATACTGATGGCCAGCGCGCCGCCGAAAAACAGGACGATATACATGAGAAAGATGGTGGCCGCGTTCCGGACCGCATCCGCGTCCACCCGCCGGCCGAAGAAGGCGGCGTCCTCCCGCCTGCGGAAAGTGGCCGCCGCCGTGGCCAGTAGCACCGCCAGGGTGGTGGTCTTCATGCCCCCCGCCGTGGAGCCGGGCGCGCCGCCCACCAGCATCAGCGCCATGGTGATGTACCCGCCCGGCTCGCTGAGGGTGGTCAGGTCCGCCGTGTTGAAGCCCGCTGTCCGGGGGGTCACCGCCTGGAACAGGGAGAGCCACACCCGCTGGTTCAAGGGCAGGGCGGCGAACTCCCGGAGGAAGAAATAGACCGCCGGGACAACCAGCAACAGCCCTGTGGAGGTGAGGATCACCTTGGTCTGCATCCGATATTTGCGCCAGTGCCAGCGGTTGGTCCGCAGGTCGTCCCAGGTGAGAAAGCCAATGCCGCCGGTGATGATGAGCAGCATGACAGTCACATTGACCGCCGGCTGGGCGGCGTAGGCGGTGAGGGAGGAGAATTGCTCCCGGATGCCCATCAGGTCAAAGCCCGCGTTGCAGAAGGCGGAGACGGAGTGGAACAGGGCCATCCACAGCCCCTTGGCCCCGAAATCCCGGCAGAACACCGGAGCCAGGGCGGCGGCTCCCAGCAGCTCAAACAGCAAAGTGGCCTTGACGGCAAAGCCCGTCAGCCGCACGATGCCGCCCAGACTGGGAGCCGAGAGGGCCTCCTGCATGGTATTTCGCTGCATGAGGGAAATTTTCTTGCCGGAGAGGATGGTGAAGGAGGCCGCCACGGTAATAACTCCCATGCCGCCGATCTGGATGAGGAACAGGATGACCCCTTGCCCGAAGGCGGACCAGTAGGTGGCGGTGTCACGGACCACCAGCCCCGTGACGCATACCGCAGAGGTGGCGGTGAACAGCGCGTCTTCGAAGGGAGTAAAGACCCCGCTCCGGCTGGACAGGGGCAGCGTCAGCAACAGCGCCCCCAGCAGGATCACGCCGGAAAAGCCCAGGATGATGATCTGGGCGGAGGTCAGCCGCTTTCGCTCCTTGACCGTGTCCGCCGCACTTGAATAAGTAAGCATCTTTATCCTCCTTTATCCTGTCTTAATCATACGGCGGACAGAATAAAGGAAGTAAAAGGGTTTTGCCAGCGGTGTTAAGGTTGTCTAAAGACGGCGGCAACTGGGTGCCGGCGAAAATTGTAAAGACACTTGTATGTCGTGATGAGAGTACAGCGGCAGAAAATACGTAGCCGACGTACGAGCCCCGGCTGCCTCGGCAATTGCGACGGACGGCGAGATGAACCGAGGGAACGAAAGAATAGCAGGATAAATGCGTGCCGCCTTGAGGGCGCCCCGCAGGGTCACACCGTCCCGCAGTGCGGGCCGGGGAACGGGTATACGGGGCTTTTAGCGGAATATCATCATCTTTTCTGAACTTCTGTGAAAATGGTCATGTGACGTCAAATACAGGGACCAGCTTCCGCTTTGACGTCTTGTTTGCCGTGATGCTTACGGCGGCAACGAATTCGGCGAGGTCAACAGTGGATCAGCCAAGAAATTCCCACCTTTTCCGCAAAAGTGAGGATTTGAGACTTCGGTGTAGTGCAGAGAAAAGGAAGATGCCAACAGCCCAGTGAATCCCCCGTGTTTCGGCCTGTGAGCTGCTGTGTGCGGTTTTGCTGGAGGATAGCACCTACCTGGCAAGGCCCCGTGTCGAGGCTTTGTGGACCGTTGTCAGCAAGAGGGTAATCAGTCTATGGATTGCACCAGTGTCAACAAAGAGGTCTGCAAAGATTTTTTGGACAAATTTTGATAGTTTATAGCCGTTTCTGCTCTGTTTCATTTGCTCTCTGGCACTCTTTGAAAACAGTGTTTCCACGAGTTCCATGTCTGTCTGTGGCTGTTTATGTGGTCAGAAAGATTGTCACAACGAAAGAAACCTTCCGCATGGACAGCGAGGTACTATGTAGTTTGCTTGCTTTTCGCCTTTGTATTTCTCCGTTTGTCCCTATCGACTTACATCTCTTATTTTGGTATTGTATTGTTTGCAAAACCCCTATAAAACACTGAAATCAGGAGGAAAAACAAATGACTGGCATAAAAAAGCACAGCGCCGCCCCACTGACGGCAGTCATCCTCGCAACCGCTCTCACCATCCCCGCCGCAGCGACAGCAGCGCCAGCCGAATCCATCCGGATAAGCAGCTACAAGGGCAGTACCCTTGAGGTGGGAGAGCGCAGCGGCCTCATCATTGATCCCAGTGGCACAGGGTACACTGTCACCTCCAGCAACCCGGATACGGTGGCGGTGGAGCAGGTGCTGACCTTCTGGGTCGCTGTCGCCAAGGCAGAGGGGAGCGTGGAGATTACTGCATCCAACAGCGCCGGGGAACACGGGAGCGTGACGCTGACGGTCGGTCCCGCTACTCCAGCTATGCCGGAAACCACCGCCAGCGGGGACAGCGCTGGCCTGACAGACAATATGGAGATACGGCAGGAGATGATCCGCCTCATCAACCAGACCAGAAAGGCCAATGGAGTGTCAGAGCTGCCGGTCAATGAGGCCCTGATGAACGCAGCACAAGCCTGCTCCAACCAGCGCTACACCTGGCACCACGCTCCGGAGGAGAGTAAAGCCGCCGCAGATGCCGGTTACCCCTATGGCTTCGGTGACAACCTCACCGTGTTCACCGGCACAGCCGACGCTGCCCAACACGCCGTCGACAACTGGATCAACTCGCCGGGCCATTTCGAGACGATGATCGACTCCAGATGTGACTGCATCGGCGTGGGCATGACCCAGTACGACGGCATCACCTACTGCTATATGTTTGTCGGGATCCCCAACAGCGTCAACTTCTATGCATAAGAGAACAGTACTCAAGGAGGGCCGTCCAGGAAGCTGGATGGCTCTCCTACATAGCGGCAAAAGCAGAGTACAGACAGGAAAATATGACACCCGGAAGCGCAGACTTCCTGCTCAAATTTTGCATAGCAGAAAACAATGAATTAGGGGCCAATATACCAGAGCTAAATTCTATCAATGATTAAAAAGCGGCAGAAAACAAAACTCCACACAAAATTCATAATTCTCTGCTATAATCGCGTTGGTGAGGTGGATCACATGGTGAAAATTTTAGTGGTCGAGGATGAGTACGACATCCGGGAGCTTTTGCAGAACTATTTGGAAAATGAGGGCTATCAGGTTGTTACCGCCTCTGATGGCGAACAGGCCATCGAAGTATTCCGCAGCTCCCATGTCGATTTAATCCTGCTGGACATTCTGCTTCCCCGCTTAAATGGCTATGAAGTATGCAGGGCCATTCGGGAGGAATCAGATATTCCAATCATCATGCTGACAGCTCTCGACAGCGAAGAAGATCAATTAAAAGGTTTTGACTTGCGGATTGACGATTACATTCCAAAGCCCTTTTCCATGCCGGTCTTGCTCCGTAAAATTGGTGCAATTCTGCGCCGTACAATGGGAGACAGCATTTCCGGTCGGATAACATATAAAGCTCTGACCCTGGATTTGGAAGGCTACAAGGTCCATGTTTCCGATCAAATTGTTGATTTGACCCAAAGAGAATTTGAACTGCTGAAGGTCCTGCTCCAAAACCAAGGGCGTGTTTTATCCAGGCAAACGCTGTTGAACCGGGTATGGAGCTATGACTTTTACGGTGACGAGAGGATTGTCGATACGCATATCAAGAATCTGCGAAAAAAGCTGGGACTGGATTACATCGAAACAATTAGAGGGGTGGGGTATCGCATTGATTACGAAGCTGAAAAATAGTCTGACAACAAAAATTTTCCTCGTCACCTGCCTGCTGCTGACGGCAGTCTGTGCTTTGACCTATGGCCTGATTGCCCAGCTTATGCCGCTGACCTACACAGTAGATCAGGAGCGTCTGCTGGCTGCCCAGGCTGAACGTCTGGTAAAACAGCTGGAAGAATATACACTGGCTGACTGCGAACCGCTCCTCTCACAGTTCACGTTTCAGTATGGCGTCCCGGTGAGTATCCAGGATTCTGCGGGGAATGTTGTCGGTGGCGTTGACCCCTCCGACATCATACCGACAGGAGAACATGGGCAATGGGAAATGACGCCGACCCATTCGTCGGTCGAGGGCATTCAGCCCAACAAAGAAAACGAGGATTATATCGTACATTGTATTGGAACCGAGTTTTCTTTTCAGGATTCCTCCGAAAACTGTCAGCTGCTGATCTTTGCCAGCACTCGCGCGGTCAACCAGGCGGCGGAGGCTTTGGGACATATCTGGCCCTGGCTGGCTGCGGCCATTCTGCTGGTGTCTGTGCTTACCTCCCTGTTCTACGCGCACTTCATCACACGGCCCATTGTGCGATTGAGCGGCATCTCCCAAAAGCTGTCTGAACTGGATTTCAGCTGGCGGTGCAAAGAGAAGCGTACCGATGAAATCGGTACGTTAGCCCACAATCTGGACGAACTGGCGGATCATCTATCCCGTTCCATGCAGAAGCTCCAGGCCGCAAATGATGCCCTCCAAAAAGATGTAGAGCGGGAACAGCAGCTGGAGCAGGCCCAGCGGGATTTCTTCTCGGCGGTTTCCCATGAGCTGAAAACCCCCATCACCGTTATGAAGGGTCAGCTGGGCGGGATGTTGGACGGAATTGGCGTCTACGCGGATCGGGACAAATATCTGGCCCGCAGCTTGGCTGTGGCAAACCAGATGGAGAGCCTGGTACAGGAGCTTTTGACTGTCTCCCGTATGGAAAGGGGTGGGGAGCTGTCTATGATTCCTGTGGAACTCACCGCTCTGATTCGGAACTGTCTGCAAAATTACGATGAACTTTTCCAGCAGAAAGAACAAACAGTTATCGCAGATTTACCGCCGGAAATCTGGAGTGTGGGAGACCCGGCCCTCTTGAAAAAGGCCCTGGGCAATCTTCTCTCTAATGCCGCGCTCTACTCGCCGGAGGGCATCAAGATTTGGATTTCCGCCCGTAAGAAAGGCAACAATATCATTTTGAGTGTAGAAAACGAAGGAGCGCATATTGCCCCGGAGCAGCTGCCGCACCTTTTTGAGCCATTCTTCCGCAGCGACCCATCCCGGAGCCGTCAGACAGGCGGAAGTGGATTAGGGCTTTATCTTGTTCAGAAAATAGCGGAACAGCATGGGGGCAGCTGTCAAATCCAAAACTCTGAAAGAGGCGTCTGTGCGACACTGATTCTGCCAAACTCCACACAAACCACATATTAACCACAAACGAACTCCACATTCTTCTGTTATCCTGACTGCAATCTCAAGCAGAAAGGATGAAACACAGATGAATGTGGAGATTTTTAATCTGTCCATGACCTACCCGTCAGGTAAAACCGCCTTGCGGGAAATCAATCTGAACCTGAGAAGCCCGAACCTGATCGGCCTGTTGGGGCCGAACGGAGCGGGGAAGTCCACCCTGATGAAGCTCCTGGTGGCGGGCCTTCTCCCCACGGAGGGGGCGATCTCGGTAGACGGAAAGCCCCTGATGAAGCAGGAGCGGCTGCTGAAAGCCCGCTTGGGCTATCTGCCCCAGTCCTTCGGACTGTTTGACGAGCTGACGGTCTGGCAGTTTCTGGACTACATGGCGGCGCTGAAAGGAATCGACAACAGCAAGGAGGCCATCGCCGCCGCGATCCAAAGTACCAATCTGGAGGAGAAGCAGAAAGCGAAAATCCGTACTCTATCCGGCGGACAGCGCCAGCGGGTGGGAATCGCGCAGGCCATCCTGGGCAATCCTCATTTCCTGATTTTCGACGAGCCTACGGTGGGCCTTGACCCGGAGGAGCGGATCACCTTCCGCAATCTCTTTTCCCAAATGGCCCAGGACCGGCTGGTGCTTCTGTCCACCCACATCATCGAGGATGTTCAGTCTGTGTGCAATCAGCTTATTGTGATACACCAGGGCCGTATCCGCTTTGTTGGTACTCCCGCCGAGCTGATCGCCGGAGCTGTGGGCCACGTTGGTGTATTTTGGGAGAAAGACCGGCGGCAGGAGGTGGGCCTGCATATTACCTCCCGTGTCAACACGGCCCAGGGTATCGTCTGCCGCGCCGTGGCGGAGGAACTTCCTGATTTTGTGGAACAGGTGGAGCCCGCACTGGAGGATGCCTATCTTTATCTCATCTCCAGGGAGGCGATGCAATGAACACCCTGCGGCAATTTCGTTTGGAGCTGACCCGATTGCTCCAGAACCGCCTTACTTGGCTGGCAATTCTTTTGACCGCCCTCTCTCCAATTGCGGGTCTGACGGTCTACCGGCCTCTGTATTCCAGCAGCGACAGCGGCTATGTCACCACCATGCAGGGGATGTATCTTGCAAATCCGGCCCTGGCTGGCGGTATTTTGGGGTCTGTCGTATTTGCGATTCTCACTGTCTGGAGCATGGACAGGCTCCGGCGGGACGGCATGGAAACCTTGACCCATGCGGTGGTGTCTCCCATGACCGCCGCCCTGACCCGGCTGGGGGCGCTGCTGTGTGTCTCCATTCTGGCCCAGGCCATTACCACGTTGGCTTGGCTTCCGTATGCCATAATGAAACTGGGTGCAGTCTTTGATGTGGAAAGCTATCTGCTGATACACCTGATTTTTATGTACGGAGCGATTCCTCTGGCGATTTTGTTTGCCTCCGCCGCCTGTCAATTCACCCGGCGGGCTGATTTGTCTCTGGCCCTCTTTGCCGCCTTTGCCGCCCTCAGTCTGACGGTCTGGAAGGAGAAATGGCAGCTCTGCTGGCTGAATCCCTGTGTTTGGGCGGTCTCCGATGATTTTTCCAATTACCGTATTTTTCGCTCGGTGGCCTATGTGCGGCTTACCTGGCTGCTGGCAATGGCCGGACTGTGGGTGTTGTCCTATCTCTGTGTGCGTCGATACGGGAAGGGACCGCTCGGCTCATTTGCTCATAATATCCGGCGATTTTACCGTCCGGCGATAGCGGCGGCATTGATAGCCTGTTCCAGCCTGCTCTATATGGGCCAGCCCTTCCTCGATCACAGCAGCCCGGATATCGATTATGATTTTGTATTTGCCTCTGAATATATGGAGGCTGTCACCTGTTCCGGCCGTTATGCGGATGTGCATCCTGATCCAAAAACGGGCAGTGTATATGGGAAGGCCCAATTTCAGCTTCAAAATACCAGCGGTCAGGAACAGAATGTCCGTTTCCTTATCAATCCGGGATACGAAATTTCCTCCATTCAAGCAAATGGCGCGGATGTGCCGTTTACCTTGGAGGATAGGCAGGAAATCAACGAAAAGGCGTTCGTTGTGGTCATCCCTGCCGCCCCGGAAATTGAGCTTACCATGGAATATGGCGGTTTTCCCCAGGAGTGGAATATCGTGTCCGCTGAACAGGGCAGTCTGGAAATCAGTGACGCCTACATGAGCCTTGAGAATGACGTTCTATCCCCTTCTCCCTATAATGTGCGGTATCAGGGAGATCACCTTCCCAACGTGACGGACATTACCCTCCCCGGACATATGACCCCCATTTTGTTTGGGCTTGGCTCCACTGAGCTGCTGCGGGAAAACCCGGACAGCACAAAAACATGGCGCATGGAGCGGGACAGCTATCGCATGATTATATATGCCGGGGATTATATCCGGGAGGAAATTCCGGTGGAATCGGCGGGCATTACTGTCAATTTCTATTACAGCCGTAAGCATCAGCCCGTCATGGAGGCTATGAACGCCGCGGAATCCATCCGCCAGACCATTGAATACTGTACCGAACATATCGGCCCGTTGTCTTTTTATGGAGATGGGACCTTTAACCTGATCGAGTGGCGAAGCAACGGCGGCGGATATGCCGGAGACGGCGCCAGCATTGCAGACGAGCTGGACTATACCGCTGAAAACCTGTCCAACGGCGCAAAAGGCGGCTCCTCCGCTCAGGTGACGATCCATGAAATTGTCCATCAATGGTGGGGCCTGGGGAATATGTTTGACCCCATGGACGAGAGCGGCATTTGGTCTGCCGAGGGTCTGACCTGCTACACCACCTATCGCATTGTAAAGGCGCTGTATGGGGAACGTGAGGCCCAGACCAGCTTTGTGGACACTTGGCAGGAGGCCGTAGACGACTACTACAAGGATTTCTATGTCCGCCACCCGGAGTACCTGTCCGCTTTGCCGGAGCAGTATCAGGCTGACATTGCCAACAATCTGCGAGGGATGCGGCAATATAACGAAATGCCCTTGAAAATCTTGAAGGCTGAACAACTGGTGGGCGGTGAGGAGGCTATGGACGAGATTTTGAAAGGTCTCTTTGGCCGGGAGCTGAACCCGGAATATCCCTATCTGACCTATCAGGAGTTTCTGGATGCCTGCCATCTGACAGAGGAGGACTTAAACCTTGAATAAGATATTTCGATATGAGCTGCGGCGCCTGCTGTGGAACAGGCTGTTCTTCGGTATTCTGCTGGCGTCCCTGGGATATGGCTGGCTGACGCTGACTGGCTCTGTGGTTCGGGGCGTGGCACGCACAGCGCCTTTTTCCCCATGGAGCTTCGGATACTATCTCAGCCAAGCTCTGCCGCTGATCTGCCTGGGAGAATTGTTTTTCCTTGCGTTCTTCTTCTCCAAGGAGGAGCGTCTGCTCCGGCCCTTGACCCAAGCCACCCCAATCAGGCAGCGGCGGTATGCGGCTCTGCGGTGTGGAGCGGTGCTGACAGCTACCCTTGTCCTCTGCCTATGTGTCGCAGTCCTGGCGGTTGGATTCTATGTGTCGCTGTTTGGGTGGGTGGATTATGGGGAACTGATTTTACCCGCTCTATTGACCCTGATCCCGCCCATTGTCTTTTGCCTGGGAGCAGGAATGATGTTGAGCCGCTTCAACCATACTCTGATCTACGCTCTTATGGCGGCAGTAATTTTATTGACTGTGCTGCCCCTGCCCCCGGCAATCAATTTTTCATCGAGCAGTTTCTTCTCTCAATTCCCCTTGACTGTTGAAAAATTAGACCCAGCGTTTCATGTTCCAGGCTGGCTTGCTGTATCTAAAATTGCATTGGCTTTCTTGGGTAGCACATTCACAATTTCATCCATAAATATGCAGGATTATAAACTTGATAAATCCAAGTAACCCAATGACAAAACCGCAAGCTACACAATGGTTTAGAGCCGGAGGGAAATTACTTCTTTCCCTCCGGCTCACACTTACTACTGCCCGCTTTTGTCTTTATCTATCATTTCATGTACCATTGCACGATTTGCCGCTAAAATTATCCGCCGCCCCTGCTCCGGGCAGGCCCGGTAAAGGCCAGCAACTTCCTGGATTTCGCGCTCCACTTGTCCATCTGCTGGATTAAAGATTGCATCAAAGGAAGTACCAAGCACAGATATGATTGTGTAAAGCACCTCGAATGACGGATTTGCTTCTCCTTTTTCGATGCCCGCGATATGGCGGGAGGAGAGCTT
>OFFW01001668.1_pt1 | contig 13184 bp, 11 predicted proteins | sample 1521501 | NCBI WGS metagenome assembly OFFW01 (sample SAMEA3504107, study PRJEB24116) | mouse gut metagenome | biome: mouse gut; feature: mouse-associated habitat; material: faeces | place: Denmark | collected 2011
ATTTTCTATAATACCAAATATTTCTATGAATTTTCTGATTTTTCTGTTTTTTCAGATATTTCCGAAACATAATCGCAATTCTCTCCGGTACACACCAGTTTATTCCCCTTGTGCACCATCATAGAACCGCACTTTTTACATTTTTCCAGAGAGGGCTTCTGCCATATCATAAAATCGCAATCCGGATTATCAATGCAGCCATAATATTTTCTGCCCTTTCTGGTCATCTTCAGAACGATATCCTTGCTGCATTTCGGACAGGGAACCCCTGTTTTTTCATAAAAAGGCTTGGTGCTGCGGCATTCCGGAAATCCGGGACAGGCAAGGAACCTGCCGTGAGGCCCATACTTAATCACCATCTGCCTTCCGCACAAATCGCAGACCTCGTCGGAAACCTCGTCTTTCGTCTCCACCTGCTCCAGTTCCTTCTCCGCCGTTTTTACGGCTTCATCCAAATCAGGGTAAAAATTGGACACGATGGTTTTCCAGGCCACGCTTCCCTCCGCCACACTGTCTAAAAGCGCCTCCATGTTGGCGGTAAAATTCACATCCACAACGCTCGGGAAAGCTTCCTGCATCATATGGTTTACCACCTCGCCGATTTCCGTCACATAAAGGTTCCTGTTTTCCTTTACAATGTAACGCCGGGCAAGAAGCGTGGTAATGGTAGGCGCATAGGTGCTTGGCCGTCCTATGCCCAGCTCTTCCAGTGCCCTGACCAGGGAGGCCTCCGTATAATGGGGAGATGGCTGGGTAAAATGCTGCTTTTCCTCAAATCCTTCCAGCGTAAGCGGCGTTTCTTCCGTAACAGCCCCTGCCAGCAGATTATTTTCCGCCTTATCCTCGTCCTGCGCGTACACGCATGTAAATCCGTCGAAAATCATCCGAGACGCCGCCACCGTAAACCGGTGCTCTCCGGCGTCGATTTTAATGGAAGTGGTTTCATATTTTGCCGACTGCATCCCGCCCGCCACAAAACGCTTCCATATTAACTGGTAAAGCCTGAGCTGGTCCCTGGAGAGGGAATCCTTCATGGATGCGGGGGTCCGGTTTAAATCCGTTGGACGGATAGCCTCGTGAGCGTCCTGAACCTTTCTGCCGCCCTTTGCCTCTTCCGGTTCCTTTCCCACATAATTTTCGCCGTAATTCTTACCGATATATTCCTCAGCCATCCGGCGGGCTTCCTCGGAAACTCTGGTGGAATCCGTACGAAGATAGGTGATAAGGCCCACGGTTCCGTTGCCCTTAATCTCAATTCCCTCATAAAGCTGCTGCGCCAGCCGCATGGTCTTCTGTGTGGAAAAATTTAAGGTTTTGCTGGCCTCCTGCTGCAAGGTGGAGGTGGTGAACGGAAGAGGCGGCTTTTTCGTCCTCTCGCCTTTTTTTACCTCGCTTACGCAAAAACCGGCTCCCTTTATTTCTCCCATAATCTGTTCCAGCTCTTCTTTGGAGGAAATCACGGTCTTTTTATCCTTTAAACCGAAATATTTTGCCAGAAGAAGCTTTTTCTCACCGGGAATCCGGAAGGAAACGTCCAGCGTCCAGTACTCCTTTGGAATAAAGCTGTTTATCTCCTCTTCCCGGTCGCAGATAATCCGAAGAGCCACGGACTGCACCCTGCCGGCTGAAAGCCCTCTTTTTACCTTCGCCCACAAAAGCGGGGAAATGCGGTATCCCACCATACGGTCCAAAACCCGCCTTGCCTGTTGGGCGTCCACCAGATTCATGTCGATTTCCCTTGCGTTTTTCAGGGATTCCTTTACGGCGTTTTTCGTTATCTCATTAAAGGCTATCCGGTAAACCTTCTTGTCTTCCAGCTTTAACGCCTTTAAAAGGTGCCAGGAGATAGCTTCCCCTTCCCGGTCAGGGTCGGTAGCCAAATATATCTTCTTCGCCTTTTTGACTTCCTTTCTCAGGCTGGCTAAAATGTCGCCTTTCCCCCTGATTGTAATATATTTGGGCTCATAGTCATGCTCCACGTCAATACCGAGCTGGCTCTTTGGCAGGTCGCGCACATGTCCGTTGCTGGCCATCACCTCATAGTCGGCTCCCAGAAATTTTTTGATTGTTTTCACCTTAGCCGGTGACTCCACTATCACCAGATACTTTGCCATAGAAATTTATCCCCTTATCATTTCATTTATAGAATCAATCGGCTAAAACTATACACCACTTTCCTCACGGTGGCAAGTAAAAAAACTATTAATCCTCTAATCACTGATAATTTCGTACTGCATCCACTCATACTTAAGCTTCATTCCCTCTGCTGTCTCCGGCGGCAGCAGCGCTCTGGCCACCAGCTTTAAATCGTCGCTGTCGATATCGGTTCTTTTCAGGTTTGCATAGTCGCCGTCGATACTGATTACTTCATAATAAAATGTATTCATTCCCTCTCTCCTTTTCCATATTCCTTTTTGATAAAATAGTTTCCTGTAACCTGCTTTGCCTCTCCCTCCATACAGAGCGTGACAAGTTCGCTTAAAAGCCGGGCAAGGCCAATCTTTATCCCCGCCCCCCGCATACCCTCCAGTATCTCGTCCACGGATTTGGGGTGGTAATCCAGAAAACGCAGTATGCTCTGTTCCGTTTTTCCCCGGCCCGTATGTTCCGCAGTCCTTTCCGCTTCCTTTGCCTTATCCGCTTTTGGCAAATCAGCCTTTGGCGGCCCCAATCCCCGCCCGGTACTGCCGCTGCTTCTGTTTTTAATAATCGCCAGCTCCGCCAGAATATCCTCCGGCGAAAGCGCAATCCCCGCGCCCTGTCTGATTAATAAATTACACCCGTCATTTAGCCTGTCGGTGAGCCGTCCGGGTACGGCATAGACGTTTTTTCCCTGCTCTAAAGCCATATCCACCGTAATCCATGTGCCGCTTTTCTGCCTTGCCTCCACTACCAAAACCAAATCGGAAAGTCCCGCCACAATTCGGTTCCGCTCCGGGAAATGCCGCTTAAGAGGCTCCGTCCCCGGCGGAAATACAGATAAAATCCCGCCGCCTTTTTCTCTGATTTCCTCATAAAGCCTTCTGTTCGAGGCCGGATAGCAGATATCCGCCCCGCAGCCTAAGACCGCGTAGGTTTTTCCGCCCCTCATAAGGGCCGCTCTCTGCCCGATGCCGTCTATCCCCCTTGCCATGCCGCTGATAATGGAAACACCGGCTTCTCCAAGTCTCCCCGCAAAGGCCTCCGCCATGGCGCTTCCATACTCCGAACATTCCCGCGCCCCGATGACGGCAGCGGCCGGAAGACGGTCCGCAGGCAGCTTTCCCAGACAGTAAAGCCCATAAGGCGGATGGGGAATTTCCCGCAGCCTTACGGGATATTCCTCGTCCTCCTTTGTGTAAAAAGCAATTTTTTTGTCCCTCATTTCCTCATAGGCCCGCTGAAGCTGAAAGCGCTTTCGAAACTCCGTAACCTTAAGGGCTTTGTTATTTCCCAGCACCTCCTCTAAAGCCGCCTGCCCGGCGGCGTAAACCTCCCGGGCATCGCCGAACCGTCCCAGAAGCTTTTCGATGGTTTTATCGCCCACTCCCGGCAGATGATGGAGCCAGAACCGGTACATCTTATCTTCCGCCATGCCCCTCCTACCTTTCTCCCAAATCACCGGCCCGGTAACAGGCCGCCTGGGATAAATGCTCTGCCAGAACGGAAGGGCTTCCGCTTAAATCCGCGACGGTTCTGGCTACCTTCCATATTCTGTGGCAGGCTCTGGCGCTTAAATCCATGGCCCGGAACATTTTCTCCATCAGCTCCGCGCCAGCGGCGTCAAGCCGGCAGTATTTGTCCAAATCACCGGCTTCCAAATCGGCATTGAACCGAATCCGGGTACCGGCGTACCGCTCCTTTTGACGCCGGCGGGCTTCCATCACTTTTCTACGCATACTTGCGCTGCTCTCCCCGCTCTTTTTCCTCCGCAGCCCGGAAAACTCCACCCGGGAGGCCTCCGCGAAGATATCGATTCTGTCCAGTATCGGCCCGGAGATACTGCGCAAATATCTGCGTCTCTCAAAAGGCGTGCACCGGCATTTGTTTCTGTCGGGATAATAGCCGCAGGGGCAGGGATTCATGGCCCCTACCACCATAACGTCCGCCGGATAGGTGAAAAAGCCGCTGCTTCTGGCAATCCGTATTTCTTTGTCCTCCATGGGCTGCCTGAGCAAATCCAGCGTCTGGCGTTTAAACTCCGGCATTTCGTCCAGAAAAAGTACGCCCCGGTGGCAAAGGCTAAGGATGCCGGGTCTGGGTACTTTCCCGCCGCCGCACAGCGCCTGCGGCGAAATCGTATGATGCGGGCTTAAAAAGGGACGCTCCGTGATAAGCCCGGCGTTGCCGCAAAGCTGCCCGGAAATACTGTAAACGGAAGTGACCTCCAGGCTTTCCTTCCGGGAAAGGGGCGGCAGTATGGCCGGCAGGCGGCTTGCAATCATAGTTTTTCCCGACCCGGGCGGCCCCATAATCAGCATATGATGAAAGCCCGCCGCTGCAATGAGAGCCGCGTTTTTCACGCTTTCCTGTCCCGCGATTTCCGCAAAGTCAGGCCCTTTTTCTCTTCCACCGCCGCTTATCTCACCGGAAAGTTCCTCCTGATAACCACCCTCTTCCGGCGGCAGCATTTCCGCCTGCTGTTTCTCCGAAAGTTTTAAATAGGTAATCACCTGCGCAAGATGGTTTACTCCCACCGCCTGCATCCCGGCGGCGGCCGCGGCCTCCCTGACGTTTTCCTTTGGCACAAGGCATTTCCTTATGCCCCCGTCCACGGCCTTTATGGCCAGAGGCAAAACTCCCCGCACCTTTTTAATTTCCCCGCCAAGCCCCAGTTCCCCCAAAATCATCGTATTGTCCGCGCATCCCGACGGGAGCCTGCCCTGGGCGGCAAGCACGCCTACGGCGATGGGTAAATCAAAGCCTGTCCCCTCTTTTTTCAAATCTGCCGGGGAGAGATTCACCGAAATGTGAACGGGAGGCAGGGTGATGCCGCTGTTTTTAAGGGCAATCCGCACCCGCTCGCCGGACTCTCTCACCTCCCCGCCAAGCTTACCTACCATAACAAAACAGGGCAGACCGGAAGATAAGTCCACCTCCACCTGAACCAAATGGCTTTCCATGCCATAAATGGTTCCTGACAAAATCGTACTGAACAAACAAGAACCTCCTTTATTTTCTCCGATAAGGCGCCGCCGGGCACACACTTGATTCCTGTATCGCCAAACGCGCCGTCCGCAACTATCCGTTTACAGTCATAATACCGGGAAACTCTGACACGCCCCTGTGGGCTTTCGCATAAAAGAACAGCAGACATATGTTAAAAAGACACACCCTGACAGAAAATTCTGCAATGAGGCGCAGCTACTAAGATATGTCTACTGTAGCGGAAGTTCCTTGAAAAATCAATAAAATTTTTATTAAATTATCACTTATCCTTAAATTCGGCCTGCAGCTTCAGCAGCGCTTTCTTCTCAATCCTTGACACATAGCTTCTTGAAATATGGAGCAGCTCCCCGATTTCCCGCTGGGTTACTTCCTTTCCCGTGGCCAGTCCGTAGCGCAGAAAGATAATTTCCCTCTCACGCTCCGTCAGCACCTCGTTAAGAAGTCCTGCCATTTTTTTGATGTTATCGCACAGCTCCATCTGCTCCGTCACATCTTCCTGCTCATGCTCTATGATATCCAGAAGATTGATTTCATTTCCTTCCTTATCCGTCCCGATTGGCTCAAATAAGGATACCTCCCTGGAGCTTTTCTTTTTGGAGCGGAGCAGCATTAAAAGTTCGTTATCAATGCAGCGGGAAGCGTAAGTGCTCAGTTTCCCTTTTCCGGCGTCAAAGGAGGAGATGGCCTTAATCAGCCCGATGGTTCCGATAGAAATCAGGTCCTCCATGTCCTCATCCACATTCTGATATTTTTTTGCGATATGGGCCACCAGACGCAGATTTCTCTCTATTAATATTTCTCTGGCTTTCGCCGCTTCCTCATCATTTCCCTGCTGCAGTACCTGTATGTAATGGGCTTCCTCCGCCGTTGATAATGGTTGCTGGAAAGTTTTCAAAGGGCGCCCCCAAAGTCATTTTTATTATTCTATGACCCTGAAAGCCCCGCCGTGCCTTTCCCAAAAATATTTAAACCGTCAGAAGAAATTCGGCCATCACATAATTGCTCACGTCCATGCCGTATGCCGTCAGTCCGATTCGTTTTTCCCCCGTTTCTTCGTTTATCCTTTGCCAGAGCAGCCCTTTTTGGCGGAAAAGCTCCACAGTTCCCGGATAAATCAAATCTATGTCCGCGCCAAAGCAGGCCGAAAACTCACCATAGCTTACGCCCTCTGTCATGCGCAGCCCTAAAAACATAAATTCCTCCATCTGCTCTTTTTGTGAAAGTATCTGCCTTTCCTCTATTTTCCCGTAGTCCTCAATCTTTCGGGCATTACAAAAACGCACGTTTTCCACAAGAGAAGCCGCCCCTAATCCAAGGCCCAGATAATTGCCTCTTCGCCAGTACACAATGTTATGCCGGCACTCGTACCCCGGCAGGGCGTAATTGGAAATTTCGTACCGGCGGTACCCGTATTGCGAAAGAAACTCATCTGTCAGGGCGTACATTTCCCTGTCGCATTCCTCGTCCGGAAGCTGAGGCGTGTTTTCATAAAAAGGCGTCCCCTCCTCCACAATCAGGCTGTAGGCGGAAATATGCTTCGGCCCGGGCGCTAACTTTACCACCTTTTTCAGCGTATCTTTGTAGCTTTCAAGACTCTGCCCCGGAATCCCGGACATTAAATCGATATTTATATTATTAAATCCTGATTCAACAACCATTCTATAGGTGGCAAAGAAGGTACTGCTGTCGTGAATACGGCCAAGCGCTTTCAGTTCCCCGTCCTGCAGAGACTGAAGGCCAAGGCTTATCCGGTTGACGCCCGCCTCCCGCCACGCCGTCAGCTTTTCATAAGTGACCGTTCCGGGATTGGCTTCCAGTGATACCTCACAGTTTTTTTCCACCCAAAAACAGCGGTAAACCTGCGTCATAATCTGCAAAATACAGCCGCCGGATAGCAGCGAGGGGGTCCCTCCCCCGATATAAACCGTCTTTACCCTATAATCTCCGTATTCTCTGCCCCTTACCGCTATCTCTTTTACCAGCAGCTCCACGTAGCGGCTTATCTGCGCCTCTTTCGCCGGCGCGGAGAGGAAATCGCAGTACAGACACTTTCGGACGCAGAAAGGAATATGGATATATAAACTGATTTCCTTTTTCATCTTACTGATTGTCCAGTTTCAGCACAGACATAAAGGCTTTCTGGGGAATCTCCACGCTGCCAATCTGGCGCATTCTTTTCTTTCCCTCTTTCTGCTTTTCAAGAAGCTTCTTCTTTCGGGTGATATCGCCGCCGTAGCACTTGGCAAGCACGTCCTTGCGCATGGCCTTTACGGTCTCACGGGCAATAATCTTGCCGCCGACCGCCGCCTGTATGGGAATTTCAAACAGATGCCTTGGAATTTCATCCTTTAGCTTTTCGCACATTTTCCTCCCCCGCTCGTAAGCGCTGTCCTTGTGGACGATAAAGGATAAAGCGTCCACCTCTTCCCTGTTAATCAGGATATCCAGCTTCACCAGTTCCGAAAGCTCGTAGCCTTTCAGCTCATAGTCAAAGGAAGCGTAGCCTCTGGAACGGGACTTCAAAGCGTCAAAAAAGTCATAAATGATTTCGTTTAAAGGAAGCTCGTATTTCAGAAGCGCTCTGGATGCCTCCATATATTCCATTCCCAGATATCTTCCCCGCCTCTCCTGGCAAAGCTCCATAATGGAACCGATAAACTCCGTCGTCACCATGATTTCCGCCGAAACCACAGGCTCTTCCATATATTCAATCACGGAAGGGTCAGGTAAATTGGAAGGATTGGTAAGCTCAATCACTTCCCCGTCCGTCTTATGTACTTTATAGATAACGCCCGGAGCGGTCGTCACCAAATCCAGATTGTATTCTCTCTCAAGACGCTCCTGAATGATTTCAAGGTGCAGAAGTCCCAGAAACCCGCATCGGAAACCAAAGCCAAGGGCAATGGATGTTTCCGGTTCATAGCGCAGCGACGCGTCGTTTAGCTGAAGCTTCTCCAGCGCGTCCCGAAGGTCGGGATATTTCGCGCCGTCCGCGGGATACACGCCGCAGTAAACCATGGAGTTTACCTTTTTATAGCCGGGAAGCGGCTCCGCGCAGGGATTTTTGGCGTCGGTAATGGTATCTCCCACTGCAGTGTCTTTCACATTCTTGATAGAAGCCGTGATGTATCCCACCATGCCGGCGGAAAGCTCCTCGCAGGGAATAAACTGGCCCGCGCCGAAGTACCCGACCTCCACCACGTCCGCAGCGGCATTTGTCGCCATCATTTTGATGCTTGTCCCTTTTGACACCTTCCCTTCCATGATACGGCAGAACACAATCACGCCCTTGTAGGAATCGTAAACAGAGTCAAAAATAAGCGCTTTCAGCGGATTGTCGGCGTTTCCTTTCGGCGACGGGATTTTTTCCACAATGGCTTCCAGAACCTCGTCGATTCCGATTCCGTTTTTTGCGGAAATAAGAGGCGCGTCCTGGGCCTCCAGCCCGATTACGTCCTCAATCTCGTTTTTTACCCGTTCCGGCTCCGCGCTGGGCAAATCTATCTTGTTAATCACCGGAAACACCTCAAGATTATGGTCCAGCGCCAGATACACGTTGGCAAGGGTCTGGGCTTCGATTCCCTGAGCGGCGTCCACCACCAGAATCGCGCCGTCGCAGGCGGCCAGACTTCTGCTGACCTCATAGTTAAAATCCACATGCCCCGGCGTGTCAATCAGGTTGAAAATATATTCCTCCCCGTTCTTTGCCTTGTAAATGGTGCGCACCGTCTGGGCTTTAATGGTGATTCCTCTCTCCCTCTCCAGTTCCATATTGTCAAGGACCTGATTCTGCATTTCCCTGCTTGTCAGAAGTCCTGTCTGTTCTATAATTCTGTCTGCCAGCGTGGATTTTCCATGGTCAATATGGGCCACAATGCAGAAATTCCTGATATTACTTTGATTATGCTCTGCCATAATTTCCTCCATGTTAAGTTCCGCATCTCCCCTACAGCGCGCCTTGTCTGGAACGATTTTCAGACGCTTTGCGTCTGCAAATTGTTCCGCGCGCTTTCGGTGCGATGCTGATTTCCGGTTTTGCATTTTCTTTCCAAATGTTGCTTTTCGTATTTTAGCACATTATTTATTGAAGCACAATGGAAAGGATGTGGGCCAGCGGTTCGCAGGCGTTCATAATTTCTTCCACCGTATTGTTCTGGGCCCCCAGCTCAATCAGCATACTTTTTGGCCGCAGATGCATATTGTAGCGGTAGGCTTTCAGGTAAATCTTCCGGGCGATTCCGGGATAGTATTCGTTGGCCGCCACCTGAACCTGAAAGGAAAGCGCAAGGTTTTCCTGTATGTAAGGGTTTTCCAGATAGGTGATTTCACCGTTTTTCCGCCCATAGCTTAAACCGTTAAAAAACATGAATCTCGCCGTCGGGCGGCCCTGCAAATCCATTACCAACTTTCTGTCCCCCGACACGGCGTCCCTGTGCAGGTCGATTACCACCTCTATGGTGGGATTCTCCGCCAGAATTTCCTCCAGATTTGGCAGGGAGGCATTATAGGCGTCGTCCCGGTTGACGTCGTAAACCCCTGTGTGGTGCAGCACCCGGAAACCGTATTCATCCTGCAAAAGGTTCGCCAGCTTTTCCCCCGCCCCCACAATCGTGGTGGAGGCGTCTCCGGGTACGGAATCAATAAAAGCCTCGCTGGCATGGGTATGGTAAATTAATATCTGAGGCCCTTCCGTCTCCTGAGTTACCGTCAGGTCCTGGTATAAAAGCCGGTTCAGGTCCACATACTGTTCCCTTAGCAGAGTGGAATTGTCCACCGCGTAAAAGTTGGATACCAAAGCCTCGTAATCCCATTTTTCCGACCAGTCATAGGTATAGGCCGGATAAGCTGCCGCCGTAAAAGTACCTGTGTTCTCTTCCGCCTCCGGCTCATTTACCTCCTCCCTTGTCTCTTCACTTTCTTCCTCCTGATTGACACTGTTTTCTCTCTCGATTTCCTTTAATATATCATTTTCAATATGAAGCGCGTCGTCCCCGTAATCAAGTTTCTCCTCGTCAATATTTTTCACGTCCTCGTCGGAGCCTTCCTGCCTGCGCACAAGCTCCGCCGTCAGAGCGTCCTCTTTTTCCCTGTCCGGCTCAGCGTCGGCGGTAAGGTAGCGGTACAGGAGAAACTGCCCCGAAAGAAATCTCTCCATGTTTCCCCCGTTACCCGCGCCCGCCTCTCTGTCCTCCAGAAATGCCGGAATCTGAAAATACTGCCGGGCCATACAGTCGTTTAAAAAGCCGGACAGATAATCCGCAAACACCGGCCGCTCCTTATCGCCCTCTCCGCTTCCTTTTATGAAGCTGACGACGCAGCATATGCCGCAGGCTATAGCAAGCCCTGCCAGCCCTCTTTTTTTTAATTTACTCTTCCAGTTATTCCCTTTCACAGCAAGCACCCCGCTATGAAAGTATATGCCTGTTTCAGGACATTTAGGTCTTTGACTTATGCGCTCACCTCAAGGGCGCTGTTTAACGCATCGCAGATAATATGGCTGATTTGCTTTATCTCATAATCCACGTCCTTTCCGGTTACATACATATTGTAAAGCTCTCCAAGCCCCGCCATCAAATCATTCTGAATGTCGAAAGGTTCTTCCCCGGCCTGGCGCATCATTTTTTCAAAAGCGTCGCCTACGATGGTGGCGGCGTCCACCACGGTGGGAACGCCTATGGCGATGACCGGCACTCCCAGCGCCTCCTGGGTAATGGCGTTTCTGTGGTTGCCCACACCGGACCCCGGATGAATGCCGGTGTTCGTAAGCTGTATGGTTCTGTTAAGCCGTCTCGTGGAGCGGGCGGCCAGAGCGTCCACCACGATTACAACGTCGGGCTTTGTTCTCTCCACCACGCCCATAATAATTTCCTGCGATTCCATTCCCGTTTTCGCCATTACGCCGGGAACCAGACCGCTGACCATATGGACTTTCTTCCTGTCAAAGGCGGCCTTTCCGTATTCCTTCATAATATGTCTGGTGACAGTCAGATTATCAACCACGTTAGGCCCTAAAGCGTCCGCCGTCACGTCCCGGTTGCCAAGCCCAACCACCATTACCGACAATTCCCCCTCAATGCCGGGAATAATCTGCTTAAGCTGCTTTGCCAGCTCCCCGGATATTTCTTCATGGTAATCCTCGTCGGGAAGAATCATGGCCGGCGCCTCTAATGTCACATAGGTTCCCACCGGTTTCCCCATAGCCTTTGCCCCGTTCATGGTTTCAATCACCACTTTCGTAATCTTAAGCTCGCTCTCCTCCTTATATTCCTCCTCCACGGAAACGCCCCGGCACTCTCTGGCGTTTTCCTCCATATTTTCCCGTACCTCAAGAGCCAAATCCGTTCTCACCTTAAAACTGCTCATAATCTCCCTCCGTATCACTTTTTGAAAATTTGTCGGTTTGTCTGTTTTCAACCCTGATGCTATTCACAGTAATTTCCAAATATTCTTTAATTATGTATTGACAGATATCCTTTTTATGGCTACAATATTAGCTGTGTGTTTACATTAAGACGTCCGTGTCTCCGGCTTTAATGAAACATCTCAAACAATCGTTGATTTTAATAGGAGGTGTACATCGTGGCTAACATTAAATCTGCAAAGAAGAGAATTTTGGTAAACAGAACCAAAGCTGCCAGAAACAAAGCAGTGAAATCCAGCGTTAAGACAGCTATCAAAAAGGTTACTGCTGCTATCGAGGCGAAAGATAAAGATGCTGCTGCTAAAGCTCTGGTTGCTGCTACGTCTACTATCGACAAAGCCGCCAAAAAAGGTGTTTATCATAAAAATACGGCTTCCAGAAAAGTTGCTCGTTTAGCTCAGTCTGTCAACAAAATGGATTAGTGTTTTTATTATAATATAGACATGCTTTAACCGGCTTCTGCTTTATGCAGGCCGGTTTTTTTTGCCTTTTCGTATTCCATGCGCACCGTATCCGCCGGCACGGCCGCGATTTCTCCCTGACCGGTCGCTCCCGTAAGCATCCCCAGATAGTTTCCGAATCCGTCAAATACCCCGCTGCCGGACATTCCCGGCTCTGCGCTTCCGTTTCCGTAAAGCATCTCTGTTCCGAAATCATCCAGATAAACCGAGGCCGAAATCAGCTCTCCACGTTTCATAACAGGTGTCGCGAAATGATTTGCCATGTCCACGCAGAAAATTTCACTGCCGGAAACCGGCAAATTCTCCTCCTGCCCCTTCCCTTTTTCATCGTCCCCTTTTCCCCGCAGCCTTATATTTCGGAACGTTAAAAGTTCCTCATAGGGGAAAGAAGCGGTCGGGATACGGATAAATCCCACGTCAGCTCTGTCGGAGACATAAAGCACTTCCCCAAAGCCTGCCGCGCCGTTAAAAAAAGTCACGTAGCTGTCCTTGTCAAAATCCTGCAGCACGTGCCTGTTCGTCACAATAATCATCTCGTTTTCCAGCATTTTGTAAATACTTCCGCTGCCGTAATGTTCTCTCGTCTGAATCCGCACACAACTGCAAAGAATATTTTCAAATGCTCTCTCGCCATCCTCCCCGGAAAGTACGGGCGTAACCGCAAGCTCCAAACCGGCAAGCGCCTTATAATCCCCCTCCAGTGTGGTGGTCTGTATAAGGGGCGGAAGTTTTCTGTTTTCCTTCCCATAAAAATTACCGGCAGGCATTAAAATAACTGTAGTTATTATAACTATTATGGCTGCCAGCCGGTAACTTCCTTTTTTTGGATTCATTTTGCCTCCACGTTTTCTGGCTTTTTTATCAAGCAGGACGATAAGCCGGGTTATGTCGTTGAATAATCATCTATCTAGGACTGCCGTTACCGGCAGCCTCAAGCGGCCTACCTGAAAGCTCGCCGGGCCGGCTTAACGCTTTCTGTTTGGTCTTGCTTCGGATGGGGTTTACATGTGCCCTGGCTGTTACCAGTCAGGCGGTAGTCTCTTACACTGCCCTTCCACCCTTACCTCACAGGCTAAAGGATTCGGCAAAGCCTTCTCCTTATGCCCGCAGGCGGTATATTTCTGTTGCACTTTCCTTGGAGTCGCCTCCACCGG
>OFFW01001671.1_pt1 | contig 13159 bp, 22 predicted proteins | sample 1521501 | NCBI WGS metagenome assembly OFFW01 (sample SAMEA3504107, study PRJEB24116) | mouse gut metagenome | biome: mouse gut; feature: mouse-associated habitat; material: faeces | place: Denmark | collected 2011
TACCCAGCGCCTCGGCGTGTTCTTCCCCGTTCCCAGTTTCTCTGCTATTGCCTCATAGTCCCAGCCCTGCATAAAATACAGCTCAAAAGCCTTATACTCTATTTCCCTGCCAGCCATTCTGCGCCTATGCTCTATCTCTTCTACCGCCTTGTCTATGTGTGCTGTCATAATCAGAGTTTTAAATCGGCTGCGCCTCACGCTCTCTAAGTACGTCCTCTGCTGCTCGTCGGTCATTCCCTTAAGCTCTAACTGCTCGCCGTCGCTTATGGCGTTCTCGATATGGAAAGCGGCATCACGGTAGCATTTCATAAGCGTAAAAGTATTGTGGTACTTGTCACGCTTGCGCTCTTTTTCTTCCTGCCTCTTGTACTCGGCTACTGCTGCCCGTGCCGCTTTCTGTATCAGCTGCTCTACCTCTGGCGTTACTTCAATCGTTGTTTCCTGCATCTTCCTTACCCTGCCTTTCATTCAGTTTCTTAAGCTGCCCGTAAATGTCTACCAGCAGCAGAATAACAATAATCAATAAAATATTAGTCATGCCCGCCCTCTCCTTTCCTGCACGGTGGAAACGGGCAGCGCCTACAGTCCCGCTTTTCGCAAGTCCCCTTGTAACTCTCTCTGTATCTCTGTTTATCTTCTGCACTCCAAAACACTACCCTTGTTTTTATCCCCGCATCTTTCAGACGCTCTTGTATCCCTCTAAGCTCCCGTCTATAAAAATCTTCTCTATGGCTCATATCCCGCCTTGTGTAATCTAATGGCGCTGCCTCTGTATCCAGCAATTCTTTTAAAATCATTGCTGTTGTTTCCCCGTACCGTCTGAAATGTCCCAAAACTATAAAGCTCTTTTGCCATGTAAATAACTTAAATCCTAATGCCACCTCAATACGCTTAAATAATTCCTCGTATTCTGGGTAAGGATTTACATAAATCCAGCCGTTGCCTTTTTCGCTCATTTTAGCACCCCGCTTTCATACGCCGTAATGACTGCTGCCCGTAAGCCGTCTGCTGCATCATTCCTGCGCTGTATCCTATCTGGGCTTGTCTGCCTTATATGCTCTAAATGGTCGCTCTCTAATATCTCCGCTATCTTTTCTGCCGCTGTTTGGCTGTATGTAATGGCTCTAAGCTCGTCAGCGCCGCCCAGTGCGTTTATCTCATACACTGCGTAATGACTGCTGCCGTATTCCCTTACTTGCCAGCTGAATACACGCCCTCTAATCTCTATCGGCTGCACATTATCCGCAACATTCCTGCATACCGTCCCCGCCGCATCAAAAGCACCACCCAGCCCTCGCATAAAAGACGCTAAACCGTTTGTAATCGCCGCTGCTGCTCTGTTGGCTACTTCCGCAATGCTTACAATGTTCATTTGCTTGATTGTCTTTTTCGCAAGTCTGCGCTGCTTGCGCTTATCCAGTTCTAAAGGCGGGTTTACTCCATGCAATTTTTTATAATTCTTTTTCCACTGCCTATACTTCATGCTGTTCTACCTCTCTTTCCCGTGCTATACCTTTTACCCAGATAACCGCCCCTTGTGGGTGCTTATACGGTATCGGCTTTTGGTACTGCACACAATTTTCAAGTACCCATGCGTAAGGAACACTGTAAGGCAGGCTTTCCCAGCCCGCCTCTATACAGTGCTTTCCTCTGTTTTTCTCGTACCTCTCTTTTGTAAGCTCTATGCAGTCTACAATATCCACTTGTCCCATAATGTGACTGCTGCCGCTTTGGATTAAATATATTGTGCCTCTCTTTTTTGTCCTGCTGCCCCGTATTTCCCAGCTTTTCAAGCCGCTTAAAATCAGCCTTAACCACTTTTCTTTGATTATCAGCCCGTCCATGCCTACTGCCCGCCTTTCTGGTAGTCCTCAATGCTCATTTGTCCCGCTATCTGCTCTGCCCCCCCGCTGCGTCCTGCGGCTCTGTCTGGCAGCGTAACATGATTTCATGCAGTAAATATAAATCGTCCTCGCTTACCTTGTCTGCCTGCTGCATAATCTCCCTTGCGGTAAATACTACCCACTCCGTATTATTCCAGTCCTTTTGCGGCGTGTCCGTTTCGGACACCTTTAGCACGGCATCTGCGGCGGCTTTCGTTGCGGCGCTTACGCTCTCCTTTACCCACTCCCGCAGTACCTTTGCGTGCTGGGCGGCTAATTCTGCCTCTTTTGCCTTTTCCTCTGCCTCTTCCCGCTTGCGCTCTGCCTTTTCTATCTCTTTGTCACTCTCTTCCTGCTGCTTTTCATAATCCCGCTGCGCCTGCTCTGCGTCCTCTGCGGCTTTGGCTGCTGTTTTCTCTGCCACCTTTGCGGCTATCTCCTTTGCCCTTATGTCCTCGCCCGCTGCCACTTTATCAGCAATAGCTTTCTGCTCTTCTGGCGGCAGCTTTGCAGCCTCATAAGCAGCAGTGATACCCATATTGCCGCTCTTAAGCTGCTCTTTAACCTCTGGCGTGGCGTTATTGTTTATGCTCTCCATTCTAGCTACGTTGGTGCTGCTCTCATTCAGCATAGCGGCTATCAAATCACGCATTTTGCCTTGTATCTCTAGCCCGTCCTCTTCCTTTGCCCGCATCAGCGCCGCTTTGGTGCGCTCTACTAACCTTGTTTTCTCATATGCCGTAAGCGGCTGCGTGTATCCGTTGCCAGCCAGTAGCCGCAGCTCATACATAGCCTCGCTCATATCCATATAGCGGTAAAGCACTTTTTCATACTCTTTGTGTCCCCGCTCCAAATTCAGAATATTAGCGGCGTTGCGTCTGTGTCCGTCGATTATGAAATACTCGCCCTTTATCCTTGCTAAAACCGTTGGCTGCTCCTGCCCTACGTGTAAAAAGCTGTCTGCCAGTTCCTCTATGTTCTCTAAGCTCTGGTGCGTGTTCTCCTGCGCCGCCTTTACCTCATACGGGCTTAAATAAATCTCTTTGTATCCCTCTGCCGCTGTGGGCGCTCCCGCCGCCTTTGTCTTTGCGTTCAAAATGTCATTTATACCAAACTTTGCCATATTCTTTACCTCGCTTTCTGCCTCTCTATCTCAATCTTTTGTTTGCACTTTCCCATTACTCCGTTGCACATTTCGCAAGTTCTCCAATGCTCGCAAGCGTCGCTTTGCGGGCAGGCACGCCCAGCAAATTTTCCGCCCCAGTTCCAGCACGTAGTACCGCCGTTTCTGCTACAATACCAATAAGCGCAATAGCTCTCTTTATGTGCCATGCCTTACCTCGCTTTCCCCGTATAAGCTGTTACAAACTTCTTGTATCCCTGCGCCGCCCCGCAGCACGGGCTATACTCATAAATAGGCTTTCGCATGAAAGAATTTTCCGCTACTTTCTTGGAATATCTTACAATCCCCAGAATGTTATACACTCCCTGCTCTTCCAGCCACTCCACGCCTGCGCTCTCCCCGTCCGTGTTCTGGTATGACGTAATCAGAACGCCAGCCAGTCTGATTGCTGGGTTAAATCCCCGCACGTCCTCTATCTGCTCTGCTACAATGTCCAGCCCCTCTAAAGCGTAATTATCCAGCTTTACGGGTACTATAACCTCGTCCGTTATTGCCAGCGCATTTATCACGTTAAGCCCTATGTCTGGCGGGTTATCTATGATGCAGTAATCATAGTGCCATAACTTGCAAGCGCTATACCGCTCCGTCTGGTTCTCGTTTTCCTCTTTGGTTAAATTCCATGTAGCGCCGAAAAGTGACATATTCGCCGTGATAATGTCTATGCCCTCATACTCCGTATGCTGTATTATTTCCTCTGGGTTTTTCCATTCCCCGCTAAGCAGCTTTGTTATCGGTGCTACGCTCTCTGCGTCGTATCTGCCGTATGCCTTGCTTAAGTTCCCCTGCTTGTCATTATCCAGCAGCAGGACTTTATAGCCCCTGCGGTAAAGCTCATACGCCATATTTGCCGCTGTAAAGGTCTTGGCTACGCCGCCCTTTAAGTTCAAAATGCTTATTGTTTTCATTCTCTGCCTCTCTTTCTGCGCCGCCTCTAGCGCATTGTAATTGTTTCCTGCTCTTGTGTAAGCTCTTCTGGGTGCAGTAAATACCGCTCTATCAGTTCTGCCGCTGGCTGCCAGCCATAGCATACCGCCGTATAATATCCCTGCTGCCGCAGATACTCTAACCAGCGTTTCTGATTGTCCGTTGTGGTATTCTTTCCAGCCTTAAGCTCTATGTACAGCCCGTGGTATCCTGCCCGTACTGCTGGTAGCACAATGTCTGGCACTCCCGCCTTAACGCCCTGCCTCTTAAGCGCCGTGGCTGTCGCCTTGTCCCTTTTGCCGCCGTTTGGTACATGATGCAGATACTCTAATTCTGGCATACGCCCCAGCTGATACGCAGCCCAGCTAAATAGCGCCTCTTGATGCCCGCTCTCGTCGTCCAGCCTAAAGTTTCTCATGTTCCCGCTCTCTCCTTTCTGTGGTTTTCCTCTCTTTCGTCCTGCGCCAGCACGTCTGCCCTGCATATGCTGAAATACTCACACCATAGGCAGCAGTGTTTACAGTTCTTGCCTCTCTGGAATAGCCAGTATATAAGCCTCTGCCCCATTCCTTATGCCCCTCTGTCGTCGTTATCGTTCCAGCGTTCCCAGTTCCTCATATCCTCGCTGGCGTGCTTTATGGCTACCGCCAGTGCGCCTACTGCTGCCAGCCCCGCACTCAAAAGCCCTGCCCCTATGACTGCTGCCGCAATCCCTATAACCTTTACTGCCTGCATCTTATCCCCCCTCTTTCTCCATTTTTACAAGCGTGTATCTGAAATACCCATATCCGTAATACTCTGGGCTATGTACTCCCTTGCTTACGCTGTCCTTGTCTACGTAGTAGCCCTTTATCGGTCTTGCCTCTGCCTTAAACCATTCACGGCTTGAAATTATCCGTATCTCTGGCTCTGGTCTTACTAAATTCCTGCTGCAATTCCAGCGCTTGCCTTGTAGCGCCCCGTCCTCTGCTTTTCTGTGCGTATCCGTGTATTTAATCAAATACGCTGCCAGCTCCGCATAGTTCCCGCTATCGTCCAGAGGGAATACTTTTACTCTGTTATGCCCCTCATACGCCTTATACCAGCACTGCTGCAATATCTTTGTGTCTATCTGGTTTATGACTAAATGATGATGCCTTGCGCCTTTCTTGCCTATCTCCATTACGTGTATGTATTTAAACTCTAGCCCAGCCTTTTTATACTCCTTGCGGCACTCCCTTAGAAATATATCTATGTCTTTGCGCATCTGCTCTTTTGTTCTCTCTGGCTCTCCCTTTTTCCGTATGTAGTCCAGCACTAAATGATAGTCGCCATATCCGTAATTTGCATTTATCAGAATACGCAGCTTTCTTTCTGCTTGCCTTGTGTTTATTTTCTCCTGCTGCTCTGTGGTGGGCTTAACCTTATCCCCCCTCTTTATCCCCTGCTTTTTATATCTGCTCGTAAAATAGCGCTCTACCTCTATGGTTTTACCCGCCCTTGTAATCCTCTCAACGTATGGCATATTTTTTACTCCTTTTTTGGCTATCCTTGTCCTAAAGCTAATACTTTTATCAAGTGATAAAGCAGGCGCTTTGCCCGCATTTTGCTTGATATTTTCGCCATACAGTGATATACTGGATTTAGGTTGTAAAAGCTGTATAGCTTAGCCCTCTAAGGTATTCCCGTACCGTAGAGGGCTTTTTACTTTATCCACTTGTAAAAAGTTTCTCCGCATACTTGTAAGCCTCTCTGTAGGGCTGCTGGCAACGGTAGCTTGTGCAAGTGTGTAGCCTGCTGCCCCTGCAAAACTCGCAGGCGTGCAGCTTTGCGTACTCTTCCAGCCACGCCCTGCGGTCATGTTCCAATTTGTAGCGCAGCTTGTCTGCGTTCACTACCTCTATGCCCGCCGCATCTGCCTCCGCTATTTCGGCGCTCATTCCCTCGCTTATCCCGTACTTAACGCCCACTATCACAAAGTCGCAGCTTTTCAGCAGCGTTAAGCCTGCTGCCATGCCTGCCGCCCGTTCCTCTGGCTTGTCCTCATTTAAGCACTGCGTCATATATAAATGTGGCGTAATCGGCGCTAATCCCGCCTCTATCGCCTGCTTTGTAAGCGCCTGCGCATAGTCTATGTTTCTATCCAGCTGTGCGCCGTCCTTTGCCCTATACGGGCTGCATATGTATACTTTCCTCAATTTTTATAGCTCTCCTTTCAATGCTGCCGCTATTGCCTTATATTCCCGCTCTCTTTCCCTTATCTCCATTTCCAATTTGTCAAGCCGCTTAAACAGCTTATTTACCGTGCTGTCTGGCAGCCTTTCCCCTCCACGCACTAAAGCCTTGATTATTTCCAGACTGTCTGTGTCGTTCAGCTCTGCAAGTATCTGTATTTGTTGCGCCTTATGCCGTGCGCTGTGATAGCTGCGGCAGATTTCACTGGCTATCATGTACCGCCCTTTCAAAGCGTTCTATAAATTCCCGCTCTGTCTGCCATGCAAGCGGGTTTTCTACTTCCCGCTCTTCCCAGCACTCGCCCGCTCCCTCGTCCTCGTCAAATATAAAGCGTAAGTATGCGTGCGGGCTTTCCTCGTCCTCGTCTGGTATCAGCGCACTTAAGCTGTAAAATGCTGGTACGCCCTTAAAGCTGTATGTCTGTGGGCTTTCTTCTGTCGCCAGCCTCATAATGCCGTAGGCGTTGCTTTCCAGAATAGCGCCCCGCTCTATTACTTGCTGCTTTGTCAGTGTGCAGGCAGCATTACCGCAAAATTCACACATTAGCCGCCCGCTCCTTTCTGTTAATCAGCTGTACTGATATTTCATAAGCCGTGCGCCGCTCCCTGCTGCCGCTGTCGGTATCAATAACCTTTTCATACTGGCGGCTCTGGTATCTCCCCAGCAGCTCTACTGTGTCGCCCTGCTGCCAGCCTGCTACCTCGTCTGCCTGCTCTTGCCAGCAGATGCAGGGAACAAAGCACTTGTTACCCGTCAGCTCATTTTTTACCATTACGGAAATATCCGTAATCCGCTTGCCCCTCGGTGTTGTCCTATAGATAGGCTCATGCGCAATAACGCCCCGTAGCGCTACGTCGTCCTGCATCATAGGATTTTCAACCAGCCCCACAAAGTCCGCCAGAATGAATACCAGCACCTTACCGCTTTCAAAGTCCTTAAGCGTCTGCACTATGCCAGATACAATAACTTTGCTGCCTGCTGTCATAAACTCTTTAAGCGGTCGCCCGTCCCTCTGCTGCCCTACGTCTACTTTTCCGTCCGTAAAGGCTACTATAACCTCGTCCAGCGTTCCCCGTGGGCGTGGCGTTTCAATCTTTGCCAGATAACCGTTAAAACGCAGCCCGCAAAGCTCCGTAACCTCTTCAACCTCTTTCAGCTCCCCTGCCAGTCCCGCTGCATTGTCCTTGATGCCGCCCGCCGTCAAATCTTCCATAATCGCCGTGTTAATGTCCCGTAAAAAATCTGGCTTATTATCCTGCTCTTTTTTCATGCCTTACTGTTTCCTTTCCGCTGTAATTTTCCAGCATTTCTATTGCCCGCTGGTAGCAGGCTATTTCTGTATCCTCTTTCACTTTGCAGATACAACGCCCTTTTCTTTCGCCCTTATACTCCCAGATTTCAATAAGGTTATTGCCGTATATATCAAAATGGCTATGTTCCCTTAATCCGCAGCTCTTCTGTATCGGTCTGTAAATCTGGTAGAATTTGTGTATAAGCTCCCTGCGCTGCTCGTCGTTCTCTTCCATGCGTCGCCCTCACTATTTCTCTGGCATCTGGTATAATCTCGGTATTGACGCTGCCATAGGCGGTATAGCCTCACTACCTCTTATAAGTCCCAAACTGCCTGCCGCATACAAATACTGCCCGCATTTCTGCTCTATTTCGTCCAGTACCTCTATGCAGCGTTCTATACTCTCATACTCTCCCAGCTCATTTTGTGTGCCGTTTCCTTGCAGGAAAAGACAATACTTCTCTTTCTTAGTGTTTTCTGGCTCGTTATTATCGCCAAATTTTATAAATCTTTCCTCTTTCCTGCTGCACACTATCCCCATTGTATTGTTAAGGCAGAATAGCCCCTTTTTGTTTTGACTTCGTAAATATACCTCACTCATTTCCTGCCTCGCTTTCTGCCTCTTCGTGTGTTTCTCCTACTAGCCAGCCCGTAAGCACTATATTTATCTGGCTACCGTCCCTGCCGTCGCTTATAATGTCTATATTTCCAAAATAGCCGTATACTGCGCCGTCTGGCGTGTATATGGTTATGCTGCCCTCTGTGGCTGGCTCTGGCGTTTCAATACCCAGCGGCTCTGCCTGCTGCCGCTGCATCAATGCTGCTATCTCTTCGTCCGTCGTCGGTTCTGCCTGCTGCGCCTGCCACCAAACGAACACAAAAAAGAGTATCAGCCCTGCTATGCAGATTGCCACGGCTACTGCCGCCCGTATCAGCCCTTTAAGTATCTGGTTTTCCCGTCTGCGTCGCCTCATTGTCTGCCTCGCTTTCTATGTTTGCCCTCTATGCTTAACCGCTGTTTTTCCTCTTCCCAGTCAAAAGAAGTACACGCAATACAGCGCTTGCACTGCTCTATAGGCTCGTCGTCAAATTCTTTGCCAAATCCCAGACAAGCGCCGCTACCGTCCACGCCTGCTACCCCGCACTTCTTTTGCAGGCTGCATTTTTCTATACGCCTGCTTATGCGGCAACTTTTACAGATAACCTTTTTACCCGTCGTGCAACCCTCTTGACGTGCAAAGTACGCCGCCCAGCCCCTACTTACTCCACCCGTCCTGCCTGCATTTTTAAAGGCTACTATCTGCTCGCCGCATATATCGCAGTATACCTCTGTTCGTACTTCCCTATATATTGCCATTGCCCGCCTCACTTTCTGTCGTTTCATGCAGTATCATTTTTCTAAACAGACTTTCAAATATCGGTACGGGTATGCTATTGCCAGCCTGTTTATAAAGAGGCATTGTATAGCGCCCTACCCTCTTATGCACTGCTGCCGCTGCTTTAAAATCTGCATCTGTATAGCCCTGCAATCGCCAGCACTCTAACTCTGTCAGATACCTATAGCGCCCGTTACCCATATCTATTACTTGTGCTGGCGTTCTGTCCTGCCTTGCAGTAATTGTAAAAGCGTAATCCTCTATTACTGTTGCCCGCCGTATTCCCTTTTTGCCTATTGCCTCTAAAACACTTGGCTGCGTCACGTCATATACTGGCTGCGCATCTGATAACAGAAAATCGCTTATATTCCTCATAGGCGTTTTAATTAAATCATCAAAAGAAAATTTTTCATTCCCCAGTACCGATACTGTAAAAACTCTTTCCCTTGCCTGCGGCAGCCCAAACTCCCTAGCGTCCAGTATCTCAAAATTATTGCTATATCCTAGCCGCTCCATTTCCGATAAATACCGATTGAAATTTACCCGCATATAACGGCTCAATACATTTTTCACGTTTTCCCAGATAACGTACTTTGGTTTCCATTCCCCCATTTGCTCTATGATGTGAATGGTTTCCCACATAAGGCTTGAACGTGTCCCGCTCCCCTTGTCCGCTCCTTTTCCACGGTTTATGCGTCCTGCCTCTGCCGTCGCTTTCCCTTGATGCCCTGCTATGCTGAAATCTTGGCACGGGCTACCATGTATCAAAATGTCTGGCTTTAAGTTCCAGCCTACTACGCTCTGTGTCTTATACTCCAATTCATCAGAAAACATAGCATTGTAAGAGCGTACCGCCTTTTCGTCTATCTCCACATAATCAATGGCTTTTACGGGTATACCTATATTTCGCAGTGCGCAGCGTGGGCTACCTATTCCTCCGAAAAGCTCCAATATCTGTACCATTTCCTGCCTACCTCTCTTCTGTTTGGGCGGTAGTCAACATTACAACCGCTACCGCCCACCGTGATATATTTTCCTTGCCTTGCCAAATCCCTTAAACCTTTCCTTGCGGCGGCGCTCTCTGTCTTTCCATGCCGCTATACTCCTGCTCTGGCGTATTTATTTACCGTGTGGGCTGCTTTTCACATTAAAAAGCCGCAGAAAACTTGTTGACCGTCCACATACTCTCTAGCTGGTATGACCGCTGCTATTTTTCCACGGTATCCAGATGCAGCTATTAGCCTGCTGCCCTCTGGTGCAGGCTCGCCATGCCTGCTACCAAAACCGCCCTGCTGGAATTGAACCAGCGCCCCGCTATAGGCTTGTACTGCTATAGTCAGTTTTAACAAGCTCGGTATTCTGCCATTAAATTAAGGGCGGGTGCTGGCGGCGCTGCCGCCTATTCGTCAAATATGCTTAACTGCCTATTTTCCTGCCTTATGTCCTCGTCTATGTCGTCTATATCCATACATTCATTGAAAACGCTTTGCAGGCTCTTTGCCTTTTTCCATGTGTGCTGTATCTTCATTTCTGCCCGTACATACTCTGCCGCCATTTCTGGGTATCTCTTCATATTCTCCGCAGCGTGGCGCTCTGGCATGAACATACAAAACATGCAGCTGCATCTACCGACATATTCGTAGCACGGGTGCGGCTCTAACTTAAGCTCTCTGCCCTGCTCAAACATTTTGCCTTTTTCATAATCTAGGCAAGGTCTGTACCAATGGCACGTAAAATCTGCTACCCGCTTTGTCTTAAGCGTCGTGCTGTGGTATTCCAGCTCTGGCAGCTTTGCCCGCCCCGTGCTTTCGTCCCTGCGCTCCCCAGATACAAATAAGCACTTTGCGCCTAACTGCTGCCTATGCTGTCTTATCCATTTATCAGTTACCGCCGTTTTCAGATAAGCCGTACACCATCTATTTTTCATATCTGGAAACTTAAGCCGCTCATTCAGCAGCAGCCCTAAAAAGCCTCTGGTATCCGATAACAGAACGGGCTTAACTCCCATGAACGCCGCCACCTTGTAAAACAGTGCTACGTTTTCTGGATACTCGCAGCCAGTATCACAATAAAGCAGATATATCTTTTCTTTAGGGAAGTTCTTAACCGCCCAGTAAAGCGCCCCCGTGCTGTCTATCCCGTTTGAGTAGCTTACTATTACGCTGGTATACTCCAAATCGCTTAATAATCCCTCTGTCGGTACTACCTTTGTGCGTGCCATTGTGTTTACCTCTCTTTCGTTGCCCCTCTGGGTTATAATGTTGCCTGCGCTACGTCGGCTGTATATGTGTGCTGGTCTGTGCCGCTGCGGTTAAGTTCCTTGTAAATCGTATCTCTATGCACTCCCAGCGCTCCTGCAATCATTACTACGCTGTCGCCAGCCTTAAGCATCTTTTCTATTGTCCGTCTGTCCTCATAGCGTAATCTTTTATACTTCCTTGCCACCGTCCCCGCTCTCCTTTCTTTCAACCTTGAAAAGCCAGTCTGTTTCATTTTCCGTAACCAGCCCATAATATTTATCAGTTCTGGTAAAGCAATACTCTACGCCGTAAAACTGCTGTATTGCCATTTTGTAAACTTCCCACTGTGCTTGACACCAATCCGCAACTTTTCTATTCCTTTTATATTCGTCTGTGTAGTATGCGTGTTCCCTGCAAGCGTCCAATGCTATATCCCAGCTTGTTACACAATCCTTTAAGCTGCTGCCTAACTCTGTCCTTAAAAATCTCTCTTTGTTTAACTTCATACTGTTTACCTCTCTTTCGTTGTAAAAAAATAAGCGTGCCAGAGTTTCTACACTCTGCACGCTCTTCTTTTTCTCTGCTATTTCAATAAAAAAAGAAATTCGGCAGAGGTTCAAAACCTCTTGTCGAATTTCATTCTAAAACTTATCTGCTAAGTATGTAATAACTACCAATACCTGACAAATCCCTGGGCACGCACCGGACTGATCATAATGTTCGTTCCAGTCTGCTGCGCCTCGATCATCTGGCCGTTGCCAATGTAGATTCCCACATGTCCCGGCTTCCAGCAGATATCTCCCGGTTCCGGACTAGATACCTTCGTGCCGCCGGCATACTGTGACTCAGAATAATGCGGCAGGGAAATACCTGCAACAGAATGACAATATTGTACCAGTCCTGAACAGTCAAGTCCTACCCCCGGTGTGGAACCGCCCCATACATACGGAACTCCTAACTGGCTGTACGCAGCATTCACAATTGCCTGAGCCGTAGCGGTGTTCCCTTTGCTTACAGAACCGCCGGATGTCGTACCGCCGGAACTTGGTGTGCTGGACGGATTCGTGGAAGTTCCCGGATTATTGGTGCTTCCCGGGTTAGATGCCGGACGGTTGGCACTTGGCGTAGACTCGCCCTGTCTTTCCGCTGCCTGACGCTCTTCTTCCTCTCGGCGCCTGCGTTCTTCCTCTTCCTTACGTCTCTGTTCCTCCGCTGCCTTCTGCACCGCGATCTGAAGCTGTTCGTCTAAGTTGGAGATCTCGGACTTCTTCGACTCGATCGTATAATCCAGTTTGTCCTTCTGAGCCTCAAACTCTGTCTGCAACGACTCCAAGTTACTGAGCTCTGTCTCTAATGTCGTCTTCAGATCCCGAACCTGCTGCTTGATCTTCACATACTCCTCCAACATCTTCCTGTCGTAGGAGTGCACATTCTGCACATACTCCGCTTTATTGACCAGATCTGAAAAATTCTCCGCTACCACCTTTGCATATTCCGCAAACCACTCGATCACCTCTTCCGCCGAAAACAGCGTCTCGATCACACTCGCGTCGCCTTCTTCGTACATGAATTTGATCCGAAGCTTCATTGCATCATATTGTTCTTCTTCCTGTTCCTGGGCTTCGCCAAGATCGATCTCAGCCTGTGTGATCTCCTGTCCTTTGCTGATCAGATCACCCTCTAACTGACTGATCTTTGATACCAGCTCTGTCAATTCCTGCTGGAGAGAATTCACTTCACTCTGGGCTTCCGCTTTATCCTTCTGTAATTCGTCCACGGTTGGGTCCGCGTAAACCGGTGTTGCAACCAGTCCGCACGTCAGTGCTGTCACTAACAAAGCACTCTTCCATCTTCTCATATTCATTCCTGCCAATCTCTTAATATTATACCCCTTGAACACCTGCCCCGTAACAGATAGATTCCTTACCAATAACGTCTGTACCATGGAGAACCATATACGCTTGCAACCCTCACAACATCTCCTGTGTGCGGTGCATGGATCATCTGGCCTCCGCCGATATAGATCCCGATATGGCTTCCGTAACATA
>OFFW01001680.1_pt1 | contig 13102 bp, 14 predicted proteins | sample 1521501 | NCBI WGS metagenome assembly OFFW01 (sample SAMEA3504107, study PRJEB24116) | mouse gut metagenome | biome: mouse gut; feature: mouse-associated habitat; material: faeces | place: Denmark | collected 2011
TTGACAGCCTCTTTGGCAGTATTCATTTCACCGAAATCTGAAAATTGATTTCCGTTCTCAAAGAGGTTAGTGCGTTGACATAACCCTCAAGTCCGAATATAATAATATTGTTACTGAAGATACGGGCGCGGCCCCGGGCCGTAAGCCTGCCGGATTCATGGGGGAAATGTAAATGAAATGTCCGTTTTGCGGTCACGAGAATACCAGGGTAATTGATTCAAGGCCGGCGGAGGATAACAATTCCATCAGACGCCGCCGTATTTGCGACGAATGCGATAAACGTTTTACCACCTATGAGAAAGTGGAGACAATTCCGCTGATTGTCATCAAGAAAGACAATAACAGGGAAACTTTCGACAGAAGTAAAATCGAGGCCGGGGTGCTTCGGGCGTGCCATAAGCGGCCTATCAGCGCCGGACAGATTAAGCAGCTTGTGGACGAGGTGGAAACCGAAATTTTCAGTATGGAAGAAAAGGAAATCCCAAGCCGGGTGATTGGCGAGATTGTAATGAATAAGCTCAAGAATCTGGAGGCGGTGGCATATGTGCGTTTTGCTTCCGTGTACAGGGAGTTTAAAGACGTCAATACCTTTGTTGATGAACTGAAGAAATTTTTAGACGCATAAAGGAGCGCTTATGCTGGAACGATTTTATCCCGATATTTATGTCAGCTCTGCCTATGAAATTGATTTTCAGAAATATTATGACAGCGGATATCGGGGTATTCTTTTTGATATTGACAATACTCTGGTTCCCCACGGGGCGCCTGCCGACGAGCGGAGCAGGGCGCTTATCAGGTCGTTAAAGGAGATGGGGTTCCGGATTCTTTTTTTGTCCAACAATAAAGAACCCAGAGTAAAAATGTTTAACGACGCAGTGGGAGCCGAATACATATATAAAGCAGGAAAACCGGGCGTAAAGGGATACCGTCAGGGGATGGAAAGGCTTGGAACGGATGAAAAGACCACTTTTTTCGTGGGAGACCAGCTCTTTACCGACGTGTGGGGCGCGAAAAACGCGGGACTTCTTTCCATATTAGTGCATCCCATAGATAAAAAAGAAGAAATTCAGATTGTCCTAAAACGGTATCTTGAAAAAATTGTGCTTGCGGCTTACAGACGCAGGGAGATGAAAAGACAAAGAGACGGTCTGTAATGCGCCGCAAAAAAGCCAGCGCGGCAAAAAACAGTACGGAAGCGAGGAAAAGCAATGATTGACGGACATACAAGGGTCTGCGGGGTAATCGGCAGTCCCGTGGAACATACCATGTCGCCGGCCATACATAACGCGCTTGCCAAAAAGCTTTCCCATAACCTTGTCTATGTGCCTTTCCATGTTAAGACGGGAGAGGTGGCGGAGGCGGTAAAAGGGGCCTGTGCCTTAAACGTGCTTGGCCTTAACGTTACCGTGCCTCACAAAAAAGAGGTGATGGAGGCGCTTGCGGGAATCGACCCTCTGGCGGAAAAAATCGGCGCGGTGAACACGCTGGTGCGGACAGCAGAAGGGTTTAAGGGCTTTAACACGGACATGCCCGGCCTCTACCGGGCCATGTGCAGCGAGGGCATCCGCTTAGAGGGAGAAGAGGTTATTTTACTGGGAGCCGGCGGAGCCGCCAGGGCGGTGGCTTTTCTCTGCGCGGAAAAAGGGGTTTCAAAGGTGTATATGCTGAACCGCTCCGTGGAAAAGGTCCGGGCGATAGCCAGGGAAGTGGAGGAAAAGACGGGGAAAGATTGTATCTGCCCTATGGCGCTTTCCGATTATCCCGGGCTGCCGGATAAAAAATATCTTGCCATCCAGGCGACCAGCGTGGGCCTTTTTCCCGATACGGACAAGGCGGTTATAGAGGACGAGGCTTTTTACAGAAAAATACATACGGGCTACGACTTGATTTACAAACCCTCCAACACCAGATTTATGCAGATGGTGAGAGCGCAGAAAGGCGAGGCGTACCATGGCCTGAAAATGCTTCTGTATCAGGGAATTATTGCCTATGAGCTGTGGAACGGGATTTCCGTTTCGGAGGATTTGGCGGAAGAAGTGTATGAAATACTGAAAGAAAAAACGGGAATACGGGATGAAGGATAATATCATTTTAATCGGATTTATGGGCAGCGGCAAGACCAGCGTGGGAATCCGGCTGTCCTATCAGATGAAGCGGACAATGATTGATACCGATAAGTGGATAGAGCAGAGACAGAAAATGTCGGTTTCGGAAATTTTCGCCCGGCACGGGGAGGCGGCTTTCCGGGAAATGGAGACGGACTGCCTTAAGACTTTAATCGAAACGGCGGATAAACAGATTATTTCCGTGGGCGGCGGACTTCCCGTAAGGGAAGAAAACCACGGGTTCTTAAAGCGGCTCGGCCGGGTGTTTTATTTAAAGGTTTCGCCGGAGGTGGTTTACGGGAGATTGAAAGGCGATACGACCCGTCCTCTTTTGCAGGTGGAAAACCCCCTCGAAAAAATCTGCGGACTTCTGGCTGAGCGTTCTCCCATATACGAGGCGTGCGCCGATGTGGTACTGGACGTTTCCCATATGACTTTTGACGAAATTTTAGAGAAAATTGCGGGGGAGAAAAAGCGATATGAAAGTTTTAGTAATTAACGGCCCTAATCTCAACTTTCTGGGCATCAGGGACAAGGCGGTATACGGAGCGCAGGACTACGACTACCTTCTCAGTTTAATCGGAAAAAAGGGAGAGGAGCTTGGGATATCGGTGGAGGTTTTCCAGAGCAATCACGAGGGCGCCATCATTGACAGAATCCAGGACGCTTATTACGATGAGACGGACGGAATCGTTATCAATCCGGGCGCGTATACTCATTACAGTTACGCCATAAGAGACGCCCTTGCCGACTGCCCCCTTCCCAAGGTGGAAATTCATATTTCGGATATCAGCCAGAGGGAGGATTTCAGGAAAGTATCCGTGACGGCTCCCGTCTGCGACAGGCAGATTTACGGGCACGGCCTTGCGGGTTATCTGGAGGGAATTGACTGTATCCTTGAGCTGAAAAAGCAAAAAAATGCTGATTTCCGTTAATTTCCAAAGAAAGTGGTTGAAATATATCATTTTTTATATTAAACTAGTAAAGAATTATAATGTGAAAATTTAGGAGGAATATTTTATGATATCTGCAGGTGATTTCAGGAATGGTGTGACGATTGAAGTGGACAACAACGTTTACCAGATTATTGAGTTCCAGCATGTTAAACCCGGTAAAGGCGCGGCATTTGTCAGAACCAAGCTGAAAAACATCAAGAGTGGCGGCGTAGTGGAGAAAACTTTCAGACCTACTGAAAAGTGTCCGCAGGCACGTATTGACAGAAAAGATATGCAGTACTTATATGCAGACGGAGAACTGTATAACTTTATGGATGTTGAAACATATGACCAGGTTGCGTTGAACAGTGAAACTGTAGGCAACGCGCTTAAGTTTGTCAAAGAAAACGAAATGGTAAAAATGCTTTCCCACAACGGCAGCGTATTTTCCGTAGAGCCTCCTTTATTTGTAGAACTGGAGATTACAGAAACCGAGCCCGGATTCAAGGGCGATACGGCAACGGGCGCTACAAAGCCCGCTACAGTGGAGACAGGCGCAACGGTTAACGTACCCCTGTTCGTTGAAACGCATGACGTAATCAAGATTGATACCAGAACCGGCGAGTATTTGTCAAGAGTATAAACGGAAACATCCCGTCAATTTATAAAGACCTGAAAGACAATGAGTAAATTTATTCATTGTCTTTTTTTGCGCAGGCAGTAAGCGGGGCGCGGTATTTTTTGACGCCCGGCTATGGCGAATTTACACATCAGAAGAAAGAATGAGGAAATCTATGAACGACATGTCGTTAAAATTCACATCTTACACTCAAATTATTTTAAGCAGCTTAAAGGAAAAACTGGGAGCGGATTACACGGTATTTTCCAAAAGTATCACAAAAAACAACGGCGTTATATGTACCGGGATTATTGCAAAAAAAGAAGGGGAAAACATGAGCCCGGTAATTTACATTGACAGTTTTTACAGGGAGGACATCACCGAGGCTGAAATAGAGGAGATATCAGACGCTCTGTTCCGCGATTTTCACGAGGCGGCGACGAAAAAGGCCATCGACCTGTCGGATTTTTCCGTGTTTGAAAAAGCAAGAGAAAGACTGGCGTTTAGGCTTGTCTCTGCGGAAAAGAACAGAGAGCTGCTCCAGAAAATTCCCCATAAAAGATTTTATAATCTGGCGGTGGTATTTTACTACATCGTGCCCGACGCGGTATTAAACGCCAGCGCATCGGTTTTAATCAGAAATTCCCATATGAAGCAGTGGGGAATCCATATGAAAGAGCTGTACGAGACGGCTTTTGCAAACGCGCCAACCCTTCTGCCCGGTAAAATAGAAAGCATGGAAAAGATTATGCGGGATATGCTTTTGGAAGAATGCGGCCATGACAAGGGCGGAAAGGAAAGCGAAGAAAGCATAATTCTGGATTTGGCCGACGAGAACTGGATAAAAGAACTGAAAGCGGAAATGGAAAACGACTTATATGAGCAGAAGATTCCCATGTACGTGCTTACAAACAGGCAAAAGACGTACGGAGCGGCATGTATGCTCTATCCGGGATTGCTCCATGAGTTTGCCGGAAAAATCAGACAGGATTTCTATATTCTTCCAAGTTCTGTCCATGAAGTGATTCTCGTTCCGGCCTGCGTGGACGCCACCGGCGAAGCGCTAAGGGAAATTGTGACGGACATCAACCGGACCCAGGTTACGGAGGGCGAGGTTTTATCTGATTCTATCTACTATTACAGCCGAAACAGGGATAAAATTTTGTGGCTTTCATAAATTATATTAAGGTTTCATAATTTTTTTATAAATGTGAGACTAGACAATTTCGAAAGCATATGGTATGATATTCAAGGTGATGTAACAAATTTGTAATATTTAATCCTTATGCACCCGTAGTCTAACGGATAGAACGAAGGCCTCCGACGCCTTTAATGCAGGTTCGATTCCTGTCGGGTGCATTTGCATCACCTTGAATACAAAAGCACATGCTTTTCAAGTATCTGCTTTTGAATCATATGTTTTTCTGACTGGAATTTGCTATGGCAAATTCCAAAAATTTTTAAAAGAAAGGATATCTATGAAACAATCAGAGCAGAACAAATTGCATGGAATGATGTCAAAATTCATGGCAGTCGGTGACTGGATTATGGACCATAACAAGATTGTAATGCCTCTTGTTCTTGTTGTTTGTGTACTTATTACAATTATGGTGGCGGTAAACGCCAACAAAAGAGAGGCTCTTGAGAAGGAGGCGGAGCAGGCTGCCATAGCCATGTCCGGCGACGAGTCTTTAGCAGGAACCGGCGAGGAGGTTCCGGATGTTCCATTGGAGGAAAACGCGCACCCGGAAATCAACGATATGGTGCGTACTTATTACAATGCCCAGGTGGACGGGGATATTGAGACAATTACTTCACTGAATGCCTATCTGAATGAAATCGAGACGATACGGATGAAGGAACTGAGCAAGTATATCGATTCCTATCCTACGCTTAACATATACACCAAGCCGGGGCTTGAGGAAAATACTTATGTGGCGTATGTGTGTTCGGAAGTGTTGTTTACGGATGCCGATGTGGCCCTTCCCGGAATGCAGACCTATTATATCGGCCTGAATACGGAAAGCGGAAACTTTATCAATGACGGAACTTATGACGATACCGTATGGAATTATATCAAACAGCTCACGCTTCAGGACGACGTGGTGGATTTGAACAACCGGGTAACGGTGGAATACAACGAGTTGCTTGCCGAGGACGAAGAGCTTAACGAATTTATCGCTTATTTGAGAGAAAAGACGAACGAAGACGTAGGAGAAATCCTTGCGGCGGCTGAGGAGCCGTCACAGGAAGCGGAAGCTGAACCGGAAGAGGCTGACGAAGACGGAGCGGAGGAAATCAGCCAGTCGGTAGTCAGAAAAGTACGCGCCACAGAAGTAGTCAATATCAGGACTTCCGACAGTGAGGAAGCGGACAAAATTGACAAGGCTCAGGTGGGACAGGAATTTATCCTGATTGAGCAGAGGGAAAACGGCTGGAGCCAGGTGAGTTACAATGACACGGACGCTTTTATTAAGAGCGAATATCTTGAGCTGATATCCGAAGTGATTGTAGACGACGATACACTGACCGCGTCCAACACAGACAGTGAGGAGCCGGAGGAAACAGAGCAGACTCAGACGCCGGCGTCCACTTCATCTTCAAAGAATGAAGTTATCGGCACGGTGGAGGTAATTGAAAGCGTAAAGATTCGTAAAGGCGCCAGCACAGATTCGGAGTCCCTTGGAACCGTGTTTGGCGGAGAAATACTGGACGTCATTATGAAGCAGGCTGACGGCTGGACAAAGATTAAATATAAAGGCGAGATTGCTTACGTAAAGTCGGAGTACGTAGAATAGAAAGCTTTGTGAAAATATCAGAATAAAGATATAACACAGACAGACTGATATACAGACGGCGCCGGCAGCCGGGGAGGTAAAGATGCTTGGGAAATTTAATGTCGGTATCATGGGAGCGGGCAATATAGCAGGCGTTATGGCGGATACGCTGAATAAAATGAAAGGCGTAAAGCTCTATGCCGTTGCGTCAAGAGAAAAGGTAAAGGCGGATGTTTTTGCCGGAAAATACGGATGCAAAAAGGCATATGGCTCTTATGAAGAACTGGCAGCGGATAAAAAGGTGGACTTGATTTATATTGCAACCCCTCATTCCGAGCATTTCGCCAATGCCGGTTTATGTATTTCCCATGGAAAACCTGTGCTTTGCGAGAAAGCGTTCACTGCCAACGCTCTTCAGGCAAAGGAGTTAATCAGACTGTCAAAAGAAAAGGGCGTTTTCCTTGGAGAGGCAATCTGGACCAGATATATGCCCATGCTTGCAACCATCCGGGAAGTGATTGGAAGCGGCGTGATAGGAGAACCCAAAACCCTGACGGCCAATCTCGGTTATGTTATTGACAGTGTGCCCAGGCTTCAGGACCCGTCCCTTGCGGGAGGAGCGCTTTTGGACGTAGGCGTTTATACCTTAAATTTTGCCCTGATGCTGTTTGGAGGCGATATTGAAAAAGTTGAATCGAACTGTACCTATACCAAAACCGGTGTGGACGAACAAAACAGCATTACTCTTAAGTACAGAGATGGAAAAGTGGCTCATTTAAACAGTTCCATGGTATCGCAAAGTGACAGAAAAGGCATTATTTACGGTACGAAAGGCTTTGCCATTGTAGAAAATATCAATAATTTCGCAAGTATAACGGTTTATGATTCTTCCTACAAAAAAACAGCCCTTTACAAAGCGCCAAAGCAGATTTCCGGTTATGAGTACGAGGTGGAGGCCAGTATAAAGGCAATCCGTGAGAAAAAGCTTGAATGCGAGGCAATGCCCCACAGCGAAATCCTGCGCGTCATGGAGCTGATGGACAGTATCCGAAAAGACTGGAACATCATATATCCCTTCGAGAAACCGGAGGAAAATACCAAAGAAACAACAAAGGCGGAACAGATAGAAGCCGCCGATAATACAGAAGAATAAAAAACCCAAATACCGGCTAAACTAACACAGGATGGACAATCGTTCATCCTGTATTTTGTGCGAGTAATGAGTCAGGCGCGGGTGCTAGCACACGCATCTGACGAATACCGCAGCAGCGAGGCAAAGCCGAGCGTGCGAGTAAAGAGTCAGGCGGGTGCCAGCACGCGCATCTGACGAATACCGCAGCAGCGAGGCAAAGCTGAGCGTGCGAGTAAAGAGTCAAGCGAGTGCCGGGAAAGGGGAAACAAAATATGAGAAGCGACGACGTGAGAATTTTACAGGAAGTGCAGAGAAACACCAAAATGGCCATGAAGGCAATCGATACGATAAGCGAAAAAATTTATGACGATGATTTATCCATGCACGTAGCCAGAGAATCCATGAAGTATGCCGACCTGTACAATAAGGCGACCGACAGACTTCTTGACGGCAGGGCGCCGTCTTACAGGGAAAACGGATTTGAGGATATTATGCTAAAGGGCGGAGTGCGCGCCAACACCATGTTAAATACAAGCACCAGCCACATTGCGGAACTGATGATTCAGGGTTCCAACAGAGGGCTGACAAGCATGTGGAAAGCCATCAATCATTATGAAAACGCCGGAAATACTTCAATGGAGGTGGCAAAAGAGCTGATGGACTTTGAGGAAAAGAATATTGAGCGGCTGAAGAAGTATCTGTAAAAAATTTCAACTTTTACAATTTAATTTCTTAAAGTATATTGTGATTTTCAGAAATATAGTATATAATACTTACGGATTGTATACAAGAATACCATTCTACAATTATACTGAAATTGAGGAGGAAAAAAGTATGTCATATGTTGATGAAGTATTTCAAATGGTGGTTGATAAGAATCCGGCGCAGCCTGAATTTCATCAGGCGGTAAAAGAGGTTCTGGAATCCTTAAGGGTAGTTATTGAGGCGAACGAGGAAGCTTACAGAAAAGACGCCCTGCTTGAGAGACTGGTAACGCCTGAAAGACAGTTGCTGTTTAGAGTTCCCTGGGTGGACGACAAGGGACAGGTTCAGGTAAACAACGCTTTCCGCGTACAGTTTAACAGTGCAATCGGTCCTTATAAGGGTGGGCTTCGTCTGCATCCCAGCGTAAACTTAGGTATCATTAAATTCCTTGGTTTTGAGCAGATTTTTAAAAACTCCCTGACAGGACTACCCATCGGCGGCGGCAAGGGCGGCTCTGACTTTGACCCCAAGGGAAAATCCGACAGAGAAGTAATGGCTTTCTGCCAGAGCTTTATGACAGAACTTTCCAAATACATAGGAGCGGACACAGACGTGCCGGCCGGCGATATCGGTACAGGTGCAAGGGAAATCGGCTATATGTTCGGACAGTATAAGAGAATTAAAGGAGTTTATGAGGGCGTTCTCACCGGAAAAGGACTTTCCTATGGCGGTTCTCTTGCCAGAACGGAAGCCACCGGATACGGACTTTTGTACCTGACAGAAGAAATGTTAAAATGTAACGGCAAAGACATTGCCGGAAAGACAATCGCTGTTTCCGGCGCCGGAAACGTAGCCATTTACGCAATCCAGAAAGCCCGGCAGTTAGGCGCAAAACCGGTTACCTGTTCCGATTCCAGCGGCTGGATTTATGATTCCGAGGGAATTGACGTGAACCTTCTGAAAGAAGTAAAGGAAGTAAAACGCGCAAGACTGACAGAGTATGCGGCAGCCCGTCCGAGCGCAGAATACCATGAAGGAAAGGGCGTATGGTCTGTGAAAGTGGATATTGCGCTTCCTTGTGCAACGCAGAACGAGCTGAACCTTGAGGACGCTAAGGCTCTGGTTGCCAACGGCTGTTTTGCGGTAGCGGAAGGCGCTAATATGCCTACCACCATGGACGCTACGGAATATCTGCAGGAAAACGGCGTTCTCTTTGCGCCCGGCAAGGCTTCCAACGCAGGAGGCGTCGCCACATCCGCACTGGAGATGAGCCAGAACTCAGAGAGATTAAGCTGGACTTTTGAGGAAGTTGACAGCAAGCTGAAAGGGATAATGGTTAATATTTTCCACAGCATGGACGAAGCCGCAAAGAAATACGGTATGGAAGGAAATTATGTGGCTGGGGCTAATATTGCAGGATTTTTGAAGGTGGCTGAGGCTATGACGGCACAGGGGATTGTGTAACGTATAATTAAAACAGGAATCCCATATACAGGAAAAAAGTTTCTGTTTTCCTGTACGGCAGACTTTTAGCGAAGTTATGCAGGATATAATCGCAGGCAAAAAGATAACGACCCGCGCAGGCGGCATTTCTCACTCTCTATACGGGAGAGCAGGAATGCCGCCTTTTTTATAAACCATTTTTGGGGAAGGATGAAAAGTTAAATAATTTTTCTACAAAAAAGAGAACAAAAAAATTCTATAAAAAATTTTTTGCTCTCTTGGGGGACAAAAAGCCTATTAGCCCTTATTTTATAAGGTATTGCAATGCGCTTGATCGGAATTGAACCGATGACCTACCGCTTAGGAGGCGGTTGCTCTATCCTGCTGAGCTACAAGCGCAAAAAATAGAATAGTCATTAAAAACGACTATTCCATTATAGGAAGAATTACTTCTAAAGTCAATGATCCTAGTAACCGACCTCGATCTCTTTTAGTAATTTCATGAAATTATGCCGCCTGATCCATTCAGCTAAAGGTGAAAAGATCTTAATTTGTAGTTTAGAAGTCTGCTTTTTGACCAAACTTTCTTCACGATAATCAACTTTAACTTGATCTTTAGCTAACGGTGTCAATTCATAAGCTTCTTTTTTCACATAATGATCTGTTTCGATCTGCAAATGATAACTGCGATCTGGGATCAACTTGATGACCTTGAGTTGAGCTTTGGTCTGATGATCTAACTTAGTAGCATAGCTTAAATCAGATAACTCAGCCACAGTCAATTCGCGTCCTGTTTCTTGCTTGATATCATACAGGAGCGTATCCAACAAACGCTGAAATAAATATTCGGCTGAAACATTCAAATTCATTGAAATTTCCATCTGCTCTTCCTCTTTCTGCTAGCTTTATTCTCAGTATATCACTTTATCTTCTTTGCACCAGTTATCTAACTTTTCTTACGTTTTCCTTTATTTTTTTGATCACGTTTACGGTTCTTTTTCCGCTTTTTCTTAGCAGATTCAGCTTGAGTTACTGGTTTATTTGGCTTTTTACGAACTGGTCGACTGGGCGCTTGTTTCTTTAACTCAGCTAACTCATTTTGATCTGTAACTAGTTGACGTTGATAAAGATAGACTGGCTCTAGTTCATAGCCCTTTTCTTTGACCAATTGCTTAAACATCCGCAGATCGCGTTCATTACCGATATTAATGACGGTCCCATCAGCACCCATTCGCCCCGTACGTCCAACTCGATGAATATACGTATTGACATTTTTAGGCAGATCATAGTTCACGACAGCTGGTAGCCCTGGAATATCTAATCCTCTAGCCGCTACATCTGTGGTCAATAACAACGCAACTTCTCTTTTTCGCAATTGCCGTAAAGCTTGTTCCCGTTCAACTTGACGCTGTTCACTATGCAAACGTGCAACGTTAACATGTGCATGTTTTAACTTTTCGTATGCATCATTTAATTCAGCGGTTTGTTTGAAAAAGACTAGAGCGCAAAAATCGTCTAACTGTGCCAACCTACGTAAAGCATCGACGCGCTTTCTTTGTGGAACTTCTAACAAATAATGCTCCACTTGACCTCGAGTATGATCAACTTGGCGAACATCGATCACAGTTGGTTCGATCCCAAACCAGCGATGTAATTCCGATAAGATCGGAGCTTTAGTGGCTGAAAAAAACGAAACAGCTGCCGTTCTAGGCGCATGTGTGATGATCTCACGGCAATCAGCTAGTGTTTCAGCTTCACCCAACAATTCATCTGCCTCATCGATCACGATCGCCTCTAGTTTATGCAATTTTAATTTCTTATCATTGATCAGGTTCAATAATCGGCCTGGTGTCCCGATCACAACTTCAGGTCGCTTTTTTAATTTTTCGATCTGGCGTTTGACATTTGCACCACCTATCAAAGATAAGACATTTAGCTCAAGTAACTTAGCCCATGGGCGGATCACATTAGTCAACTGGGCTGCCAACTCTTGCGATGGAGCTAAGATCAATAATTGCGTACCATCCTTAGGTAAAAGTTGTTCTAATAATGGCAAAGCGTAGGCTAAAGTCTTACCCGAACCAGTTGGAGCCAACCCCAACACACTCTTCTCCTGCGCTAGTAATGGTGCAACTTCCGCTTGGATCGGTGTTAGGGCTTCAAAGCCTTGTTCTTTAAAATAATTCTCAAATTTTGGATTCATACTTACCTTTCTCAGTAGTCGACCTCATCAGCCGGAAAAGCAAGTCCTGCACTTTGACGTAATTTATACAAGACATGATTTACTTCAACGGCTACGGCTAACCACTCCTGCTGTAACTGCTTATTTTGCAGTGAATCCGTATCTCGTAAAACCTCTCCAAAAGCTTTTGCTTCAGCCAACATTGGATTTTTAGCCGGATCCACTGATAACATTGTACCATTTCCTGTGGCATCGACCAATTCCACTTTTTGTAATTCAGCCGCATTATCCATCACGATCGTCTCTTTTAGTCCGTAAACTTCACCAGGCAGATATGAATTGGCTGTCTTACCAACATTTAAGACTACATCATAGCCCGGATAGTTCAAAATGGCTGTCCCAGAGCCATCGATCCCGTTGCGTAATTTTACTGGATAATAATGGACATCTTTTGGGATCCCAAACCAACTGATCGCATCATAGACAAGATATACCCCTAGATCTTGCAAAGCTCCACCTGAAAACTTAGGCGAAAAGACATTTGGTTCTGCTCCCGCTAAAAATTGATCATAACGCGAGGAATATTTTTTATAGGTCAAATTAGCCCCTTGGATCACAGGTAGCTCTTTGACTGCTTGTTTGACACTTTGAAAATTTGGCTCGTGAAAATGTCTAGCTGCTTCAAAGCAATAAAGTTCTGGATGATGATGCAAATATTTCTGTAAGACTTTGAGTTCTGCTGGATTAGAACACATAGGCTTTTCAACGATCACATGCTTCTTGGCTTTTAAGGCTTGTAAGGTTTGTTCAAAATGCAAACTATTCGGCGATGCAATGTAGACCACCTCAAAAGTACCTTGTTCAAAAAATTCATTTAAATTATCAAAATATTCTGTTACATTTTTGAAATCTGCACCAAATTTTTGCGCTGTGGCTACTTTCCTTGAATATACGCTGGTTAAAGTAAACTCACCTGTAGCTTCTGCTGCTTCAACAAATTGCTTAGTGATCCAATTAGTACCAATGATCCCGAGTTTCATAATAAGTAACCCCTTTCATTTTTTCATACGTATTTATTATAACAGACTTCGAAATATTAGCGTACTAAGAGCTGATTTGTCCCAAATTTTAAGCTAAAAATATTCCAAAAAGTCAAGTCCATAATCCTGTGTAAAATACTATACAATGTTTTACCGGTCTCTCA
>OFFW01001682.1_pt1 | contig 13080 bp, 10 predicted proteins | sample 1521501 | NCBI WGS metagenome assembly OFFW01 (sample SAMEA3504107, study PRJEB24116) | mouse gut metagenome | biome: mouse gut; feature: mouse-associated habitat; material: faeces | place: Denmark | collected 2011
CAAAAGATAAGGATACGCCCGTCAGCGAGGGCGAGGATATATTGGCAAAATACAAAGAACTGTATTTGCAGAATGAGGATATGGTCGGGTGGATTGTAGAGCAACATTTTATGAATGATTGAGATTAAAAGAAAAAAGCAAATTATAAGAATAGATAGAACAAGAGGGAGATGAGAGTGTGCTGTGTTTTACTGCATGCTTTTTTCTCTTTACAAACAGGATTATAATAAAAAAGAAGGAACCCCTTCCTGGCAAGAACCGGTTCCATCTTTCATCAAATACATCCCAAAGGAAGTATCCAAGTATTATGATACGCATTTTCAATCTGTTTTGCAAGCTGAAAAAAATAAAAATATCAGACCAGGAGTGGTTTGACCAGGCGGTTGGAGACCTGATGCTTTCGGACCAGTGCTGCCCATACTGTGGGGCAAAAAGCAGCATGAAACCCCATGACAGCTATTCCCGTTACATGGTCACGTTAAAAGGGGATAAACCGGTAACGGAATCCCTGTGTGTTCCACGGGTAAAGTGCACCTCCTGCGGGCATACCCATGCCCTCCTTCCTGAGATGCTGATCCCCTATTCATCTTACAGCCTGCGCTTTGTCCTGTCCGTTCTGAATGCTTATTTCCTGCATGCCCATACGGTAGAAGATATTTGTGAAGCTTACCAGATCTGCCATTCCACACTTTACGTCTTCCGGGACCTGTTCCTTTCCCATAAACAGATGATCCTGGGGCTCCTGAATGATGCACAGAAAAAAGCGTCTGATTTTATCGGAAAACTGGACGGGGAACGGCTCTTCCGGTTTTGGGAGTCGTTCCGGTATTCATTCCTGCAGGCATACCATGCGTCAGATTTCCATCACCGCTGAAGTTCCAGGCAAAACATTCCGGATGTTTCCCATAATCCCGGCATGTACTTTGGGGGGCGGCGGGGATATACTGTAACCGGAGGCGATATAAAATGGAACAACAAAAGAAAACAGAACGGACAGAGGAACAGATGGAGACAGCCCGGCTCCGCTTTGGGATGATCGCGCCGGTGATCCAGGAAACTTACCCAGATGAATCCGTCATGGCTTACTGTCGGAGGGTATCCCGGACGCCAATGCGGCTTCCGGATGGGCGGACTGTGAAATATAAGCCCAAAACAATCGGAAAATGGGTCAGCCTTTACCGGAACGGCGGGATTGATGCCCTGACGCCGAAAACGCGGTCCGACCTTGGAAAGACCAGGGTGCTCACAGAAGAGGCAATTGATGAGATCTACCGGATCAAACAGAAATATCCGAGGTTGAACGCAACACAGATCCACGCCAGGCTGGTACAGGAGGGCTTGATCCCGGCAACGGTTTCTGTGGCAAGCGTCCAGAGATTTGTGAAACGCAATGGGCTGAAAAGCGCAGACGCGGCATTGGCCGGGCGTGACCGGAAAGCGTTCGAGGAGGCGTATTTCGGCGGCATGTACCAGGCAGATACGTGTTACCTCCCGTATCTGGAAGAAAACGGGAAAAAGCACAGGACGTACCTGATTATGATCCTGGATGACTACTCCCGGATGATCGTGGGCGGGCGTATCTTTTACCAGGAGAATGCATACAACTTCCAGAAGGTCCTTAAGGACGCAGTTGCGGCTTATGGGATCCCGAACAAACTGTATGTGGATTCCGGTGCGCCCTACAAAAACCGGCAGCTGGATATGGTGTGCGCATCCATTGGGACAGTGCTTCTGCATACCCCTGTCCGGGATGGGGCCAGCAAGGGGAAGGTGGAGCGGAATTTCAGGACACTCAAGGAAAGATGGCTTTACGGGCTCGACATCAGCCAGATCCGCTCGCTGGACGAGTTCAATGACCTCCTGGCAGCATATATCCGGAAGCACAATACGACAGAACATTCCACGACAGGGGAAACGCCGCTGTACCGTTATCTCCACAGCCCACGCCCGGTAAGGAAACCACAGTCAGCAGAATGGCTGGAGGAATGCTTCCTGAACCGTACGACTCGCAGGGTATCCCGGGACGCCACGGTGGAGCTGGACTCCCGGTGCTATGACGCGCCGATGCAGTTCATCGGCCAGAAGGTAGAGGTCCGCTATCTCCCGGAGGACCCGGAAAAAGTATGGGTGTTCTCGGAGGGGAAGAGATATCCGATGCGCCTGACAGATCGGGTAGGGAACGGGAAAACAAAGCGGGAGAACCATGTATCCATAGATTACAGCACAGCGCTTGGAGGTGGGGAAGATGTACACTGATTATTATGGTCTGGGTTTTAATCCGTTTGATAAGCAGATGGTAAAGGAAAAAGATGCTTTTGAATCCGAAGATTTCCGTGAGATGACAGCGCGGCTGGAATACCTGAAAGAGATCCGCGGGATCGGGGTGTTTACGGCAAGCCCGGGGATGGGGAAGACATTTGCACTGCGGTGTTTTTCAAAGAAACTGAACCCGAATCTGTATCAATGTGCTTATCTGTGCCTGTCCACAGTAAGCGTGCAGGAATTCTACCGCCAGCTGTGTGAAGCGCTGGGGCTGGAATCCGGATTTGGGAAGAGCCAGATGTTCAAGTCGATCCAGGAGCGGCTGTATTATCTGTATAAAGAGAAAAGGCAGCCGTTCATCTGTATCCTGGATGAGGCACAGTACCTGAACAGCAGCATCCTGCGAGACCTGAAAATGCTAATGAACCAGAAATATGATTCGGTGAATTGTTTTTCGCTGATCTTATGTGGGGAACCTTATCTGAACCACATCCTGGAAAAACAGGTCAATGAGGCATTGCGGCAGAGGGTTGTGGTGCATTACAACTTCCATGGCCTGACAGACCAGGAAGTGCCGGACTATATCCGGCAGAAGATCCGGAATGCGGGCGGGAGCCCGGAGATCATTGATACTGCAGCGATCAGTTCTGTCCACAGCTACAGCCAGGGGAATGCCCGGCTGATTGACAATGTGATGACAGACGCGATGACTTTGGGAAGCCAGATGGAGAAAAAAGTGATTGATGCCGAGGTAATGTTAGCGGCGATCAATAACCAGGCATTGAGCTGAGAGAATGCAGGGAAAGAGGCATGACCGTGTCGTTGAGATGCGGTTGTGCTTTTTTTCTGGAAAAGTTGGCGATTATAAAGTGCCGTTTAAGTCTACCAGAAAGTGTCGCTCGACAACTTAACATCTACAATCAGGAATTCTGCGTGAAGCGCATTGAGGATTTCTATCTGGAAGAAGTGGTGATATTCCAGCTTCAACAGCATATCATGGAACTAGGTGAATCCGATAAGATTTTGCAAGAAGAAAAGGATGTGGCGGAAGCGGCTGTGGAAGCCTTGAAGAAGAAATGCAGTAAGACAGAGAAGGCGATTGAGAGTGCCAGGGGAAAAAGGATGGCTGAATTTGAAGCCTATGCCCTGGGAAAGAAGAAAAGCTATGACGCATCCATCGATGAACTGGAAATGCTCAGGAAGAAATATGAAGGGCTTTTGGAGCAGATGTCAGAGGCGGAACAAAAGGTCAGGGAACTGAACCGGATGAAAACGCATGAGTGTTTTGCGGTGACGAAGCTGACGAAGGAACTTCTGGATGAATACGTTGAGAGCATAGAGGTTCATCCGGGAAACGAGGTCAGGATCAACTGGAAGTGAAAATGAGAGATGAGGGGCTTGGCAGAGATGGCAGGCCTCTTTTTGTTTTTAGGCTATGCAAAAACCATGACATGTGATAGAATAACTTATGTAAATTGCATAATATTATTATAGAGTGATTGAGGAAGCGAAGATGGTCACAAACAATATAGAAATCGATATAAAAGTAAAATGCGTAGAGGAACAGATGACGCAGGCAAGACTAGCAGAAAAAATAGGCACACCGGCATCATATGTGAATAAGCTGATCAAGCGAGATGAAGGGGTTGTGAATAATACATTTGTCAAAATGCTTGAAGCTTTGGGATATGATATAGAACTTCACTATGTGAAGAGAGAAGGATAATGTCATGGTGTCAATTTGACACCACAGACTTAGGATAGAAGAACATGATAAAGAAGCAGAAACCAGGTCTTTCAAAGGATTTGACTGAGGCATTGAAGCAGCATAAACCTTATGCCAAAAAAGGGTATGCTAATGCAGTCTCAGCTATCAATATGCTTGAATCTACGGTTGCTACAGCATCTGAAGAATTGCAGGCAGAGATTGATCGTTTGGAGTTTAGTAATATAAGGGATGACGTAGTTTACAAGTCTTTATCGGAACAGTTGTCAAAGATAAGGTCGGACTATGCAATTCTTCCGGCAAAGCTGAGAGAAGATGTTGATCAACTGTCAAAAGCTACATTTACTGTTACAGTATTTGGAAGAACAATGGCAGGAAAATCAACGCTTATGGAGGTACTCACACACGGGGATGGATCTTCGATAGGGCACGGAGCACAACGTACAACAAGAAATGTTAGAAGATATAAATATAAAAACTTGCAGATTGTAGATGTACCTGGCGTGGCGGCATTTGAGGGCAAGGATGATGAGGATGTGGCTTTTAATGAAGCGAAAAGGGCTGATTTGATATTCTTTATTCTTAAGGATGAAGATGTACAACCGTCTGTGGCAGAATGCTTAAGCAGAATCGTTTCTTTGGGCAAGCCGGTGATCTGTCTTGTTAATGTTAAGGCAGATATTGGAAGTACAGATATTACGCCTGCAAAAATGAAGATGTTTAAGCGTGATCTTGAAAAGAAGATGCGTAAAGAACATCTGGAAGGAATAAAGAATCAACTTTTTGAGTTTGGCAATAGTTATGGACAAGATTGGAGAACGGTAAGATTTGCGTATGTCCATTTGAAAGCGGCATTTTTGTCTCAACAGCAAGGATATCAGGAATATGCATCGGAATTATACTATTTATCACGATTTGATTTTATTGATAAGGTTATTGTTGATGAGATAACAAGGAATGGTGGATTTTATAAACTCAAAGCTTTTACAGAAATTGTTGCGGTTCCGCTTGTAGATTCTGTAGAAACCCTCTTTGAACAGAGTGCTCAAAATAGTCAGCAAGGATCGTTAATGATTTCTAAGCGTAAAGCTCTGTCTGAATGGATTCGAGAGTTTACAAAAAGTGCGGATACCCAAATCGAAACATTTTTGACAACGGTTTCAAGTGACTTGAAGAAAGAGGTTGCAATATTTGCCGAAGACAACTATGCGAATAAGAACGCTAGCAAGAAATGGAATGAGGTTGTAAAAAACAGAAACATTCAGCAAAGGGCTCAAAAACTCCTAGAACAGTTGGGTGGGGAATGCGAGAATGAGTTGCGAGAGATAACCAGAGAAACGGAGTTTGACATCAAGTTTTCATACAAACTAAATGCTGAACAGTCTCTTAACATGCATTCTATAGTTAATGGCCGTCGTATCTGGAATTGGGCTACATCTATTGTTTCAGGAGGACTTACAATAGCAGGTATCTTTGTTGCATCGCCTTTAGTGATCGCAGGACTGGGTGTCGGTGCTCTGGGGTGGCTTGGCACCCTTTTATTCAAAGATTATGAATCAAAGGCAAAGAACGCCAGAAAAGAGTTAGAGCGCAAGTTGACAAATCATATCAATAAAATGATGAGCAGTCTTCGCAAAACAATGAAAAGTGTTCTTTATGATGAATTGCTGAAAAAATATATGAATCCTATGGAAGCAACGATGAATGAAGTGGTCTCATCGCTGTTCACACTTTCGGATGTTCAACATATGTTTGCTAAAAGATTGAATGGTAAGCTTGAGGAAACGAATAAGCTGGTTGTAACTGAGGCGTTAGCGTATGAAGGATATGAGGGACTTGAATATCACATTAATAATATGGCCAGAATACCGGGATATGCAGTAATGATTGTTTTGGACGATGGGAAAAGATTTCCGGATGATGCAAGAAATGCGCTACGAAATCTACTGAAAGAACAAATATGGTTTGTTTTTCAAAAGGATAATTTTAAGTCCATGTTGGGACAAGCGATAGGTAAAGGATGCGAACGCAGTGAAATAAGAATTCAAGACATAAATGGAGAGCCAAGAATTGCTCATATTCCATCGCTTGAAACTGTAGATGCGTATACACAAAACAGAATACGGATGGCTCAACAGTTGACTGGACTGTTGATAATGAAGTAACCAGGAGGATAGTGGCATGAAGCAAGAAATAGTTTCAATCTCTGATTGGACTCAAAAGAGTGAGCTTTTACTCCCAAAAGTAAAAAACGTATTGAATCAGGTAGGGTATAAGGAATCCTCATTGCCTACAAGTGTTTTTGATGTTGAAAAGCCAATAAGTATTGTTTTTGTTGGACAATACAGTGCAGGAAAGTCCACGATAATCAAAGCACTGACCGGTATAAAGGATATTGAGACGGGGGAAGGGATAAAAACTCTGGAAACCCATTCCTATGATTGGAATGGCATTGAAGTAGTTGATACTCCAGGGATTAACACTACAATACGTCCGGATCATGACGAAATCAGTTATAAAGCAATAGCAAGAGCTGATATGTTAGTGTATGTAATCACGGAAGAATTGTTTGATGACTTTGTTGGACAGAATTTCAGAAAGCTTCTGCTTGAAAAAGATAAAGCAGCAGAGATGATTCTTGTCGTAAATAAGATGGCCGATATAGGAAACACTGAAGAGAATCGTCTTATAAAGCTCAAGGATATGGAAAAGGTCACGACTCCATATTTACCGTCAGATTTAAGAACAGTATTCGTAGATGCGGAATCGTACATTGATAGCTTATCTGAGGAAGATCCAGATATTGCGGAAGAACTGAAAGAGCGTAGTAATTATGATCAGTTGGTTGAAACTCTGAATGAGTTTGTGGCGGATAAGGGTATATCATCCAGGTTGACTACAGTGCTTTATAAACTGTTCGACATTTTACAAGGGGCAATTCCTCATTTCCAATCATCTACCGGAGATGATGATGTTGATGCTGTCGAAGAGCATATGCTCAGAGAACGTCATATTATTTCGCAGACTTCGTGGAGAATTGAATCTGCTGTGAAGGCTATTTATGAAAGTGCAGCATCCGAGATAAGGGACAAAGGTCGGTATGTTGCAAACGATATCTATGATTGCAGTGATGAATCTACTGCAGAAGCTATGCTGGAAAAGGCTTATAGTGATGTAAATGCTATTGCTTCAAGATGCGAAAAAGATGTGGTAGCAAAGATTGAAGAATTGGCCACAGACTGTCAGACACAGTTGGATGAATTTTATAATTCCGACTTTTCTAATTCTTTGCGGTTTAGATTGGATAAGAGAAAAGACGGTGGCAATGCGTTTATCAATCAGATTTTGAAAACGGATTGGATTGCACGAGGAAGTAGTAAGATCATCGCCAATACAACTGGTGCAAATGCAGCGGCAAATGGATTAAAGGCTTTTTCTGGAAGCAATGCGCATGAATGGGTTCTTAACATAGGTCATTATTTTGGACATAGCTTTAAGCCGTGGGAGGCTGTCAAATGGGTTAAGAAAATTAATATAGCAGGTAAAGCATTAGGTGTTTTTGGGGTTGTCTTTTCATGGGGTATGCAGGCTAAGGAAGATATCGATGAAGATAGACGTAATAGGGAAATCCGAGCGAATAGAGAAAAATTACGTGCTAGTTTCAATGATGCTGCTAATGGGCTTGTAATTCACTATAACAATGCAATGAATGATTTATTGAATGAGAATTACCGTAAACGCATAGGAGAAATAGATAATAAGGTTTTGGATATCCGTGCGTTAAGAAAGAACAAGTCAGATGCTTGCAATTTATTGGAGGCAACACAGAATGAATGCAGACAACTAATCTCCGACATACATAGGGAAAGCATTCCACAAGATGTTTGAGGTGTTTTCCGGAAAATTATAAATATCAAAGGAGGCATGTTTTAATGGCATATGAAACACCACTTACAATAGCAGAGGTTATGAAGGACATCTCTGCAAATAAATATGTCCTTCCGTCAATACAAAGAGAGTATGTGTGGGACACAACACAGATAGAGACCCTTTTTGATAGTTTGATGCAGGATTATCCCATAGGAGCCTTCCTTTTCTGGGAGATCAGCAAGGACAAGCTGGGGGATTATGATTTTTATGAGTTCCTGAAGAATTATCATGAAAAGAACTCTGTTCATAATAAAAAGGCCGACTTAAAAGGTGCAGACGGAGTAACCGCAGTTTTGGATGGACAACAGCGTCTTACCTCAATTTATATTGGATTAAAAGGAACATATGCTTATAGGCTGAAATATAAACAGAAGAAAAATGATAATGCTTATCCGGTGAGAAGACTGTATTTGAATTTGATTGATACCACAAAAGACGGTACCAATAAATATGATTTTGAATTCAAGGTATGCGACACGGTTAAGAATTCGGATGAGGAATACTGGTTTGAAGTTGGTAAGATTTTAGAGATGGATGATCTTGGAGATGTTGCCACTTATGTAACGGATAACATCAGTTTTTCAGAAGAGTTCAACTATACAAAGCAACAAGCGAAATTTGCAACGAATACCCTTTCGCAGTTGCATAAGGTAATCCATACCTCTCTTACGCTCAGCTATTACAAAGAAAAAACCGATGAGCTGGGTAAAGTATTGAATATTTTCATCCGAGTAAATAGCGGTGGAACCGTGCTTACATATTCAGATCTTTTGCTTTCTATTGCCTCTGCACAGTGGGAGAATCACGATGCAAGAGAAGAAATCACAGATTTTGTTGATGATGTAAATTCAATAGGTGGCGGATTTAGAATTAACAAGGATTTTGTTTTGAAAACTGCTCTTGTTTTATCCGACTTTCCAGACATTGCATTTAAGGTCGATAATTTCAATAAGCCTAACATGATGAAGATTGAGGCTAACTGGGATAAGATCAAAAGAGCTATAAAACAATCTGTTAATCTGGCTTCATCTTTTGGATATACAGGCGAAACACTAAGTTCTAACAATGCCTTGATTCCGATTGCTTATTATCTCATGACGATTGGAATGCCAGATAGTTTTGTGGATTCGAGTAGTACTAAAGGCAACCGTAATAAAATAAAGAAATGGCTTATTATGGCACTACTGAAGAAAGCATTTAGTGGTCAGCCAGATAATGTAATTAGACCAATACGTGATATCCTTAGGGAGAATGGTACGAATGACTTTCCGATTGAAGCCATTGTTGATAAATTCAAGGGAACGAACAAGTCTATTCAGTTCAGCGAGGACGATATTGATGAATATCTGCTTAAATTGCGCTATGGAGCAAGGGAAACGCTATCAACACTTATGCTTCTTTATCCTTCGCTGGATTTCAGCAATAAGTTTCATGAGGACCACATGTATCCAAAGAGTAAATTTAGGAAAAGCTATCTGAGAAAGCAGGGAGTTCCGGAAGATCAGTTAGATTTGTACATTGAAACAGTAAATAATATTGGGAATCTTCAACTGCTGGCAGCGCAGCTTAATGAAGAGAAGCTAACCACAGATTTTGATGTCTGGTTTGCAGAACAGTATAAGACCGATACGAATAAGATTCAGTACAGGACTATAAATATGCTTCCGGATATGGAATACTCTTACACGAATTTCCTTCAGTTTGTTGAGCAGAGAAAGGCACTGTTGAAGTCAGAACTGGTAAAAGTATTGCTTTGATCGCAGGTCTGTTTATATTGTGAATTACGGAAAGCAAAGTAAAGATAGTGATGCACTTATTTAACACCAGATTGCTGATTTTATGGCACTTATAAAACACGCTCCGTGCTTATTTTACGGGCGTTTGAGTGGAAAGCCTTGTTTTATCGGAAAAAGTTTTTCAAAAACTTTGTGTCACGGGGTTGACATTATCGGGCTCTGGAAAGACAAGAACGGTGATCGCATTGTGCGATTGCTTGTTGAAAGCCGGATGGATAAAGAATATTCTGTTTCTTGCCGATCGGAATTCACTTGTCACACAGGCGAAAAGAAGTTTTGTGAATATGCTGCCGAATTTATCGTGTACAAATCTTGTTGAAGAAAAGGATAATTACAATGCACATTGTGTTTTCTCTACATATCAGACAATGATGAATTGTATTGATACGGTAAGCGATAGCGAAGGAAAACTATTTACATGCGGGCATTTTGACCTTGTGATATGCGACGAGGCGCATAGATCTATTTATAACAAGTACAAAGACATTTTTTCTTATTTTGATGCGCCGTTGATTGGTCTTACCGCTACACCGAAGGATGAAATCGACAAGAATACTTATGAGATCTTTGAACTAGAGAACGGTGTTCCCACATTTGGATATGATTTGGCGCAGGCTGTGAAAGACGGATATCTTGTTGACTATGTTTCTGTTGAATCGAAGCTTAAGTCTATAGAGCAGGGAATTGTGTATGATGAATTATCAGAAGAAGATAAGAGGGCATATGAGGAAACTTTTGAGGATGAACATGGGGACTTGCCCGATTCTATAGGTTCGTCTGCTCTTAACACATGGATATTCAATGAGGACACGATAAAACAAGTTTTAAATATATTGATGACCGAGGGCATTAAGATTGATTATGGACAGAAGCTTGGTAAGACAATTATTTTTGCAAAGAATCATGATCATGCTGAGAAGATACTGGAAGTTTTTAACAAAGAGTATCCTCGCTTCCCGGATTATGCGAAAGTAATAGATAATTATATGACTTACGCGCAAAGCGCCATTGATGAGTTTTCTGATCCAAAGAAGATGCCTCAGATTGCAATTTCTGTAGACATGTTAGATACGGGTATTGATGTGCCGGAAGTTTTGAACTTAGTATTTTTTAAAAAGGTGATGAGTAAAGCAAAATTCTGGCAGATGATCGGGCGGGGCACCCGGCTGTGCCCCGGACTGATGGACGGCGAAGATAAGAAGAAGTTTTACATCTTCGATTTCTGCGGGAACTTTGAGTTCTTCCGTATGGGCAAGGGCAAGCCCGCCGCCAGCCAGACAACGCTTCAAGGTGCGCTGTTCAAGCTGAAGGCCCAGATGGCGTTCAAGCTCCAAGATCTGGCCTATCAGACGCCGGAGCTGACGACGTTCCGTCAGGAACTGGTAGCCGATATGGCGCGCAAGGTGGGGGAGCTCAACCAGGAAAACTTCGCTGTGCGCCAGCATTTAAAATATGTGGAACGGTTCTCTGCCTTGGAAAGCTATGCCGCATTCAGCTATGAGGACACGCTGAACATAGAAGCCGAGCTGGCCCCGCTCATCCTTCCCGATGCGGATGATGCCAAAGCCCTGTGCTTCGACGCGCTGATGTATGGCATTGAGCTGGCAATTTTGGCGGGACAGCCCTACTCCCGGGCGAAAAAGGATCTGCTGAACAAGGTTGGCGGGATTGCCGGAGTGGCCAACATCCCGGAGATTCAAGCCCAGTCTGAATTGATCGAGAAGATCCTGCACACGGATTATTTAGAGACTGCGGGGATCAGCGAATTTGAGCATATCCGGGAGTGTCTGCGTGATTTGATCAAGTACATTCCTCAAAAATGGGCGCGCTACGACACCAACTTAGACGACGAAATTCTGTCCACGGACTGGAAGGAAGCGGAGTTGGAGAACGACGATTTGAAGAACTACAAGGCCAAAGCGGAGTTCTATGTACGCCAACATCAAGACGAGGCGGTGATCGCAAAGCTGCGGGGGAATGTCCCTCTGACAGCCTGGGATGTGGACGCCTTGGAACGCATCCTCTGGAGCGAGGTGGGCACCCGTCAGGAGTATGAGGAGGAGTGCGGCCAGAAACCGCTGGGTGAGTTTGTGCGGGAGCTCGTGGGGCTGGATATGAACGCGGCAAAGACAGCCTTTGCGGACTACCTTAACGACGCCAACTTAGACAGCAGACAGATTTATTTCGTAAACCAAATCGTGGAGTACATCGTCCGCAACGGGATGATGAAAGACCTGTCCGTCCTCCAAGAACCGCCGTTTACCAACCAAGGCAGTGTGGTGGAGGTGTTCACCGACCTGTCCGTGTGGCTGGGGATCCGGGCGGTAATCGATCGGATCAATGCCAACGCATTAGCATGATACACCCAACAACCTGTCATGCATCCAATCCCTGTTGCTGTGTTTGCCCCATCTCATACTTCCGCCTCAATTCCTCAAGAACATCCTCCGGGATAGAGTCAATAAAACTCTGATACTCCCGCAGCTCATAAATGAGGGACAGTTTTTCCTGATGCTCCTGCTCGGTGCGCCATTGCGCACGCTCTGCGTCGCTGTGCAGCTCACGAGCCCGCTGCACCAACGCCCTGATCCGCTCGTCATAGGGCTTCAGTTTAGCCTCAAACGCGTTGACCTCGGGATACCATTTTTCCAGCAGCGCGAGAATTTTTTCTCTTTGTTTTCCCGCGTTTAACGCCCCGGTATTTTTGAGTTCCTTTTGGATCTGCACCATCTCGTCGCTCAAGCGGTGGGCCTGTTTGTAGAGCCACGTGGGGACGTGTTTCCGCTTCGTTGTCCGCCGCCAATACGGCATTCGGCCAGAGCATGAGCGGTTTGCGTTATATCGGGGGGAACCCCACCAGCGGCAGGGCGTTTGTGCTCAGTCACGCCTGGTCGCCGGGCATGCTGGAAGCGCTGTACCGCATGTACGATGAGCCCTTTGTGCTGGCCATGCGGGATGCAGCCGCGAAACGGAGCAAGGGCGGCCTGAACGCGGGGCAGACGGCGGACATGTTTCGTGCGTATGCCGGTCAGTTTCGCCAACTGGATGCCGGGTTGCGCGGCGTGGCGGAAACCGCGGATCTTGACGTCAGGGTTGGTCAACTGCGCAAGACTGATCAGGAAATCGGGCAGGCCCGGAAGGAGCTGACCGGGCTGGTGGATTCGTATGAAAGAGCTGTCAGGCAGGGGGATTCCGCGCAGGCGGACGAACTGCGGGCGCGGATGGAAAAGACCTCACAGCGGATACAGAAAGCGGCTTCGGCACGGACACGCGCCGAACGCTCTCTGATTGCGGAAATCCGCCGCAAGGCGGGAGCTGACGCCCCGGACGACGCCCCGTTGCTGTATCTGGCGCCCCCGCCGAAAA
>OFFW01001689.1_pt1 | contig 13028 bp, 10 predicted proteins | sample 1521501 | NCBI WGS metagenome assembly OFFW01 (sample SAMEA3504107, study PRJEB24116) | mouse gut metagenome | biome: mouse gut; feature: mouse-associated habitat; material: faeces | place: Denmark | collected 2011
GGCAGTTGATGTTCACCGCCACCGGCAGGCCCGCGATGTGGGTGGGGCACTGCTCAATATTCACCGCCAGGGCCGTGGTCCGGCCGCCGAAGCCCTGGGGCCCGATGCCCAGGGCATTGATCTCCTCCAGCAGCTCCGCCTCCAGCTGGGCGTAGTAGGGCACGGCATTCCGCTGGTCCACCGGGCGCATCAGGGCCCGCTTGGCCAGATACGCCGCCTTGTCGAAGGTGCCGCCGATGCCCACGCCCACCACGATGGGCGGGCAGGGGTTGGGGCCCGCGTCCTCCACCACCTTGCGCACAAAGTCCTTCACGCCCTGCACGCCGTCGGAGGGCCGCAGCATCTTGATCTGGCTCATGTTCTCGCTGCCAAAGCCCTTGGGGGCCACGGTGATCTCCACCTCCTGGCCGGGAACCAGGTCAATGTAGAGCATGGCCGGGGTGTTGTCCCCGGTGTTGACCCGGTCCAGGGGGTCCCGGACCACGCTCTTGCGGAGAAAGCCCTGGGCGTAGCCCTGGCGGACGCCCTCATCCACGGCGGCGCGGAGGTCCCCGCTGATGTGCACGTCCTGGCCGATCTTCAGGAACACGCAGGCCATGCCCGTGTCCTGGCAGATGGGCCGGTCATTGTCCCCGGCGATCTGGTAGTTCTCCACAATCCGGTCCAGAATCTCCCTGGCCGGGGCCCAGTCCTCCCGGGACCGGCAGGCCTCGATCTGGTTTTTCATGTCCTGGGGCAGCTGGCGGTTGGCCTGGATGCACAGCCTGCTCACCACCTGGGTAATCTGCCCTGCGTCGATTTCCCTCATTGCGCTACTCCTCCAATATGTCCTGTTTGAGTTTAACTACTTAATCCAATTTCCTGTATCCAAATCAATAAAATCAGCTAATTTTATAGTTCCCTGAAAATCTTCACCATATTGCCCCGCACGGGTCTGGCTGTTTAATTTGAACGATATATTGTGTAATTTCCCTGCTTTTGTCTTTTTGATAAGTCTTTTCTCCAAAAAATACGAAATCACTTTTTTGTGCGCGTCAATATCATCACAATTCAAATAAAAGCAGCAAACTCCGGTATCTGCGTCCGCGTATTTTGCTTCTTCAACAATGCCCGTTTTAACAGCCTCTTCACAAATTTGGGCGGCAAAATCTCGGTTGTCAAAATAATACATCCATTTACCGCATTTATCACGCTCAAATTTATCAGTATTATCTCCAATATACCAGATCCAACCAAGTCCTCTTTTAATATCCACAATAAATCTCCCTATTATCGCCGCATTACAGCTCCGGCACGGCGCAGATCCGGTCCAGCACCCCGCCGTCCCGGCTGATGACCTCCGCCACCACCCGATCCCCCTTGGGCAGAGCCTTGGGCGTGCCTGTGATGGCCTCCGCCTTCGCCTTGAGTTCATGGATGTCCAGAACCGGCAGCCCCGCGTCCCGCAGCCGCTGGGCCAGGGCCCCGTTTTTGGGGTTCACGGCGATGCCGCCCTGGGTCACCAGCACGTCGATGTCCCGGCCCGGCGTGGACACGCAGGTCACCCGGTCCGTGACAATGGGCAGGCGGGCCCGGAACATGGGGGCGATAATCATAGCCAGCTTGGCCCCCGCCGCCGTGTCGCTGTGGCCGCCGGAGCCGCCCATGATATATCCGTTGGAGTCGGTGTGGACGTTGACGTTGAAGTCCGTGTCGATCTCCGTGGCCCCCAGGATCACCACGTCCAGGCTGTCCACCACCGCGCTGCGCATGGTGGGGCTGGCGTAATGGAGGGCGGAGATCTCCTGGTGCCGGGGATCGGTGCGCAGGGACTCCACCGCCTGGAGATCAAAGCACTGCACGTCCAGCAGGGACTGGAAGCACCCGGCCCGGAGCATGTCCACCATATATCCGGTGATGCCCCCCAGGCCGAAGCTGCCCTTCACGCCCTTGGAGAGCATGATGTCCTTGAGGAAGCTGGCCGCCGCCAGGGACGCGCCGCCGGCCCCGGTCTGGAAGGAGAAGCCCTCCTCCAGGAGCCCCGAGTGCTCGATGACCCTGGCCGCGTAGGAGGCCATCACCAGCCCCACCGGGTCCCGGGTGATGCGGGTGGTGCCGGAGACGATGCCCGCCGGGTTGCCGATGGCCTCCACCTCCACCACATAGTCCACATAGATCTCGGGAATGGACCAGTCCAGCAGGGGGTAGGGGACCAGGCCGTCGGTGATGACCACCACCTTTTTGGCGTACATGGCGTCCGCCGCCGCGTAGCCCAGGCTGCCGCAGGCGGACTTGCCGTACTTGCCGGAGCAGTTGCCCATGGGGTCCGCGCTGGGGGCGGCGATGAAGGCCACGTCCACCGGCGTGCGGCCGCTGGCGATGTCGCTGGGCCGGCCGCCGTGGGTGCGGAACTCCACCGGCCTCTCCAGCAGCCCCCGGGAGATCTCCCGGCCCAGGCCGGCGGCCATGTAGTCGGTGAGAACCCTGGTGACCACGTGATTGCGGATGTGGTCCGCCAGGGGCTGGTGGGCGTCAAAGAGGGAGCTGGCGTTCACCGTCAGGTCCCGGATGCCCAGATCCGCGATCTGCTCCATGACCATGTTGAGCACATAGTCGCCGTTTCGCAGGTGGTGGTGGAAGGACACGGTCATGCCGTCTCTCAGGCCGGTCAGCGCAATGGCCTCCCGGATGGATTTTACCACTTTCGTGCTCACTGCGCATCCTCCCTTCCCAGGCCCAGCTCACGGGCCGCCGCGATGGTCTGCTGCGCCCGGTTCACAATGGGCGCGTCAATCATCTTGCCCCGCAGGGCGATGGCCCCCCGGCCCTGCTCCTTGGCCAGCCGGATGGCGTCCATGACCTCGTAGGCGTAGTCGATCTCTTTCATGGTGGGGCTGAACACCTGGTTGATGACCTCCACGTGGCGGGGGGAGATGGAGGCCTTGCCGGTGAAGCCCAGGGCCTTGGCATAGGCCGCGTCGGTGCGGATGCCGGCGTCGTCGTTCACGTCGGTGAAGGGGGTGTCGTACACGTCCACCCCGGCGGCCCGGGCCGCCGTCACCAGACGGGTGCGGGCGTACTCGATCTCCCGCCCCTCCTTGGTCCGCTGGCAGCGGAGATCCGCCGTCAGATCCTCCGCCCCCAGGAAGAGGGCCGCCACCCGGGGGCTGGCCGAGGCGATGGCAAAGGCGTTCTCCACCCCCAGGGCCGTCTCGATGAGGGGCATGAGCCGGACCGTGCTGGGGGCCATGCCCAGCCGCTCCTCTGTCCGGGTGATGTACTCGTCCGCCGTGAGGATGTCCTGGGCGGAGCCGGACTTGGGCAGCAGGATCAGATCCGGCCCCTGGGGCAGGATGGCGTCGATATCCGCCTGCCAGAAGCCGGTGTCAATGGAGTTGATGCGCACGATGATCTCGCAGCCCCGGAAGTCCATGTCCCGGATGGCGCTGCGCACCAGCAGACGGGCCGCGTCCTTCTCCGAGGGGGCCACCGCGTCCTCCAGATCCAGAATCAGGGCGTCCGCGCCCAGGTAGGGCCCGTTGACCAGCATGTTGGGCGTGTTGCCCGGCAGAAACAGCATGGACCGGCGCATCAGCTCTCCCCCCTTCCCCGTAAAACCGCGGTCTCCACCCGGGCCCGGATGACGCACTCCAGCGCCCCCCGGTCCGACACCGTGAGCCTGGCCCGCTCCACGCCGCACGCCGCCAGGGTGGCGCGCACCGCGCTCTCAATGGCGCCGCCGAACTGCCCCTTCACCACGCTCTCCAGCTGGATCTCCACGCCCTGCTCCCAGGGCTCGATCTCCACGTACACGTCGCTGGACTCCAGCGTGCCTGCCGACGCAACGCGAACAATTTCTGCCATTGCCGTACCTCCTTCAAGCTCAAAATGATCTATATCAATGTGGCTGTATTATATAATAAAACCCAGAGAAATGCAATCCATTTTTTCTCTGTGGGCCTTTTCAGCAGGGAAAAAGTGTGCTACAATGGAGGACACACACCCGCGCCAACTTTGAAAGGAGAAAGAACATGTTTGACCGCCAAGCAAGCCACATCATCAGCACCTACTTTGCCCCCCGCGGCCACAAGCGCATGTATCAGCTGGGGATGCAGCTGGTGCAGCTCTATCTCTCCCCCTTTGACAAGCTCATCGGCATCATCGGAGAGGCGGGCTCCGGCAAGAGCGCTCTCATCCGGGGCATGTTCCCGGGCCTGGATCTGACCAACGACGACGACGGCGTGTACGTCCGGCCCCTGCCCCTTCTGGACCTGGACGACGAGCGCAGCTTCTTCTCCCCCCACACCTACCACCTGGACATCCGCTTTGAGAACGGCTTCACCCAGATGAGCGTCCTGGCCGACGCCATCACCCAGGCCCTCCACAAGGGCAAGCGGGTGATTGTGGAGCACTTCGATCTGGTCTACCCCCTGCTCCAGGTGAAGGCGGACCTGCTCATCGGCGTGGGGGAGGAGGTGGTCATCACCCGGCCCAACATCTTCGGCCCCAAGCCCCGGGAGATCTACGACATTGTCTATAAGTCCCTGCCCTTCCGGCTCATGTCCCACACGGCGGAGGACCTGTGCGAGTTCTGCATGCCCCCGGAGGAGCTGGAGCGGTGCGGCCACGACGACGTCCGCCACGGCTTCGTCATCACCTTCCCCGACGACCGCAAGCCCAGCTTTGACATTGAGGAGCTGGAGAAGAAGGTCTATGACCTGATTGACCAGAACCTGCCTGTGACGTACTTAGACGAAAAGCACGTGTCCATCGGCGGAAACGTCCACCCCTGCACCGGCCCCCGGATCCACGTGACCAATACCAGCCAGATTAAGGATTTCCACCTTCTCTACCACTTCATCCACGATCCGTTCAACAGGCGCTACCTCCTGGTGGGGTGCGTGGGCAAGGAGAACCTGGAGCGCCTGAAGAGGCTGGAGCAGAAAATTGAGGCCCAGATGATGTAGCCGGGCGGCAGGAGACCGCCGGGGCCGGGATAGAAAGAAGCCGAAAAGATATGAAACGACAGAAAAAAGCGAAGCTGTCCAACGTGCAGATCATTGCCCTGGGCTTCTTCATCATGATCCTGCTGGGCACGGGGCTGCTGATGCTGCCCATCGCCAGCGTGGAGCCCGGCGGCGCGTCCTTTGGCGACGCGCTGTTCACCGCCACCTCCGCCTCCTGCGTCACCGGCCTGGTGCAGCAGGACACGGGGACCTACTGGACCACCTTCGGGCAGATGGTCATCATTGTCCTCATCCAGATCGGCGGCCTGGGATTTATGACCATCGCCACCCTCTTTCTCCTGCTGCTGCGCCGGCGGATGGGCCTGCGCCAGCGGGAGGTGGTGGTGGAGGGCATCAGCTATAACCAGCTGGGCGGCTTCGCCCCCTTTATCCGCCGGGTCTTTTTGGGCACGCTGCTGATCGAGGGGCTGGGGGCTGTGCTGCTGAGCGTCCGGTTTGCGGGGGAGATGGGCCTGGGCCGCGGGATCTACTACGGCGTGTGGCACAGCGTCTCCGCCTTCTGCAACGCGGGCTTTGACCTGATGGGGCCCTACAGCGGCCCCTATTCCTCCTTCACCGCCTACGCCGGGGACCCCCTGGTGAGCCTGACCATCTGCGCGCTGATCCTGGTGGGAGGGCTGGGCTTTCTGGTGTGGGACGATCTGGTGCGCAATAAGCTCCGCTGGCGGCGTTACCGGCTTCAGACCAAGGTGGTGCTCACGGTGACGGCGGCGCTGACCCTGGGGGGCGGGGCTCTCTTCTTCCTGCTGGAGCGGGAGAACCTGGGCGCGGGGCGGCCCCTGGGGGAGCAGATTCTCTCCGCCCTATTTGACGCAATCACCCCCCGCACCGCCGGGTTCAACTCCACGGACACCGCCGCCCTCAGCCCGGGCAGCCTCCTGCTGACCATCATCTTCATGTTCATCGGCGGCATCATCCTCAATGTCATGCCGTGCGTCTTCCCGGTAATCGGCCTCAAGATTATGGGATTCGTCCAGCTGGGAGGGGGGGAACGGAAAAAAGTGCTGGCCCACTCCCTTACCTTCGTACTGGGCATCCTGATTTCTTTCTGGCTCATTACTGCCATTTTGATTGCGCTGAAAGCGAACATGTTTGACTGGAGCGCCCCAGCCGGCCCCGGCGTATTCAGCGGAGACTTCTGGCTGGGCCGCGGCGCGGAGGGCGTTGTCAACTGGGCGTTCTGGTTTGAAAACCCCTGGGTGAATTTCTGCCTGCTGGGCCTGATGCTCGCCATGGGGCTGAGCATGTTCGGCGTCTTTGAAATAGGCGTCAAAGCCACGACCATGGGCAACGACCTCCAGCACCGGAAGGGTTATGCCGGCTCCTTCTGGTCCGGCGCCCTGGCTACGGTCATCTCCACCCCGTGCAGCGCTCCGTTCCTGGGCCAGGCTATCGGCGCGGCCATGCTCCAGCCGCCGCTGGGCATCGTGCTCTGCCTGACCATGATGGGGCTTGGAATGTCCCTTCCCTACATCATTCTGGGAGCCTTTCCCGTCCTGACCAGATACCTGCCCAAACCCGGCGCATGGATGGAATCCTTCAAGCAGTCCATGTCCTTCCTGATGTTCGGCACCGCAGCCTACTTCCTCTGGATTTACATGGCCTTCTTTGATACAGAAAACCATCCTCAGGACATCCTGTTCCTCTTCTTCGGGCTTGTGCTGTTTTCCATGGCCTTTTGGGTATACGGCAGATGGTGCCCCATGTACCGCAGCAGAAAGTCCCGCATCACGGGAGGCATCTTCTCCGTAATCTTCCTGCTGGCCGGCCTGTACTACATGCTCCCGCCGGAAGGAGCAGCCTGGTTCGGCCGCGGTTCCGCCCCCGGGGCGGCGGAGTCCTCCGCCGCCGCAGCACCCTCCCTTCAGGAGGAAGGAAACATCTGGATACCCTGGAGCCCGGAAGCCATGCAGGCCGCCCTGGACGGAGGGAAACCCGTTTATGTGGACTTCACGGCCCGCTGGTGCTCCACCTGCCAGGTCAACAAGGCCTCCTATACGGATGAAGTGCTGGCCGCTTTCAAAAAATATGGCATCGTCATGATGAAAGCGGACAAGACCCGCACAAATCCCGCCATTGACCAGGAACTTAAAAACCTGGGGCGCACGGCCGTTCCCGTCAATGCCCTGTATCTTCCCGGCAGAAAACCAGCCGTCACCAGGGAACTCCTGTCCCCGGCCTACCTGCTGGAATTCCTGGAAAAGGAAATGGAACGCTAGGACGTCTTGTCATGCGGGCGGCAATCCGCCGCCCTCCCTCCAGGCCATGCCGGGCAGCAGGAAAACGGGGAAAGCTTACCCTTCCCCGTTCAACAGCGGCAGCAACGCGTCCGCCCATGCCTGATAACCCTTCTCCGTTAAATGGACATGATCCTTGAACATGCCCTCCCTGAACGTCCCGTCCGGCTTCAGCAGGCTGCCGTTAATGGATAAAATAGTGGTCCTCGGAAGCTCAAGCCTGCGCAGCAAACGGTTAATCTCCTCCTGCCTCCTGCGCAATGGGCTATCGGGATCGGGGCCGTAGGGAGTCACCTCCATCAGGATCAAACGGGTCTCCGGAAATCTCTTCAGCAGGCGTACGGCTATCTCCCGGATGCCCTTCACCGTCTGCTCCGCGGGCTGCCGCCCTTTCCACAGGCCGATATTATTCGTCCCAGCCAGCAAAATGCAATAGCGCGGAGAAGTCCTGACTGCCAGTCCCGTATCTTCCATGCGCCACAGCATGCTGTCCGTCCTGTCCCCGCTCACTCCGAAGTTGACCGCCTTCATCGGCACGAACAGCCTCTTCCACAGCGCGGAACCTTCCCGTTCCCAGCATTCTGTAATGGAATCCCCCACGAACAGAATGCCGCATTCCTTCCCCAGCAAATTTTCCCGGACCGCCTTGTAACGGGCCGGAACCCACGGCTGGGTATTCAGTTTGGGAACATCGGGCGGATCCGGAACCTCATCTGAAGGTACCGCATACACGGCAGAAGAAGCAAGGGACAGCAATAAAAAAGCGGCGGAAAAAACAGAAGCATTCATCTTCTTCCGAATACGCGGCCCGGAAAAGCATTCTTTCCCCTGCCGGGAAAATCATGTTCTCACCGCCTTGCCCAATACCTCCAGGGGCTGGCCGGACAAATTCAATTCCTTTACCAGAAAACGGACAATCAGCAGGCTTGCCAGCGCATCATACAAAGCGTCATGCCACCGGCGCGCAGGAAGCAGAGCTTCCACGGAACAAGTCAGCCCCAGGGCGCCGCACAAAGAAGACAGGGAATAATCCACCAGACCGGGAACGCACATCCGGCCCAGGGCCAGCGTATCCAGCCACGGGCCGAAGCCGTGGCCCGGAAACCGGCGCAGGAACTTCCGTTCCGTGGCCGGATTATGCCCCACCACCACAGCCTGCCCCAGCCGGGAACGTATCTCCGGCCACAGGGAGGGAAAAGACGGAGCATCCGCCAGCATCTCCGTAGTAATGCCGTGCACCTGGGAAGCGGACCATAAAACCGGCTTCTCCACCGCAATATAGGAAGTCCACAACTCAGGCTCGTCCTCCAGGCGGGAACATGCGGCTATGCCTATCTGGACGGGCTGGTCCGTCTCCCCCCGGGCCGCGCCGGCGGATTCAAAATCAATGGCGGCGAAATGCAGGCCGCCGATTGTATCCGAAAGCAGAGGCATATCAGAACAACTCCAGCTGAGCATATTCCCCGGCAGGCATATCGTCTTCCATATCCGTATTCTTGGCTCTCGGTTCCGCCAGCCGGGAGCGCTCCTTCCTCCGGGGGCGCGTGGAATTCATCTCCAGATGGGACAGGATGGCCTTGGCGCGGTCCACAATGACGGCAGGCATGCCGGCCAGTCGGGCCACCTGGATGCCGTAGGACTTGTCCGCCGCCCCCGGCACGATCTTGCGCAAAAACACGATTTCCTCTTTCCACTCGCGCACGGCCACATTGTAATTCTGCACGCCCTGCCTGGAATTGGCCAAATCCGTCAGCTCATGATAATGCGTGGCGAACAGGGTGCGGGACTTCAACTCGTCATGCAGGTACTCCGCCACGGCCCAGGCAATGGAAAGCCCGTCAAAAGTGGCCGTGCCTCGCCCGATTTCATCCAGAATAATCAGGGAGCGCTCCGTGGCATTATTCAGAATCAGGGAGGTTTCGCTCATCTCCACCATAAAGGTGGACTGGCCGCGCGCCAGGTCGTCGCTGGCTCCCACGCGGCAGAAAATGCGGTCCACCAAACCGATGTGGGCGGACTCCGCCGGCACATACGCTCCAATCTGGGCCATCAGCGTAATCAGGGCCACCTGGCGGATATAGGTGCTCTTGCCCGCCATATTGGGCCCGGTCAGCAGAATAAGGCGGTTTTCCTCCGGTTCCAGAAAAGCGTCATTGGGAACGAACACATCGCCGGAAACATTCTGCTCAATAACGGGATGACGGCCATTGACAATGCGCAGGGTCATGGAATTGTCCAGAACGGGGCGGCAGTACCGGTACTGCTGGGCCCCCTCCGCCAACCCCAGCAGCACGTCCAGGTCCGCCATGGCATCCGCCGTAATCTGGATATCGTCAATGTGGCGCCCCACTTCCTCGCGCAACAGGAGGAACTGCTCATACTCCACCTGGCGGGAACGCTCGTCCGCCCCCAGGATGGTATTCTCCATCTGCTTGAGTTCCGGGGTAATAAAGCGCTCCGCATTCACCAGCGTCTGCTTGCGCTGGTAATCCGGGGGCACTTTATCGTAATGGCTCTTCGTTACTTCAATGTAATAGCCGAAGACGTTATTGAAGCGGATTTTCAGGGAATCAATTCCCGTGCGCTTGCGCTCCTTCTCCTGCAGCCGTGCCAGCCACTCCTTCCCGTCGCGGGAAGCCAGACGCAATTCATCCAGACCGGCATGGTACCCTTCCCTGATGATGCCTCCCTCCTTGATGGTCACGGGAGGTTCATCCACCAGGGCGCGCTGGAGCAAATCCACCAGCTCATCAAAGCAGCCCATGCGGGAACGGATGCTCTCCAGCATGTCCCCGCCGCCGGGCAGGGATTCCAGATCATCCCTGAGCGCGGGAATGCGCGCCAGGGAGGAAGCCAGCGCCTGGAGATCGCGGGCATTCCCGGCGCCCTGGGAAATGCGCCCCGTCAGCCGCTCCATGTCCCGCACATTCTTCAGGCTCTCCCTCAGCTTGCTCATCAGGTAGGGTTCCTGAAGCAGAACGGCGATCACCTCCTGCCTCGCCAGGAGCTTTTCCAGATCGCACAGGGGGTGGAGCAGCCAGTCCCGGAGTTTGCGCGCGCCCATGGGGGTGCTCGTCCTGTCCAGGGTCCCCAGCAGGGAAAGCTTCACGCCGCCGCGGGAATCCACCAGGTCCAGATTCCTCTGGCTGGCCTGGTCAATCAGCACGGCGTTCTCCGTGGCGCGCACGGAAATGCGGCGCAAGTGGTCCGTGGGGCGGCGGAGCTGGTAGCCCAGATAATGGAGCACCGCGCCGGACGCCCCCAGGGCGGCGGTCATCTCCCCGCAGCCGAAACCGTCCAGGGAATGCACCCGGAAATGGTTCAGCAAATTGGGAATGGCCGTGGAAGGCAGAAAAGTATATCCGTCGTAATAAAGCGTGGGGTGGGTTCCGGGGAAGCAGTCCGTCTGCTCGTCGCTGACCAGGAGTTCGGAGGGATTGATGCGGGACAGCTCGTCCAGAAGCAAATCCATGTGTTCGAACTGGGCCACGGAAAATTCCCCCGTGGTATGGTCCACGCATGCCAGGCCGAAGCGCTTTTTGTCCTTGTACAACGCCACAATGTAATTATGGCGGGAGGAATCCAGCAAATTCATATCCGCCAGGGTTCCGGCGGAAATCACGCGGGTCAGTTCCCGCTCCACCAGCTTGCCCGGCTGCGGAATGGTGGTCTGCTCCGCAATAGCTACCCGCTTTCCTCCCTTCACCAGCCGTCCGATATACCCTTCCGCGCTGTGGTGGGGCACCCCGCACATGGGAATGCCGTGGCGCTTGGTCAGCGTCAGGCCCAAAATGGCGGAGGCCTCCTTGGCGTCCTCAAAAAACATTTCGTAAAAATCCCCCAGCCGGAAAAACAGCAGCACGTCTTCCGGCAAGCCCTTCTTCATGCGAAGGTACTGATCCATCATCGGGGTTGAGGCAGGTCCGGAACTACTCATAAATAACGGTGAAAGAGTAATCCGATTGCGGCTTCAAGGCAAGGTTGGAATCTTGTTAGAACCGGGGCTCCACTCCCCTTTTCCAAGGAAAAGCCAGGGAAGAATCATCCAAAGCCCCGCAAAGAAAATGCGTTGCCTCTGCCATTATCGCGTCTTTTCTCTTCCTCTCCGGAAACAGGTCCTCATGCGGAAGAACCCGGCCATGCAGACTGCCATCTTTTTGCGAAGCGCGGCAAACAACAGGCCATTTATTCCAGAAAAGAAAAAACCGTGCCGCAACCGGATGCGGCACGGTGTGAAGTCAGATTGGAGGAATTAATATTCCACCACGGGGGCATCTTTCCACAGGGTGTCCATACCGTAGAATTCGCGCGTTTCCTGCCCCATGATGTGAACCATCACGTCAATGTAGTCCACTACGGACCACAATGCCACAGGCGTATCTTCCACATAGGTGGGGAGGGCTCCCGCCTTTTCCCGGACGGCTTCTTCCAGCTCCCGGATGACGGCGCGCAGATGGGGGACGGACAACCCCGTGCACACTACCATGAAATCCGTCAGGGAAGACATGCCCCGCAAGTCGTACACCCGCACATTTTCGGCCTTGGCGTCATCCGCGGCGCGGGCGCACATCCTGGCCAGTTCCATCGCATCGTTGGCTACCATATTCGATTCGTTTCTATTGAATTATTTCTTTTCTCCGCCGTCCTTGCCGAACTCATCAACGGGATTGTAGGAGAAGGGGTCCCGTTCCGCCTGTTCCAGTTCCTCTTCCATCTTCCGTTCTTCAGCGCCGTCCGCGCGGGTCTCTTCAGCTTCTTTCTTCTCGTTATGGCCGGAATCATCCTTCCCGGGCTGTTCCTCCACTTCGGAAGGCATGGGGGGCGGAGTCACCCTGGCGGGAGGGTTTTTCATTTCCCCGTATTCCAGAATATCCATGACCTGGGAACCTTCCAGCGTTTCAAACTCCATCAGGGCCTCCGTCAGAATGTCCAGCTTGTCCCGGTTTTCCGTCAGGATGGCCATGGCGCGTTCATAAGCGCTGTCCACCAGGAAGCGGACTTCCGAGTCAATCAGCTCCGCCGTGGATTCGGAATAATTGCGGGAACGCGTCCCCAGGTCGCGGGCAATATAAACTTCTCCCTGGTGTTCTCCGTACTCAATCAGCCCCAGTTTTTCGCTCATGCCGAATTCGCACACCATGCGCCGCGCCAGGTTGGTGGCGCTCTTGATGTCTCCGGTAGCACCGCTGGTCACATCACCAAAAACGATTTGTTCGGCGCAGCGCCCGCCCATCGCCACGACGAGCTGGTCCAGCATTTCGGACCGGAGCTGGTGCATCTTGTCGTCGGAAGGAAGCCACATGGTCATGCCGAGGGCCCCGCCGCGGGGAACAATGGTCACCCGGTGCAGCGGCTCGCTGTGCGGTGTTTTCAACAGGCAGATGGCATGCCCCGCCTCATGCACGGCAGTAATGCGGCGCCCCCGTTCGTTAATCGCCAGGCTGCGGCGTTCACGCCCCCAGCTGACCTTGTCGCGGGCTTCTTCCAATTCGGCCTCCGTAATCTCCTTCAGCCCCTTGCGGGCGGCCAGCAGGGCGGCCTCATTGACCAGGTTGGCCAGCTGGGCGCCGGAAAAGCCGGACGTGCCGCGGGCAATCCGCTCAAAGCTGACTCCGGGCGCCATCTTCACTTTTCTGGCATGCACCTGCAGGATCCGTTCGCGCCCCCGGACGTCCGGCAGGTTCACCACCACCTGCCGGTCGAAGCGGCCGGGACGCAGCAGGGCCGGGTCCAGGATGTCCGCCCGGTTGGTGGCGGCAATCACGATTACATTGGAATTTTTTTC
>OFFW01001693.1_pt1 | contig 13015 bp, 13 predicted proteins | sample 1521501 | NCBI WGS metagenome assembly OFFW01 (sample SAMEA3504107, study PRJEB24116) | mouse gut metagenome | biome: mouse gut; feature: mouse-associated habitat; material: faeces | place: Denmark | collected 2011
GCGGATATCCATGCCACTGGCTTCGCTGACAAGTTTGATGCCGCCATGGCCATAGATTTTTATAGGATTCGGCTATTTCCGTCAGCCTATGCAGGGATTACCCCTTCCCATCCGCTGCCAGGAACACCGCCGCGTAGCTCAGGGTCAGGTGGAACAGCAAGGTGTTCCATTTGGTCTCCTTCCCCCAGCGATCATGCCCTCTGCCATGTCCGGCTCTCCGGATATGCCACTGTCCATGGCAGCGGGCAGGCTGTCCCCCGCTTCCTGGCGCTCGCGGACATCACTAGGGGCAGAGATGCCTGTCCAAAAAACAGCGCAGGACGACCTGTTCCTCCTCCATGAGCTCCTCCAAATGCCGCAGGAGCGAAACCGCCGTCTCTTCCCTATATCTGACATAGAGCTTCAGCACCAGATTCCTGATTGTCAGGGCCTTCTTTGCTATCAGGGCGTACCGCTCCGAAAAGCCCTCCTCCAGCTCTCCGTTTCTCTCAAAATAGGCAAAGGTATGGCAGAGGCTCCTCTTATGGTCAAGCAGGGCGCAGAAGCACCGGATGTCCTTCCTGAAGCCCTCACCCTTCGCCTGGATGATTCCCTCCACATATGCAATCAGGTAGCGGTAGTTCTCGAATCCGTATATCCACTCCTCCCCCCGCTCCCGACCACCGAACGCAGGGGCGATATTCAGGTATTCACGAACCTGGGCCTCGAAGACCCTCACCGAAAATTCATATTCAAAACGGTCTTCTGTGGGTGTGATCAACAGGATGCTGTCATGGAGGTCCAGCTTCACATTGTCCGGGACGTAATTCCCATATGCCGCCTGCATCTCTTCATAAGTACAGCGGATGTCCGTGCTGTATTTTCCGTTCATGGCATTGTCGCACATCATGAATTCCCTTTTCCCGTCATCATACCCATACACCATGACCTCATGGTTCGACCGGTATCCGGTGCATCCTTTTCCCGAAGCTTTCACTGAAAGGCGCTTTAGCATTCTGGACAGGGGCGATGGCCAGAATCGGACACGCGCTGATTGCCGCGCCCAGGAACAGCAGCATGACTGGCAGCTTCTGCAGCACAAACAAAGCCGCCAAAAGACCGCAGACCATCAGTGTCCAGCACCGAAGGTGCGTCTGGCAATGATATCCCCCGCCAAACCCCTGAAACAGGACAAGGGGAACCAAAAAACAGATCGTCTGCACTCCCTTGCCCAGGACATTCCCGATGACTATCAGAATCCTTCTATGATTCCTTTCGCCAACATGGCATTTATGATATGGCTTATCATGTCCACCATCTGTCGCTTCCTTTCTGCTGCACGGCTGGACAATACATTCTTTTTTTAATTCCTCTGGAAGTTGGTTATAACCGCTTATATTACTGCACAGCAAAGGTATAATAATATTTTTATTATCTATCCCTCTCCTTTGCAATTTCATAGATCGATTACCTAAAAAAATAACTTTTTGTAACTCATATGCATTAAAATATTGCGCTTTAAAAACTCCATTTTTAACTGGCACAAAATACTTACCTACTGAATTACAATAAAGTCTTTTATTATTATCATCGTGTCCGTAATTAAGCAATTTAATTATTGGAATGGACGGATAACAATGATTACCATCGTCTGTTTTCAGTCTGATTGTATCATCACTGTAAAAATCATAACCTAAATCATCTAGCTTTAAAAAAGTTTGCAATATAGAACTCTTTCCAATTCCTTTCTTTCCCGAAAATGCATAAACCATTTTATCTTTGAATACTGACGAACAATGAAGAATTATACCCAGCTTATTTAACAAGACATAAATAGATAAAGGAACATTCAAAAACGTCTCTAAAAAAATGGAAGCATCACTACAACAAACATTAATGGCATTTTTCATAATTGTATAACTGCACCCAGGTATATTGTAGTAATACCTTTTTCACCGTCTTTAATAATGCCATATTCCTGTTTTATTTCACTGCTATCTTCACTAACAGTCAATATCATATTATCTTTAAATACTTTCAAATCATCTTCCTTTATAATCGAAAGTTTAAGAGCTTTACATATGTCATAATTTGCATTGATATGAATGCCATATATCACTATATTATATCGATGCATTTGTCCCTTCCTCTCCCATGTATTTCTCTGCGTATTTTTGATATAGATTACGGTATTTCTCGCTTCCTTTCAGCAGCTCATCGTGCCTGCCCTCCGCCACAATGCTCCCGGCCTCGACATAGATGATCTTGTCGGCCCTGGGCACGTATTTCAAGGAATGGGATATCAGGATTATGGTCTTGTCATTGGTCTGCGCAAGGAACTCATAGAATACGTCCTCCGTGGCTATATCGATATTGTTCAAGGGCTCATCCAATAGCACGGCATCTACATCCGGCCTGCAGAAGGCCCGCATGATGGCCAGCTTCTGGAACTCGCCTCCCGACATGTCCGTATAGTCGTCATGGTATTCCGCCTTGATGCCAGTATCGAACCCCTTATTCAGCTTTCTGATTTTCTCCAGTATCCCGAACCTCTCCGCCAGCTGCTCCATCCTCCGCTCCATCTCCATACCCTCCTCAAAAGCCGTCACGTTCTCTCTGATTGTAAAGGGGAAGATATAGTAGTCCTGGAAAAGCACGGACATGAGCCTGCGGACGTCCTCCCTGGGCAGCTCCCTCATGTCCCTTCCATTCAGCAGCACTTCCCCGAAGGAGGGCTCGTAAACCCCGCACAACAGCTTGAGCAGCGTGGATTTCCCCGCGCCGTTCAGGCCTATGATCACATTCTTGCTGTTCTTCTCCAGCCGGAAGCTGATGTCCTTCAGGGCGTATTGCCCGCTGTTCTCATATTGGAAGCTCACATGCCTGAACTCTATGGTATCAATCGTCCCTATCCCAGCCCCTGGCTCCGGATTCTTCTCCACAATGTCCTGATTGTCTATATAGTCATAATAATCCTTCATCCACAGAGAGATATTGTTAATCTCCGGGAAGAGGGCAAGCAGCCCTTCTATGGAAAGCTTCAGCTTGGCATAAAAGGCGATATAAACATAGTAGGCACTTATGCTGATCCTTCCGGTGAAGACATAGTATCCGAACACCACCATGGAGACAAGGGGGAGCGCCTCTGTAATGACGCTGCTGATGCATAGGAGCCTTGAGCTCTTCCGCATGTAGCGGTTATGTATCTTAAGCCGCTGCTCAAACGTGTCATCCAGCTGACCCATGACGGGACGTACCATGCCCAGCATCTTGATGTCCCTGATGCTGTTGGACAGGTAGAAAATGCGGGACAGCACCTTCAGCTTCTTGTCATATCTCTGCTTTTCCTTCTGCTCCTCTATGTTCAGCCCATTCACATACAAAGATATCATCAGGTTGATCAGAATCGGCACGACCATAATCAGCCCGATAAAGAGGTTTATCCGGGAAACTGCGCTGATGATGAACAGCACGGTCGCCGCCTGCTGGACAAGCGTGCTAAAGGATCCCATGACATGGTCCACAGCCTTCTCCAGATTGGCTTCCCTCATCGAATATTCGTTGTAGAACTGTGTCCCTTCCACATATTCCTGCTTCACGCAGAATGTATGTGAGAACAGCCTTTCCACAAAGAACATCCGTCTTTTTTCCTTCCTGTCACTTAAAATGACGGCACATATGACCGCCACGATATTATAGAATACTATCACAGACAAGAAGGCAGCCACAGCCCTGCGGGCAAGGACGACATTCTTATCCAAAATGCCGTCCACAAAAACCTTGGGCAGGTATGTCGTTATGATATCAGCGATTGATACTACAAATGCATAGGCAATTGTGATGATGATAGACAGCCTGTCAATCCTGGCCACTTCCTTCAAAAAACGTAGAAAATAGCTATTGCCTATCCTTTTTCCTTGTTTTATACTCATGAAAAATAATCCCTTCCATATCATGCTTTTCTTTCATACATTTAATCTCTTTTTCCCGTAAAATAGCATATGGACATCCCAATCCATAACACAAGGGCAAATATTCACACTGATAACAACCTTTCTCCTTCATTAAATTATAATCTGGAGTGGTGTATTGTATGTTAGATATTTCATTGATGTCAAATTTTCCTTTCCCAATTGTCCCAATAACAACCAGCTTATTATCCGGACTTGGAAATAGCGAGCATTTCTGTATATCTCCATTTACATTAATGTAAAACGACCTGGCATCGCCCGCATAGCATATACGAGAAAACATACTAAGTTTTTCAATATAATAATCACTCCTCAAATTATATTTGTTTAATGCATTTAATATTGCTGTGGAAGACAATAAATATAAAGAATCATCAACAACATCAATATCCGAATCATTTTCACCTCCCCATTTTTAGATTGGGTAAAAAAATACCGCAAACTTTGAAGAGTTAAAATTGGCTGCCAAAAAGGCAATATATTCATCTATGCAAGAAAGTAACTCGAAGTTATAATTGGCTCTCAGCAATATACGAGCTTCTCCTTTTGCATACTTTATATCCGTTAAATTCTTAACTATCACACTCCACGTGTCTTCTTCTTTCTTGCCACTCCTGAATTTATAATGTGTTCTTAAATTACAAGATAACGGATGGTTCATATCGGAATATGTAAAAGACATTTCATTGTTGTCTAAACCGTAAGTACCATATTCACGATTGTAAACCAATAATTCATATCTCCATATTTTCGACAATACTAAACAGCCATCATCTATGGATGGTGCTTTCAAACATATCCTTTACAAGGAAATAGGAATAATAACATTATCCTGCGTTATATTGCCATCTAAATGGTCATCTTGTATTCGAAGCATAAAATTAATCGTTTTATCATTTTTCCACAATAAATTGATTAGCATGGTACCGTTTACAAGCCTTTGCCAAACAGGTGAAAAAAGGACTGTCCCTATTTCTGGAAAATTCATACATATGCGATAAACCTTCGGATTCCGCTTATAAAAATAAATACGTATTTGATGTATATTCAGCGAAATATGGTATGGTTTTACAAATGTCTCCCATATTCCTTCAAAGTTGCATTCATCATATTTGCTATATTTATTCATATCTGATTCTCTCCTGATAATCTGCGCTTTTCACCACAGCCTTTTATATTATTTATAAAGCTCCGCCTGTTGAAGATAAAGCGCCGCATAGTATCCGCCTTTTGCCATCAGCTCATGGTGGCTGCCGAATTCCACAATCTGCCCGTCCTTTATACAGGCAATCTTGTCCGCCAGCTGAGCCGACGCCATACGGTGGGAGACGAAAACGGCAGTCGACTTCTCTGACAGGCTCACAAACTGATTGTACACCCGTTCTTCCGCGGCGGCGTCCAGCGCAGAGGTGGGTTCATCCATGATCAGGAAAGAGCCCTGTTTGAAATACCCCCTTGAAATGGAAAGCTTCTGCCACTGCCCGCCGGACAGCTCCATCCCGTCATGGTACTGCGTCCCTAAAAGCTGGTCGAGCCGCCCAGGGAATCCGGATATGAATTCATAGGCCCCGCCCTTTTCAGAAGCCGCATACATCCCCTTGTCATCTTTCATCCTTTGGTGATTGCTCAGGCCGATATTGTACCTGACAGGAAGATAGTATCTACAGAAATCCTGGGCCACAAGGGAAATACGCTGCCTGTACTGAGGGAGATCCAGCTCCTCCATGTCCGTGCCGTTGATCTTGATCTTCCCCGATGTGGGGCGATCCAGCCCCGTCATCAGCCGGATGATTGTGGACTTCCCCGCCCCGTTCTCTCCAATCAATGCCAGCTTCTCCCCCGGACGCAGCTCAAAATTCAGATCCTTCAAGACCAACGGCGTATCTTCACGATATCGGAACTGCACATTCTCAAAAACGATGCCAATCTCCGGTGCGTCGAGGGTCTTCTCCCCTGTGCTTTCCTCCTCCATGTGGCGGCTAAAGGAAAGAAACCGCGTGATGGTGACGTTCTCTCTCTGGACGTTTCCCCATTGTCTCATAAAGAGGTCAAAATAGGAGACAAGGTTTTCGGAGATGTTGTAATATAGAACGAACCCTCCCGCCGTCAAGTCCCCCATCCCTATGAGATGGATGCCATAAGCGAACACCCCAAAGGAAATCGCCAATTTTACGATGCTGGCGGCAGCCTGAAGCCTGGCAAGCTTTAAATCGAAAGCAATTCTTTTCGTGTACACCTTTTTCGCCTGTTCCCGGTACAGCCCCTCAAAATACGCATACGCATCCAGGACTTTTATATCTTTTGCTGCTTCCCGATCCAAAATCAGGTCTCTGTAATAGGACTCTCTGCGCTCCTCCTCTGTCAGCTCAAGCTGGAAGCGGACGGACATTTTCGTGTGGCACAGGTTCACCAGGATGGTGATGACGAAATTCACCAGCAGAATGAACGACATCATCCTGTTGTAGGAAAAAAATACGGCAATCAAGGACAGGAATTTCACCACAAAGTAGAGCATGTAGACATAGCGGTGGAAATAGCCCAACAGGAAATTGCTGTCAATCCCTGAGATCTGTGACATCAGATTTTGGTACTCAGAGTCTTCCACATAGGAAAGAGGAGCCTTTACCGCGCGGCGCACGGTCATCTCAACGGTCTCAACGCTGAGCTTCATCCTCATCCTGGCGTCCATGATGTCCGAAAAGATATCCAGCACATAGGGCACTGCATGCAAAAACAACACATAGGCAGCGATATAGGCGAACAGGACCATGATGCCGCCCCCAGTCCCGAACCGGACTGCCTCGTCGATGGATCTGGCAAAGAACATTGCCGCAGCCGCGTCCACCGTGCCGGACAGCATGTTCAGGATGATGTCCAGAATCATATATCCCGGCACGATCCGAAACAATATCCCGGCAGTAAAAGAAAACGCTTTCGTCACCGATCCTTTATCAGACAGCTTCACCATACCTCACTTCCCCTCCTTTCGGAACCACTTTGCCTGGGCATGATACAGCTGGGCGTAATCCGGGCATTCCGCCATCAGTTCGTCATGCGTGCCCATGTTCACGATGCGGCCGTCTTCCAGGAAACAGATCCGGTCACACTGCCTGATTGCCCCCAGGCGATGGGAGATGATGACGGAAGTCTTGTTCCGGCTGTACTTTTCAAACAATCGGAAAAGCCTGTGCTCCATATGGGGATCCAGCGCCGACGTAGGCTCGTCCAGCAGATAGATTTCCTTTTCAAAGGCAAAGCAGCGGGCCAGCGCCAGCTTCTGCCATTCTCCGCCGGAGAGGTCTGTCTTGCCGAATTCCTTGCCCAGCATTTCCCTTCTGCCATGTTCCAGCGAATGAACCACATCTCCAAGACCCATGTCGGAGAGCAGCTCGTCCATATCGTTCTGTCTCCCTGTCCTTCCCAATATGATGTTGTCCTCCAGGCTCAGGCTGAACCGCTGTATCTTCTGGCTTACCATGGCAATGTGCCTGGAGAGTTCACCGCTGCGGAGACTGGCAATGTTGACACCGTCTATGTAGATGTCCCCCTCCGTGGGTCGGTACACCCCCGCCATGAGGTACGCCAGCGTCGTCTTTCCCGCCCCGTTCTTCCCCACCAGGGCGATGTGCTCCCCGCTTTTGATATCCAGGTTGATGTCCTTCAGGACGGCTTTATCCGTGTGGGGATAGGAAAAGCTCAGGTTCCGAATCCGGATTTCACCCCTGAAGCCGCCGGACAGGCCGCTGTCCGAAAAGCGCATAGTCCCATGCCTGTCCTGATTCTCAATCTCCTTTACGTAATCGAACAGGACGGCCAGCAGCTCCACATTTTCTCCCATCATCTCCATAAAGCCGCCCAGGGTGCCGATGGCGTAGTTCAGGTCGGCCACATACGCCGCCATGGCGCTCAGCATCCCCGCCGTCATCACTCCCTTTGAGATGCCCACGCCTATGGCCACGAAATACATCAACAGGAACATATTAAGCCCGATTCGGTAGCAGTTCCTGGCAATGCTGTTTTTGGTGCTGAGCCGAAGCCGGGGCCTGATCAACGACAGCATCAGATCCTTCCAGATACGGATGAGGTATTCGCCATACTGATAGACCCTGAGCTCTTTTGCGTATTTCGTCTCATACAGGATGGAGGAGAGGTTCTTCACCTGGCGTTCCCTGTCCTGGAGGTCATTGCTCAGCGAATAGGTCTTCTGTCCCTGTCTGCCCGAAATCGCCATGTAAAGCAATATCGCGGCCAGGAAGAATACCGTAATCAGCCCATTGCTCCTGAAGATAAAGAAGAGGAACGACACAAGGCATATGAATGCCTGAACTACGTTCATCGATACATTGAAGATGCGGAAAGGGGCCCATATGGCATTGCCTGTGATGTAGTCGATTTTCCTCTGGTTCTCTTCCACTTCAAAATATTCCGATGATATATGCTGCACCTTTCCCGCCAGGTATGCGTAGGAGTACATCAGAATCTTATTGTAATACAGACTGTTCACATAGTTGTTCAGCACCGAGACCAGCATCATGAATAGCTGAAAGACCGCTAAATAAGCCAGGTAATCCAGCGCCCTCCCCGCTGTCCCCCTCTGGAGCAGATCCGTGAACCGGCTCATCAGCCACGCATTGCAGAAAGGGGCGATTCCATACACACATTTGAGCAGAAGCATGAAACAGGCCTCTCTTCCCGCTCCTCTGAATATGAATTGATATCCCTGTAAAATGAGATGCATCTTTTTCTTCATCCGGTACCTCCAATCCCGCCGGTGCTTCGCACTTTGAGTCCCGCTCCGCACCGGCTCTGCCGCCTGGAACCGCTCCCACTCCCAGTCGGCAGAAACTTTGCCCTATCACTCAGAAACAAAATACTCTTCGCAAGTTCTGAACAGATGTTCAAAATCTTCGGGACTATCTTGCATAAATACAGGAAGCCCAAATTCATCTTCAAGCACATTTACCTTATTCCCAAACGCTCCCAATCTTTCTTTGAAAGACATTCCACCCAATGCATTTTTAGTTAAAACAGGATAAACAGATATGGCGATTACTTTACTTATACTATTTAAATAACAGATTGTTCTTTTTATATATGAAAAATCATCATGAAGATTCACCACCAGCACTACACAGTCCGGAACAGTCGCAAATAAGAACTGCTGCTGAAAAGCAGAAAAGTACTTAGTATTTCCAAAATCAAATGGGACCGTAGATGATTGCGAACCTATAATAATTATGTCAGGTGCTCTTAATTCTATTTGATGCATAAAATCATTAACTATCAGTATAAATTCATCTTCATTTACATTAATATTGTAATTGTATCCTATCGGAACAGAATAATCAATATTAAACAGTTCAGAATGAGGTTCTGTTCCTATTTGGCCAACACTATAGCCTTCTTTAATGAATCTATATCTCAGATTTAATTGCACAGTAAATTTTCCCTGCTTTGAGCTTGTTCCAAAAACACCGAGCACAGGACGGTTTATCCTGAACAACTTTCCATATTGGTTGATGGCGTTATCAGCTCTGTAAATTCCTGGTGAATAAAAATTGATTTCAGGATACTTTTCTGAAATTTCTTTGTAATTGTCCAAAGAATCAAATGAAAACAAATGCTTTCGATGTTGGCAGCATTTACTTACCATTATATCTAATATATTCAGCCCTAATAAATTACTGAGTTGTCCAACGTGACCTAATATTAGCGTATCAAAATCGCTTTCCCAGTTAAGAGAATTAATATTTTTAATAACATCTGTATTACTTATATTACTACAACCGCCTATCAGTTCATCGCAAAACTTATTTACATGTCTGGAATATACTGAATCATAATAGCCAAGTATTTTAAAGGAAAGTTCATTTTCAAATCTACGTAGAGAATGAATTTCCTTATTAAAAGGAAAAACAACTGCTTTTTTAGGAATGAGAAAATGGAAACTTTCAAATAGGGGGACTTCATTTGCTTCTCTAAAAACAGCATTATCACGAATAGCATCACAAATCTCTTTAAAAGAAACATTTTTCTTCCCCTTCAAGCACTTCGCTACAAACGCAGTGATATAAGCTGCGCTAAAACTAGTGCCCTCAATTAACATCTTTTTATTATTAAGCCATGTGACTCTGTGCACTCCCGCTTTTGCAAATACATTTACAACAGAATTTTCGACAAAAACAAATTCCTTTGTTTTTGTACATAAACCACTGCCATCTACCCCTATAACTTCATCAAAAACTGCTGGATATGATATACTTCCCATATTATCAAAAGCAGAAATCAAAATTATGCCTTTCAGAAATAGTTTTTTACATACCGCGTGTAATTCATTAATCTTTGAACACGATGAAACACCCAAACTTAAATGGATTATATTGCATGAAATATAATTATTGATATATTCCAGTGCTGCAATCAAACATTCATCAGAAGTATGCATATCTTTTTCAAAAATTTTAACTATATAGAACTCATATGGCACTTGATTTTCGACCAATTGCTTATGTAATATGGAACATACTGCCGTTCCGTGCCCATATTCGTCTTGAAATGAAGATACAAACTTTAGTTCAGAAATTGTTGAATCAAATGTTATGCCAATACCATCATACTTATGTCCTCTAAATATTGGGTTATCACAATCGATTCCACTATCTACTACTACTATAACAATTTTCTCATTAATCATTTTTCAACAACCACTCTTATGTTTATTTTTTATAAATAATTTACAGTAACCAGAAAGTCGAATCAATTATAATTCAGCATCTCATTGGAGCGCCATTAGTTTTAACTCCACATGTCATAGCGCTATTCGTTTTCCCCCCGCAATTTCCTGTACTGCTATTTGTTTTATCTCCACAATTTCCGATAGTATTAGATTTACTTTCTGCCTGATAAAGATATACCATGTCAGAAACGTTTGTGGACTTTTTCCTAAGCTTTTTCATGTTACATTCATCCTTTCTAATTTTATACATAATCAATATATTACAGTGAAAATAGTGAGCAGTAATTATTGTCTTGTTATCATAAAAAAAAGTATAATGCAATTGTTAAAATATAAAACTTAACAGCCTTTGTTTGCATCATTAGATTTATCTCCGCAGACCTTTCCCGAGTTAGTTTTTCCACCACAAGTCCCCGCTGTATTAGATTTACCACTTTCTGACGCATACACAGAAACACCTATAGTTTTCCCCGTATTATTTTTCTTTTCCAATCTTTTCAAAATACATTCCTCCTTTGAATTATCATAAACTTCATGCAATAAATATACTCACATTTTCACTGCAATATATTAATCATGCTTTCAACAAAACATTAATAATATTACAAATGCTATCCATATCGGAAAATGTCTCATCGACAAATGAAGTATCGTCAAATTCAATTTGAAAGACTTCTTCCAGTTCGACTACAAACGAAACAAAAACCAAGGAATCTTGAAGATAAGATAATAGATTTATATCATCACTTTCTACTTCAATGCCAACATTTGATAAACAACTAACAACTTTTTCTCTAATAGTATCCATCCTATTTTACCTCCATCTGTTCGATGACCCAAGCGTTAAATATACTTTTCATGTAAAGTAATAATTATCCCAAGAATCATTAGTGATTAACATGACCATCTATCCTCGAAAAGAGCAAGCCCTAAATTCTATTATGATATTGTAAAAACCTAACAAAACAAGTGCATGCACCTTTTCACATCACTTTTTAAGCTTTCACATACAGCACCTTGACCCAAAACAATGCGTTTATAGCACATTGTTTCTAAACAAATAGGTTTTTGAGCGCAAGACTCACACTTTTCATTATGAATATTGCTTCGTTGAATCCATTTATCCAACTTAGATTGATTTATATCAAAAAACCCGTTCGCTCTGACATCCCCCACATGATTTTCATCATTATACAAAATCACCGTACATTTATATATTTTTCCATCTGCGCCAATCACCCATGAGTTATCTCTTGAAGCATAGCAAACATTTCCTCCTATGCTCAAACTATTTTGAAACTCACTCATATCAATTCCAAGTCCCTTGCAATAATTAATGGCATTTTTTAAATCATCCATGCTACAAAGTTCATTTTCTATTTCATGTACTTTTTCACCACCATAATCACCAACTGGAACAAGTTTCAATTTAAATCGCGTATCGGATAGCAAATTATCCCTTAATGAATCTATTACAGCATAAATATTCGGAAGCAATTTTTTGGATACATTCACCCTTAAAGTCACATCTAAAATTCGAGTCTTGACACTATTCTTTATTTCGGTTAAATTTTTCATGATTTGTTCATATGTTTCGCCTCCCCCCACACGCATTCTTTGAGCATCGTGTATTTCTTTCGATCCATCCACGGTAATTTGATACGACATCACACGGCACTTCTTCAAACGATAAAATACATTAATATCCAACAAATATGCATTTGTCGTCATAACAGAATAGTATAATACCTTATTTTCTTGACATATCTTTATGAGTTTTTCAGAAATATACTCGATAATATCTAACGCTAGCAAAGGCTCCCCTCCAAACCACTCTACCCTGATAAGCCTATACTTTTCAATGTTTTTTCGAACATAGTCAATAATGCTATCCTGTGTTTCTTTTTTCATCCATATATTAGGAAATTTTTCGTAACAATACACGCATCGAAAATTGCACTGTTCAGTAGGAAGCAGATACAATAACAATGAATCTGGCGATTCAACATATTTATATCTTAACTCATCTATTAATTTGTCCTCATCAATAGATTTATCAATTATATAACCATCACTCTTAAGTTCTTCAAACTCTGCATAATCTATATCGGAAAAAGCTTCTTCATCCAACATGCGAACAATATCAGGAGTAACCTTTTTGATATTACCACTATATGCATTATATATAATCATATTATTGTCATCATTATCTACTATGTTATACTTTGAACACTTATAGTTGTTCTGCATTTCATACACCTCTTTTATAAAATTGAGTACTCTCGGAAACTCGCAGCCCTTGAAAACACTGCATTTCCAGAGCACTCCG
>OFFW01001699.1_pt1 | contig 12993 bp, 9 predicted proteins | sample 1521501 | NCBI WGS metagenome assembly OFFW01 (sample SAMEA3504107, study PRJEB24116) | mouse gut metagenome | biome: mouse gut; feature: mouse-associated habitat; material: faeces | place: Denmark | collected 2011
CAGGGCCGCGCGGATGCGCCGCGCCCTTTTCATGTTGGGCCCCGCACAAGGCGGGGCCCAACCAACCACATGTCTAAGGATTAAAAAATAGTCTTGTTTCCATAATGTTCAGGTCTTGCAGGCGGGGTTCGCCCGCCTGCGGGCCACGTGTGGCCGTCCCCATGCATCAGGGCCCGCATGGGTGGGCCTTGGACACCTGGTGTCCGTTAGGCGTTGGTGCGTGCCTTCTTAGCGCATACAGCTGCGCCAGCCAGGCAGATGGCAGCCAAAATCACTGCCACGGGCAGCATCTCGCCGGTCTTAGGGGACACAACGCCTGTAGCCTGTGAGCCTGCATTGATGCCAGGGGCAACTGTGCCAGCTTCAGGAGCGGCCACCGGGGTAGTCACAACCTTTGTAGCATCAGTAGTGACCTTGATGACCACTGCCGCATACTCTCCCTTAGGCAGGTCCACGGTGTATGTCTTGTCAGCCACCTTGTCTGTCATCAGGAAGTGCCTGTTGGGGGCACCAGAGATGTTCCGCACATCGTTGTAGCACAGCACGATGTACGCCTCTCCCTGCTCAAGGTTGTCAAGGTTATTGAACTGCACCTTGCTGTCCTTTTCCAGATTCATGACCACGGAACCCATGGTCTTTGCGAAGACGTACTGGGCATTGTAGTACTGGGCCACGATGTTGCCGTAGTTGTCGTTCTCAATGGCGATACGGGCAGCTGTATGCTCATCCTGGTAGGTATTGCGTACAACACCCTTGTTCTTGTCCACGCTGAGGCCGTGTGTTCCTACGACGTTCTGGTTCCCATCAATTACGTCATACCCGAGTCTCCATGCCACCAGCGCATAGTTGGCGCTCTTTGTCACCTTCGCGCTGTAGCTGTCATTGCTGTCCTTGGCCATCTTAATCACCTGGGGTGCCTTGTCCAAGCCCTTGTCGAAGCAGAACAGGGCATATCCCCACCCATAGCCGTAGTCCTCGGGGCGGTCGAGCATTATGCCCCTGGCGACCTCCTCGAACTTCACGGTGCCGCCGTCCTTGCCAACCGCAAGATAGAACGTGTCAACAACATCGTAGTCTATCCTGTGGCCGAACGCATCAAGCGCTCCATTTTCATGGATTGCCTTTTCGCTGGCACCCTCCACATCGCCCTGTGCCATACTTGTGGTGACATCCCCCTCTGCGGAGATGACCAGTTTCGTTGACGGGCTGGGATCGGTAGGGGTACCGTCCTCAGCTGCGCTGACGGTCATGCCGAAGGTCAGCGCCATCGCCATGCCCATTGCCAGCATCTTTGTAAATCTCTTCATTTCAATCTTCCTCCTTTCCTTTCCATGTGGTTATATCAAGCCTGACGGCCCAATACCATTGTTGTCCCCAGGCACCTTTTGCAGGAACCCGGATGTCCACCTCCATGCCCACGCATGCGCAGACATCATCCCACTTCCTCGTAGAACACGTCCAGTATCAGCCGATACAGCGCATCCTCATCTACACGGAACTCCTCATACTTCTCCCCAATGTGGGTCTCTCCCTCCAGCACGTACATCCTGTCGCCGCTGAAGCTGTACTCCAGCACCTGGGTCGCCAGATACCCCACCTCGTCTACCGAGATGTCCGTAACCATGTACTTCGAGAGCGTGCCGTACAGCGACACCGCGAACGTAAGGTTCGCCTTCATTTTTGCCATGGCCGCCGTTGCATAAGCCTCCAGGTACTGTTTCTGCCTCGCCAGCCGCTTCTCGGCCGTGTAGTGCTCGTTGATGTCCCTGTCGTGCAGGTAGTGGTAGGCATCCATCCCCTCCAGGTGCAATGCCTGCCCTTCCTCCATCTTGAAGCCGTTCACGTCCTGGCTGTTCAAGGCCACCACATCGATGCCTCCCACCGCATCGTTCAGCAGCGGGATGGCCCCCATGTTGATGGCGCAGTACCCGTGGATGTGCAGCCCGTAGAACAGCTTCGACACCGCATCGCGGCTCCTCTCGCAGCTCAATGCGCCACCGTCACCGTAGCCGTGCTGTAGAGCCAGCTGAGCCTCGACAGGCCCGATGTAGCTCCCTATGGAGCTGTACATCTCAATCTCCACCATGGTGTCCCGCGGGATGCCTATGACGGTCATCTCCTTCGTATGGGGATTCAGCACCAGCAGAAATATCGCGTCCGACTGCCCCCCGTCTATCCCGTTCTTCACAGGCTTCACCTCGGTCATCTTGTCGATGCCCAGGAACAGGAACGTCATGATGTCCTCGTTGTATCTATAATGAATCCCCTCGAAGCGGAAGTCCCCTTCCTGCCAGTCCTCCTCGCCGTCATCGTCCAGGCTGCCGCCCAGCTCCACGGCCAGCCCCGAGAGCGTCGTCATCAGCTTCCCTCCGTCTGCATGGCTGTACAGGCTGTTCTTGCCCGCTATCTGTAGCAGAATGAATGAGATGGCCATCACGAACACCACTACCACTACGCCCAGCGCTACGTTCACCAGTGTTCTGCCGACGCGGCCTCCCACGCTTTTCTTCCCCGGAGCCCTCGCTCCGGCACTCTTGAGCCTATTCGCCATTCAATAGCACCCCCTGTACCAGGAAACGGTTGTTCGGCTTGTTCGATATGCAGGTGGACAATGTCAGTATGTGGCTGTCCGTGTCCACCGCGTTTTCCATGTCCCCCACGTTTGCCATGCTCCTGGAGTCTTGTATCTCGTCCAGGTAGTCCTGCATCTCGTCAGCATCGTAGTAGTTGTGTCCATAGAGCAGATGCTCGTTGCTGTACTCATGCACCGCGAAGATGCGGTACACTTTCATCCCCTCCTCCGTGTAGACGTACACGTAAGGGTGCTCCGCCAGATACTCGCTGTCCGAGTACCTATGGAGCCCGGCGAACATGCTGCCGTTCTTCATGTTGTGCCCGTACAGCACCGTCACTGGGTCGCTGAAGTCCTTGCTGTTGTAGTCCTCTGTATAGATGCACCCGGGGTAGCCGCTGCTGCCGTCCAGGTTGTGGTTCAGGTAGTAGAGGTTGTCCGTGGGGTGCTGTAGCACCGGGTAGTCTATCTTCGTGTCCGGGATGTAAATCCAGGCGTAGATATCGCTGTTAGTGGACTCCCTCAGTTCCTCGAAGTCAATCTCCTTCTCCGGAACGGGCACCCCCAGCTCCTCCAGGATGTCCGCAGGGCTTTCACTCTCCTCCGGCGGCTCCTCTGTGGGCTCTTCGCTTTCCTCCGAAGACTCACCATCGTCAATCGGCACCTTGCTGGTCTGCTCCGCCAGCTGCTCGTAGGCGTCCAGGGCCGCGTCCTCGTTGGCTTTCTTGGCACAGGCCACCGCCACGCATATGAGCGCCACCAACAGTAGCACCGCGCACATCACCTTCCAGATGCGCTTATCCATTCCTCTATTTACATTGTTTTCATTTTTCATATGTAGACTGCCCTCCCTTCTGCCACGGATTCCTTTGAGCCTATCCTCATCTCTCTGTCTGCCGTGACATGTCCAACAATCCGTAAAAGTCTAAATCACACCACTTGTTTTATTATAGTCACATTCGTGTCTATAGTCAAGTACAAGAATATAAAATTATCAGGAAATTATTATGGTAATATTCACCAAAAAAAGTGAAAGATAGATTTTCTTCGATTCTCAAAATGAATTCTATAGACAAATTACACGAAAATGAAACAACAATGCACGCCAAAAAAGTGACCTTTCAAAATGACATGGAATGCCGCCTTGCTTTTACGGCAATAAAAAAGGAATGGCCCTGTAAAGGTTTCCATTCCATACTGCATAGATGCCATCCACTCAACAGAATTCGCAGGCTCCCGCCATAAAGCAATGCTGGTAGCCGGACTTGAACCGGCACGGGGTCGCCCCCGACAGATTTTAAGTCTGTTGTGTCTGCCTATTCCACCATACCAGCAGATTTCCTACGGAAAATGGATGGAGGTGGATTCGAACCACCGAAGCAATTTGCAGCAGATTTACAGTCTGTCCCCTTTGGCCACTCGGGAATCCATCCATACAGGGCACATTCGCCCCGAACAAAGAGATTGTAGCACAAATCCACGCCGATCGCAAGGATTATTTCAAAACTCGCCGCGCAAAAATGCTTTGCCCTTAGCCAACACCAACTGCGCCCTGGATCGAATCGGCATCAGACGCGCCTAAAACTGTATCAAAAACCGGCTCGGCATCCGGCACGCCTAGAATTGTATCGGCTCCACCTCCGCCGTCAAGGGCTTCATCTCATACTCCGGCAGGCTGTCTATCAGCTCCCGCAGGCACTGGGTGGTGTCGTAGACCACATCGTGAGCCAGCATGACCACCGTCTTCCGCCCCAGGGTGCTGCTCACGCCGTTCTGAACCAGCATCTGCGGCGTGGTGTTCTTCGTGGCGTCCTCCAGGCTGGCGTTCCAGTCGAAATAAATGAATCCCTTCTCCGTCATCGCCTGGATGATATCCTTGTAGACCTTCTTATTATAAGCATTGATGCTGCCGCCGGGAAAGCGGAACAGTTCCACCTCCACCCCTGTGACCTCATAGACCAGGTCATAGGCTTTCTGGAAGTCCTCCAGATAGCTGTCCACATCCTTGTAGATTTCCTTGTAGTCATGGCTATAGCAATGGATGCCGAGGGTATGCCCCTCCCGGACGATTCTGCGGGCCACCTCCGGATGCTTCTTCACGTTCTCCCCTACCACGAAAAAAGTGGCCTCAATCCCCCTCTCCTTCAAGATATCCAGGACGGCTGCCGTATTCTTCTCCGAAGGGCCGTCGTCAAAAGTCAGGTACATCGTCTTTGGGTAAAAATAATAGTCGATGCCCTGGGCGATGCCTTCTATAAGCTTCTTCTGATATTCCGGGGAAGTGACTGCCTGCCGCTCCCTGCTGTTGGAGAGAAAGGAAGTCTCTATCAGACAGGCCGGCATGGAGGTCTCTTTGAGGACATACAGTTCGTCCGTCTCCCTGGCTCCCCTGTCCGTGGCACCGGTCTTGCCCACCGCCCCATTGTGCACCAGCTGCGCCAGCCTTCTGCCCTCCTGCATCCTGGTGTAATACCAGGTCTCAATGCCGTCTATCTCTTCCTCGTCTTCCTCACAGGCGTTCTGATGGATGCTGACATAAATGTCGGCATCCTCGTCCTCCGCCTTTTTCACCCGCTCTTCCAGGCTGAGGAACGACTCATGGTCCTCTCTGAGCATCACCGTCTCGAAGCCCAGGGTCTGGAGCTTTTCCTCCAGCAGCAGCGCCAGTTCCAGATTGACCTCGCTCTCCGACACCCCGTTCCGATGGCATCCGTCATCCTCGCCTCCGTGTCCGGCATCAATGGCTATCCGCGGCCCGTGCTCCTCCTGGGACAGCATGACCACGTCATCCGGGTTCACGCCGACCGGTTCCCCCAGCATCTCCTCCGGCAGCTTCTCCTCTCCAGGCTCCGCTTCCTCCTGGGGCGCGAAGGCGTTGACACATTGGCCGATCAGCACAGAGCAGACTCCCAGGCAGGCGGCCGACAGAAAGAAAACGGCCAGGAACACCCCCAGTCTCCCCAGCCGCTGCTTCCCGTCCTTCCTCGTCCTCCCGTCATGAGGCCTGACCCTGACCAGCCTCACCTCCTCCGGATATCTTCTTCTGCCGCTTCGTCTTGCCATACCGCATCCCCCTCTTCTTTCTGATCAATAGAGCAGACGCCCCATGCACCAAAAAAGCTCTTCCGCATCTGCTATCTAAAGCATACGAAGGAGCTTCATCAAATTAACATCCTTTTTGTATCCTAATCTCATCTTTTTTCCATCAAAACTGCATCATTGATGCCCCGGCACCGGATGCCCGGAATCTACCGGGAAATCTTCAGGTACAGTTCATTGATGCCCTCGTAGTAGCCGATGGTCACCACGATGTTCCCCTCTTCCGTCCCTGCGAAGGTATACTTCCTGAAGTAAGGGGTGTTCTCTGACAGCGGATTGGTATTCTCGTATTCCGTCGGCTGTCCCAGCTCCATATACTCCGCCCAGGCCGCCGCGATGCCGTCCGCGTCCACCTGCGCCCAGGACGAGATTTCTGTCCTGACATAGAATTCGTACACCTTCCCCGTGTCCGCGTCCACATAGGCATCCAGCAGACGGTTCTGCCTGTCGGCGTTCCGCGCGCCGGTGCTCAGGCCAATCTTCCACACCAGCACATTGTTCTGAGGTTCCGGCACGTCGATGGCGGAATACAAGTCGGCTCTGTAGTCATTTTCCGTCAGCTCCTGGACTTCATCGGGCAAGACCCCTAAGCTTTTCAGTTCCCGGATTCCCTGGTTTCCCAGCTCGATTCCCGTGCTCTCCGGCACCTCCTGCCCGGAGGCGTCTTTCCGGTTCGCCACGAACGCGTAGGTGCCTGTCAGCTCCAAATTCTCCAGGTCGTTGCGGGTCATGGCGTTCTGGTCGCTCTCCGGCAGAACTTGATTGCTCAGGCATTGGGCAAGGATGTAGACTTTCTCGTTTCCGCCCAGGGAATAGCGATAGCCCTCCGTCCCCTCGCCGCTCTCCTGTTCCTGAATCTGGTTCAGGACGCCCCGGTCCCGGTATCTGGCCAGCGCCTCCGGCCCCCATACCGCCAGCCCTACGATGATTGCCGCCAGAGGAAGCAGCAGAAGGCTAAGCTTCCCCCAGTTCTTCTTTCCAATCTTCATTCTCTCCATCTTCACCTGCCCTGTCCTGCAGCGGCACATCCGGATTTTCTCCGCCCCGCGCCCCATCGTCCTGATTCGGCTCAAACTCGCCGCTCCCGGCTCCGTCCGGTTCCGGCCCAGGCTCGCCACTCCCGGCCCTGTCCTTTTCCAACTTTGCCCCGCCTATCCCGGCCTTATCCACTGTCGGCTCCGGCCTGCCCGGCTCCGCCTTGTCCCGCGCCCCCTCCTCTTGCGCGGCCGCTTCCTGCCTGTCCGGAATCACAAAGCTGATACAGGTACCCTCTCCTACAGTGCTCTCTATCTCCAGCTCGCTGCCGTGCAGCCGCAGTATCTCCACGCACAGCGCCAGCCCCAGTCCCGCTCCGTTTCTGCTGCGGGAGCGGGATTTATCCACCATATAAAAGGCTTCCGTGACCTTTTTCAGCTCCTCCTCAGGAATGCCCACGCCGTAGTCCCTGACGCAGAAGACGTACCCGTCTTCCAGCCTTCTGCCCAACACCTCCACCAGGCCGCCCTGGCTGGAAGCCTTGCAGGCATTGTCCACCAGGTTCAGCAGCACGGATTTCAGAAGGTTCGCCTCCGCGTGCACCGTTCCCGCCCCAAAGGCGAAGCGCAGCTTCTGTTCCCCGTTCCCGGCGAACATGTCCTTCAGGTATTCGAACAGCACCTTGGCCGCCACAGGCTGGGGATTAATGGTCTCCCGCTTGGTCACGATGATGTCCAGCAGCCGGAAAGACATGTTCTCCAGGCGTTTCCCCTCGGTATAGATATAGTTGGATGACAGGAAATGCTTCTCCTCATCCAGCCTGCGGGAGCGCAGCAGATCCGCGTAGCCGATGATTGCTGTCAAAGGCGTCTTCAATTCGTGGGCAAAGGCGGCGATGAAATCCTCCCTGGCCCGGATTTCCTCCTGGAGCTCCCCGATGGTGCCCTCCAGCACGTTTGCCATGCTGTTGAAATCCATGGTCAGCTGCCCCAGCTCATCGTTGCCGACCTGCTTGGCCCGATAGCTGTAGTCCCCCTCCGCCATCTTCTTGGTGGCGCCGGTCAGCAGCCGGATGGGCTTCGTCAGCCAGGTACAGATCAGGAACATCACCAAAGAACTGCATACCAGCATGGCCAATGTCACCCGCCTGTAGACGGAGAAGCCCAAGGTGCGCTCCTCGAACACCTCCGTCACGTCCTCCAATGTCTCCAGGTACAGATTCCTGTCCAGGGCGTTGACCATGATGCCCGTGTGGATATAGTAGCGGTTTCCCTTGGGAGTCACCTGCCAGACTTTCGCTTCTTCCGTGATCTGTTGCAGCAGGGAAGTATCCTCCGGAAATCCCTCGCTTCGGTAGAGCACCTCCCGCTTCTCGTCGGACAGCCGCAGGTGCCGCCCTGTCCCCTGGCCGCTGCTCTCCAGCTTGGCCCCAATCTGCTCCACGGCAATGTCCTGCAGCACATTGTACTTGGTGGGAATGTTCAGGGCCGCCGTCTCGAAGGCGAACCGCAGGATATTGCTGCCGTCCAGGGCCTGTGCCACCTCCCGTTCCAGGGACTTCTGGAAGACCGAGTTCACGAACAGATACCCGCTGAGCCCGAAAGCCATGGCCATGATGATGATTGTCCACAGCAGAATCTTGTATACAAACTTCATATCAGATTTCCAGCCGGTAGCCTATCTTGTACACCGCCACCAGATTTTCCTCCCAGCCCATTTTCCGGCGCAGCCTCTGGACATGCAGATCCAGCGTCCGGCTGTCAGCCAGATACTCGTCTCCCCACACTTTTTCGTATAGATTTTCACGGAATAACGCTATATTCTTGTTGCTGATGAACAATACCAGCAGACCGTACTCCTTGTTGGTCAGCACCACCGGCTTCCCTGCCCTGGTCACCTTCCGGGCCTCCGTGTCCACCACCACGTCCCCTGCCGTGAGCAGGGTCTCCGTCTTGTTGTAACGGCGCAGCACCACTTCCACCCTGGCCACCAGCTCCACCACGTCAAAGGGTTTCACCAGGTAATCCTCCGCCCCCAGCTTCAGCCCCTTCACCCTGTCCTTCACCTCATGTCTGGCCGTGATGAATATCACGGGAATCCGCAAAGGCCGGATGTACTCCATGATATCGAAGCCGTCCGCCCCCGGAAGCATGATATCCAGCAGGATCAGGTCGAAATTCTCCGCCTCGATCAGGTCGATCGCCTCCAGGCCGTCCTGAACGGTCTTGCACTGGTATCCCGCCGCCGAAAGGTTGATATCTATCAAATCGCAGATGGGCTTCTCGTCATCTACTATCAGTATCTTGATCATTCTCTTTAGGCCACCCCCAATATTCCCTGATGATCTCCACCAGTTCTCCCAGCGTATCTTCCTCAGTGCACTGGTAGATTTTGGAGAATTCCGTGTCCTCCTCAAATCCGTCCGTGCGCTGATAATAAATGTCACATCTCGTGTCTATCAGCAATTCCCCTTCCGGGCCGGAATAGCTGTACCTGGCCAGCACCACGATGTCCTTCATGCCGTCCCCGTCCATGTCCCGGCAGGTCATCCCCTTCAGGGCATAGAGATTGTCATAGTCCTTCATAGGCTGGAAGCTCCAGACGATATTGCCCTGCTCGTTCACCAGATAGATCATGAAAATGTCATATTCCGCCATGCTGATCACGCCCGGCACCACCAGCAGCCTGCCCTGCTTCTCGAAATCCCGGGCATAGTTCTGCTCTTCCACGATCCGGAAGCCGTTCTCCAGAAGCTCCTCCAATGTGGTCGCTGTGTACAGCGCTTCCGTGGAATTGCCGTCCCGCACATGGGAGGCGATGAACTCCGCGCTTTTGTTCATGCTGAACCGGTTAATCTTGTCTGATACCCGCCAGTCCCGGTAGAAGCTCCCGTCCCGCTGGAAGAGCACGTCCCCCACCTTGTAAGTCTTGCCGGCGTAATCTCCCGTGGTGTTTTCGCAGTTGGCTATCAAGATGATGTCCGTCAGGCCGTCATGGTTCAGATCCTGGAAGGACACTGCCGCCAGACTCTTGATCGGCTGTTCCAGCTGTTCCATGTACTTGTAGTTGGCCTCCAGCTGGTTGGTCTTGTACAGAACGTTCCCCTCGCTGTCCGCGATCAGCACCCCCAGCCTGTGGTACTCCTGATGCAGGATCGGCACGAAGGTCACTTCCTCCTGGCCGAAGGACTCCAGCGCCACCGGGAACTGCTGGCTCTCAATGATCTCGTACCCGGTCGCCTCCACATCCGCCAGCTTCTCTATCCCTTCAAATTCCTGCTGATAGGCCTCATATCTCTGCACCAAAAGCGTGACCGCCTCATTTTGGGCCGACACACGCATGGAGCAGGTCAATATCCCCGCCATGCCCACTAGCGCGAGCAGCTTTGCTGTCCGTTTTTTCCCCACTGGCAATTCCTCCTCTCACCGGCAGACCGCAGAAGCCTGCCCAGAAAGCCCCCATTGTCAAGAAAAATCATCCGTGTTATCTAAATACAGTGCCAGTATAACCTATCATTGCATCATTTTTGCTACAAAAGCCCGAAAATATCAAATCTCCGGCCTCAGCCCCCGCCTTATCATCATCATATCATGTTATATGGCATAATTCTATAGAAATTTTGCCGGGGCACAACAATCCTCCCCAATTGCACATTCCCCCCGGCTATGCTAGAATAAAACATACGGGTTTCTTCTATAGTTATAGCGTGATGAAAATGTGCGCATCCCTGCGGCGCACGGACGGAGGCATTATGGCACAGATGAAAAAGGATTTGACAGAGGGAAACGTGACGAAGAATATGCTCCTGTTCGCAGGACCCATGATTGCGGGGAATCTGCTGCAGCAGTTCTATAATATCGCGGACTCCCTGATCGTAGGCCGCTTTCTGGGGCCGGACGCTTTGGCGGCCGTGGGCTCCGCCTACACTTTGATGACATTCCTGACTTCCATCCTCATCGGCATGTGCATGGGCAGCGGGGCTCTGTTCTCCTTCTATTACGGGCGGAAGGAAGAGGGGCGGATGAAGGACTGTATGCAGCTCTCCTTCCTGCTCATCGGTGGGGCCACCCTGATTCTCAACGCCGCCGTGATGCTGTGCTGCCGTCCCATTTTGCGGCTTCTTCAGATTCCGGCAGAGCTGATGGACATGATGCACGCCTATGTGTGGATCATCTTCCTGGGGCTGCCCTTCGTGTTCCTGTATAATTATTTCGCCTACCTGCTGCGGGCGGTGGGGAATTCCGTGGTGCCTCTGTGCTTCCTGGGCAGCACGGCGATTCTGAACATTGTCCTGGATCTGCTGTTCGTGATGGTGTGCAGATGGGGCATCGGCGGCGCGGCGGCGGCTACGGTGATTGCCCAGGCAGTGTCCGGCGCCGGGCTCATGGCTTACACCTGGGCCCGGGAGCCGGGGCTCCGCTTTGACAGGCAGCATTTTCATGGGGAAAAAGGCTCTTTGGCAGAAATCCTGCGCTTCTGCTTCTCCTCCTCCGTCCAGCAGTCCGTGATGAATTTCGGCATTTTGATGATCCAGGGGCTTGTGAACAGCTTCGGCGCGGTGGTGATGGCGGCCTTTGCGGCAGCCGTGAAAATCGACTCCTTCGCCTACATGCCCGCCCAGGAGTTCGGCAACGCTTTCTCCCTGTTCATCTCCCAGAACCACGGCGCAGGGAAGCAGGACAGAGTTCGCCGGGGAATGAAGAGCGCCCTGGGGATATCCATGGCCTTCTGCGCCGCCGTATCTTTGCTGATCTTCGCGGCCGCTCCCTGGCTGATGCTGCTGTTCATCCGCCCGGAGGAGACGGAGATCATCGCCGTAGGGGTGGGGTACCTGCGCATAGAGGGCGCTTTTTACTGCGGCATCGGGATACTGTTCCTGCTGTACGGGTATTACCGGGGCATCAACAGGCCGGAGATGTCGCTTGTCCTCACTGTAATCTCTCTGGGGACGCGGGTGCTCCTGGCCTATGTCCTGGCACCGATTCCGCAGATTGGAGTGATCGGCATCTGGAGCGCCATCCCCATGGGCTGGTTCCTGGCGGACGTGACCGGAATTCTCTGCCTGAAAAAAGGCATGGTAAAAAGGACAGCCATGGGGTGACTGTCCTTTTTAGAGAAGGTATTTCTTATGGGGTATAGCAAAAAACTATATAATGTATTGGGGGTTACAAGTAATATGATACCATCGGAACCCGATTTTGCCAATTCCCAAAACTAACAAACTTGACGAAAAACAAGCTTATTTTTTGTGCATTTCGTACATTCCCCATCCCCATTTCCATTGAGCAGAGCCATTTTGAAGACAGGCGTTCGTCAAATTGGATCCGCTATGACGGAATCTTCCGGCGAGAACAGGGCCTCGAACTCTTCCCGCCCGATTTTCTCCTTTTCCAGCAGCAGTTTCGCGCAGCCGTGGAGCACACGCTCTTTCTCCAGGATGATCTCCCTGGCCCTGGCATAGCACTGGTCGATGATGGACTTCACTTCCCTGTCAATCTCCCCGGACACCTCTTCGCTGTGGGACTTGGCGTGGGCCAGGTCCCGGCCGATGAAGACCTCATCATCGTCGTCATCATAACAGATGACACCGATGTTCTCGGACATGCCGAAGCGCGTCACCATCCTGCGGGCTACCTTGGTGGCCTTCTTGATGTCGCTGGAAGCGCCGGTGGTGATGTCCTTGAAGATGACCTCCTCCGCGATCCGTCCGCCCAGGGAGACCATGATTTCCTGCAGCATCCTGCCCCTGGTCAGGAACATCTCATCCTTCTCCGGCAGCGGCATGGTGTAACCGGCAGCCCCGCCGCCGGTGGGTATGATGGACACCGTGTACACCGGCCCCACATCCGGGAGCACATGGAACAGGATGGCATGGCCGGCCTCGTGATAGGCCGTGATGCGCTTCTCCTCATCGGAGATGATGCGGCTCTTCTTCTCCGCGCCGATTCCCACCTTGACGAAAGCTTTCTTGATGTCCTCCTGGGCCACAAAGCCCTTGCCTTTCTTGGCCGCATTGATGGCCGCCTCGTTCAGCAGGTTCTCCAGGTCCGCGCCGGTGAAGCCCGCCGTGGTCTGAGCCACCTGCTTCAGGTCCACATCCTCCGCCAGGGGCTTGTTCCTGGCATGCACCTTCAGGATATCCTCCCTGCCGCTGACATCCGGCGAGCCCACCGCCACCTTCCGGTCAAAGCGTCCGGGACGCAGAATGGCGGGATCTAAGATGTCCACCCGGTTGGTGGCGGCCATGACGATGATGCCCTCATTGACGCCGAAGCCGTCCATCTCCACCAGCAGCTGGTTCAGGGTCTGCTCCCTCTCGTCGTGGCCGCCGCCCATGCCGGTGCCCC